>Ga0209636_10001776_pt1 | contig 21820 bp, 17 predicted proteins | sample DeeMarSWOR152_54_FD_187464 | JGI IMG/M metagenome (GOLD analysis project Ga0209636, IMG submission 187464) | Marine sediment microbial communities from White Oak River estuary, North Carolina - WOR-1-52-54 (SPAdes) (version 2) | ecosystem: Environmental > Aquatic > Marine > Intertidal zone >...
TAAGATGAGTCTCTTCATTCCTATACCCAACTATTTTAGAAATGTCGTTACTTTTATATGTGTAAGTAAGGATTCTCTAGAACTCTTGACGGTGTTTTCTATTTTCTTTTGTTGGGAGGATTTAGGTTTCCATTCGAGTTTTTATTGTGGTTCTTCGATAATTCGGTAGTAGGCTTCTATTGTTTTGTCGTCCTCGGATATTTCAGTTTTTTCAATGGTGATAGGTTTTCCGGTCGCTCTGGTTATGGCGATTGCGATGGAGCTGCAGAGGGGGCAGCCTATGGAGTTGCTGATTTTTGAGAGTTTTCTTATTTCTTTGCAGATATTTTTGTAGATGGTCTCTGTTATTTTTACGTGTATGATGCTGTTTTCTTTGTCCATTTCGAAGTTTTCGGCTAGTTCTAGGTCTTCTATGAAGAGTTTGGGTAGATTATTCTGCAGGTATGTTATGTCTGTTGTTAAGAAGTTGGTTTTGAGTTCCTTTTCGAATAGGTTTATGAGGCCCAGTCCTGGCGGTGTGATGCACATTCCGTTAGGGTTTTCTAAGAAAATCTTTTCTTCAGTTATTTCTTCGGTTGATGGTAGTACTGTTTCTTTCTTGGACGGGATGAATACTGTTGCGCCTTTGATGTCCTTGAGGTATTTTGGCGGTAGGTAAATCGCCTTTCCTTTGCAGTCTGAGTTTGATATTATGTGGTTGATGGTCTTAAGTGAGGAAATTGCGGTCGCGTCTAAAAGGTCAGCTTTGACAAGTTTTGTTGACATTAGAAATAGGAGAAGCGCACCCCAGAAAGTGAGACCTAAGCCGATGAAAGCAAGGATGGATGATTCGTATAGAATAGAGGGTATAAGGGAAATCATGCCAAAAAGCAGTAAAATGTATCCGATTATTCCAGATGACTTTTTCTTATGCAACATGCGTCTCAACTGGTTTGTGTTTTTGTCTCTGTTTTCTTCATGTCTTTTGTGTTCTATAGCCTAGGCCCCCTATAGTTTTCAACATCCCTCGCCTGTCGGCCCAAATAAGTCAATCCACCGCTGCCTGAGAGTCTCATATAAGGTTGTAGGGTTCTTTTTAGAAACATACTTTCCAAACCATTGTTGGTTCGTCTTGTTGGCTGGCTATTTCTCGCTTGACGAGGTTAATTGTTTCGGCTTGTTTTAGTTTGTTGTGAAGTGTTTCGGTGTTTATGGTTTGTTTGTTGAGTTTTTGGTATGTTGATGCAATGTTGTTTAACGTGGGAATTGTTTCGTGCTGTGTTTTTTTGACGGCGTATATGATTTTTCGGTCTTGTTCGGCGAGTTTTTTATAGGCGTTTGTGTTTGTTTTCTTTTCTTTTCTCTTGTTTATGACGTAGAAGCTGACTGTGAATATTAGTGCTGCTGTTGGGAATGCTGTGAGGATGTTTCCGTTTTGAGAGATGAGAAGTGCTATGTGCGTCCATGTTTTCAATGGTTCCCAGTAACTGGCTACGGCTATTCCAAATGTAAGAAGTTCATCTTCTGTCTGCTGAACGAGTTCTGTGTCTTGTGGATATGCAATTAGGCTGATTTTTACATATTTTTGTTGTGCTGTTGTGTTTATGGTGAATGTTGTTTTTTCATACCAATATAAGACTACTTGGGTCATGTTGTCCTTTTTGTATTTGAAGGCGAAATACCGTGCAATCAATGGAGGGTTTTCGATTAGCTGGACGTCCCTCAAGTCCAATTGATTCACAATTGTTTGCCGCCCCTCTTCAAGCGGCACTGTGATGAAGCAAATCTCCCAAGAGTGTAGTAATGCTCTAGCTGATGCTATCTCTATGGCTACCCAAATAATGTTTTGGGAATTGTTGTTGGGAATGTATGTATAGAGTAGTGATGCGTCTTGTTTTGCTTCTTGTTCGAATTGTTTGTCTCGGTAGATGAATTGTAGTTTGTAACTGTTGATCTCTGGCAGTATTTTGGTTGTTGGTTGTTGCCCAGTTGCTAATTGGGTTAGTATATCTGCTGGACCTTTTGCCAAAGCGAAAATCGGCGTTTGAATAGACATTATTAGAACGACGCTTATGAGAAGAGCAATCATTTTTGTGAGGTCGATTTTGTTTAGCTTAGCTTCAGCGTAATTGAGCAGTCTCCCACATGATGAACAAAAGTCTCGTTTTTTTTCTGTAGGTGGATTACATTGTGAGCATGGAATTGGCTCTTTTGTTGTAAATAGTTGGATTCTTAAGGCTTTTTCTGTTATGACGAGTAATAGAAGTGTGCTGAGGAAGATGAGCGCCCAACCACCGAAGATGTGGAAGGTGTTCATGGCGAGATCCATGCTATAGTAGTAGCCTAAGAGTACAATAATCGTTATTCTTAAGATATTGAGTATGTAGATCAGTGGTAGCCCAATTATGAAGATTGCTGGTTTTTTCCAGACTTCTGCTCTAGCTATGTAGGTTATGAATGTTGCAAATATCAGGAAACCTATGAGCGAGTATATACCTGAGCATGCTATGTCTACGGAGAAGGATAGTGTTGTACCACTTGGTTGAATTATTGTTATCACAGGGTTTTCGTAGACTGTTGAGATTTTTGCTGCTAAGCCAATAGAGTTTAGTATAATGCATGCCGCCTGTGTGCTGATTACGGATAGGCTTGAGCCCAAGGTGTAGATGATTTCCAGCGGTGGTGGCACTAGAAAGAAGAGAAAACATATCGGAAATATTAATTGTCTTAACGCCCGTGTGGTGAACAAAATCATGATACATGCTGTTACAAAGATTGGAAGAGCAAGCATGTGGAATTCCAGCGGCGTGAAGGTGTATGAACCATAAGAATAGATAAGAAAGGCTATCAGAAAGAGGAGTGTGCCTGTGATTTCTTCATATGGGCGAGCGTGTGCGTGCAATGATGGAGAAAAGGAAATTGACGCTCTGATCATTTTTCTTTTACGAAATATGAGATAGCCGAAAAGAAACGGTATGGCTAGTATGTGGCTCATTAACTCGCTCTGCAAAGCATCATTTGCCACAATTGTTAGGTCTTGATGGAAGATCGCGAAAGCTGCCAAAACAATTAATGCAACTTTTAGCGCTAATACTAAGTTGTTTTTACTGGGTATAAGGAGATTCATGTTCTTTATTTTGCCTCCTATACGTGCATGTTCTCCTTCACACGAAGAGACCTACATCCTATGCGTAAACGAATTTTACAGTTATTCCAAGATTCTTTGTGAGATGTTCAATCTCACCCCCGTATATAGGGTTCATAACAATAATGAAGTCAGGTTGATAATCTCGCAGAAATACAGGAGGTACAATTCGTTGCCCTGTTCCAGGAATATACATACCTTGCTTGCGTGGATTGATGTCTACTGCATACTCGATTTGCAGATTCTTAACCGTGTTCAAGAAGCTAACTCCCTTTGAACCTGCTCCCCATATAACTGCCCGCTGACCTTGGTTTTCTATTTGTTCCATTTTGCGTCTATATGTCTCAACCTTAATTCTATAATTGGGACCAAACGATGGTATATCACTGGCAATATGGTTAACCTCGTATGACGGCTCGCATTCAGAGTCTGCTATATCTTGACTACTCGGGCGAGCATGGAGGCAAAGAAACTGCCCTTCAAACTCCTCAGTAATCTCGCATACACGGAATCCGCAGGATGAGAACGTGTGTACAAGAGACATGGGGGTGAAATATGAGCAGTGCTCATAGATAATATCCCAGACAAAAAGTTTGCTAAAAATGTTTGATGAATTTGGCACTTCGAAAAATACATGTGAGTCCTTGCGATCAACAATTGCTTTTCGCATCATGCTAAGAAAGCTTCTCGGATTCTTTATGTGTTCGAGTGTTTGCCTGCAAACAATAAGATCAGCTGGGTAGTTTCTGTGGCGCTCTGAGTAGGAATCCTGAATGAACTTGACTCGATTCTTCTGTTCACTATTTTTTTCTTGTTCGACGTAGGTGGGATCAAAACCTACTCCACGGTTGTTTCCAAGCTCACAGAGTAATGTCAAGAAATAACCTTTTCCACATCCGATCTCAATGATGTCTTTGTTGCGTAGGTTGTATCGATCAACCAAACGTTCTGCCAGCGATCGTGCATACTCTTGAAAGCGATGCGAGAAATGTAGAGGGTTTTCATACGCTTGTGTGTATTCAAGATGGCTTGGATCGAATGCAAGATTCGTGATAAAGCTGCAAACAGGACAGAATGCTAGAGTTATATCTCCTCTAGGACAATTCTGGGCTGCGTCTCGGCTTGGCCAAAGGACATTGCAATGGGCTGGAACATCCAAAACCTCGAAAAACACCATCAAATCTTTAGAATCGCAGATAGGACAGGTTTTTTCAGATAGTTTGTCCATGTGTTTCATGGTCGTCTCACCTGATAGGGATTATCTCTGTGGTTATGTCCATCGCATCTAGCATTTCTTGGATTTCATTGCAGTAGATTGGATTCATAATAATTGTTACATCAGGTTTGTACTTCTCTAGGAATTTCGGTGGCATTATTTTCTTACCCACGCCAGGTAGGAACTTGCCATGACGGTGTGGATTGATATCAATGACATACTCGATTTCGTCTTTGATACCGAGTGTAGTCATGAAAGACACACATTTGGAGCCTGATCCCCATACAACAGTTCGTCTTCCATCTACATGAATTTGCTGCAAGCGTTTTTTCCACTGATCTAACTTTTCACGGGAATGTGTGGAGAAGTAGTTCACGTCTTTTCTTAACTCGTCGAGAGTTTCTTCTAGTTCGTGCACTCTACCTGATTTTTGGCTTACAGGTCTCGTTTCGATAAACAGGTATTGGTCGTCAAAGTCTCTGGAAAGATCAATGACCTCAAATTTGCAGGAACGAAACAGTCGTGCGAACGATCCGGGACTGAAATATGAGCAATGTTCGTAATAGATATCCCAGAATGCTAGTTCACGTAATATACGAGTGACGTCAGGTACTTCAAAGAAAACGATGGTATCTGAATGGTTCCCGATTGTACTTCGCACGTTGCTGACAAATCCAGCCGTATTGTGAATGTGTTCTAGGGTATGGCGGCAAACTATCAGATCTCCGTGATAATCAGCATAACGCTCAGAGTAATAGTCTTGGATGAAAGTCAAACGGTCTGAAGCCTTGCTGTGGACACGATGTTTTACGAAAGCAGGGTCAAAGCCCACTCCTCGGTTGTTCCCGAGTTCACAGAGCAGCGTTAAAAAATCACCTTTACCGCACCCGATCTCTAAAATGTCCTTGTCACGCAAATCGTATTTCTCGATCAGATGATTTGCCAGACCCTGAGCAAAAGCATTGAATGTCGGGGAGAAACACTGCTGGTCTTCATAAATCGGTGAATAACTTTGAACAGAGAGGTCAAAAACAACATTGGAGATGAAACCGCATTCTTCACAAAAACCCAGGATGATGTCGCCTCGGGGGAACTCGAGCGCCTGCTGTTTTGTTGGCATCATTAAGCAACTATGAACGGGAACATTTCTCGCCTCATAGAATACTGATATCTCTTGCCCACCGCAATTATGGCAAGCATGCTCTAAAGGCATCAGCTGCTCTACCTCTTGTATGAATGTGTTCAGAAGAATCCTATAACGATCAATTCTTACCTCAACAGATATTTTTGTACTGACGTAACAAACTTTTGGCAATCTGCTCCCAAGAAAAGCTATTAGCTGCTCGTCTACGCGCTGTCTTTCCCATCTTTTTTCTTAGATTTTCGTGTGAAAAGAGATGGAGTATTGCTTCAGACAAGGCTGAAGCATCGCTTGGTTCAACTAGTATACCTGTCTTTTCCTCTTCGACAATTTCTTTTATGCCACCGACTCTCGTGGCAACTACAGGAACCCCTGTGGCCATTGACTCAACAGGGGGCATCCCAAATGGCTCGTCCCATACTGAAGGAAAGATAAACACATCTGCGTTCTGGTAATGGTTTATCAACTGCCTGCGTGTAACGAAACCAGTAAAGAATACTTGACCTGCCACAAATGAGGGAAGCTTCTTCTGTAAGTGGGAGATGTAGTTTTCACGATAGAATGATGCCAAATCTGAAACTCTTGGGTTATCACTCAAAGCAACTATGAATTCGATGGGTGCTGACCCTTGTGGACCGACTATAGTAAGCTGCGTTTGAGGATAGTGTGAAACCACTTTTTTGAAGGCATCCAGCAATACGTGCAATCCTTTTTCAGGTGAGATTCTGCCAACATACAATAATTGTTTAGCACTGTTTTTTTTCTTCGCATGTTTCCCATTTTTGCTAACGAATTGGTTGACATCTACACCATTGTATAACACTTGGCAACGTTCGGCAAATTTAGGGAAGCTACAGCGAATTTTTTCGGTGATGTACTCGCTGCAACCAATAATTAAATCTGTTTTTCTGAGCCTGCGTTCAATCATTGTTCGATCGAGTTGTGTCAACCACTCGCAATGCATGTGCAAGACGATTTTAATTTTGGGATTGAAAGCTCGAATGATCGGGACAAACTGAGAAAAATTGTGAAGGTGAACAATGTCGCATTTCTCCACTCTCAATTGCTTTGCCACTTGCAGAATATATGTCAAGTAATACAAGCTGGAGGCAAAGAGGGGACGTTTAGCGTTACGGAAAAAGAGAGTACGTTTCATATTGCGGAATGTTGGAAATCTTCCTAGCTTATCCAAAGCTGCTGAAATACCCGTAAACCATTCGTCGACAACTGTTGATATACGTCGATATTGCACGTCTTGGTCGCATTCTACTTTTTTCTGAAAGAGCCCTTTTTTTGCGTATACGATAACATCACAAGATTGAGCTAAGCGGCGGGCTACCTCATAGATCCAAATCTCTATTGAGCCGTTTTGATCCAGTAGAGATATAGTTCCCAAGGGCTGACCAACCAAGGCGACTTTCACTTGTTTATTCCCCCACGAAAATCAATGAGGCTTCTAACATGATGTTTCAGAAATTGGTTGCTCATTAGGGCTACTTCGGTGAATTCTTATTAGGCAACCATGGGTTTAGGTATTGGGATAATGAATTTGCCGCCTCTTTGTCGATAGGTTTCTTGCTGTTGCAGGATCTCTTCTGCAAAGTTCCATGCCAGTAACAAAACATAGTCTGGCATGTCTTTTAGAAGCCTTGTCGTCGGGAATATTGGTAAGTGATTGCCTGCCATGTAGTGTCCGTGTTTGAAAGGGTTTAAGTCAACTACATAATCCACAAGCTTCTTTCCAATTCCGAAGTAACTCAGTAATGTTGTTGCTTTTGCTGCGGCTCCGTAGGCAGCGATTCTCTTTCCTCTTTGCTTAAGATCCCATAGAATCTCCAACAGGGTATTCTTTATTTCGTGGATGCGGTCGGCGAAGTCACGATAGTAAGCAATCTGATCTATTCCCTTCTTTTCTTCCTCTTTCAATAGCATCTGCACCGACTCGTGGGCATCGTCTTCAGGCTCCACATATAGGCGTAGTGATCCTCCATGTATGGGAAGATGCCTTACTTCATTAAGAAAGAGGCGATGTCTTTTGAATAGCTGATTCAGTGCTGTAATGGAGAAGTAGCATAAATGTTGGTGATAGATTGTGTCGAATTCGCAGTTGTTGACTAGGTCGACTATGTAAGGCACCTCTATGACCGCTAAACCATTGTCTTTCATTATTATTCGGATTCCTTCCACAAAGCCGTTAAGATCTGCGACATGGGCTAATACATTGTTGGCAATTACGACATCAGCCAACTGTCCTTCTTCTCGGAGCTTGTTTGCAAGGTTCTCTCCAAAAAATGCGCAGAGGGTTGAAATTCCTGCTTTTCGCGCAACTTCAACAGGTGCTTTGGCTGGGTCGATTCCAAGAACTGGGATTCCGCGTTCCAAGAAGTTTCTGAGCATGTAGCCGTCATTGCTGGCAGATTCCACAACTAGGCTGTGCGAATTCAGCTTTCTCGATCTGATCAGTTCCTTCGCGTTCTTCCGTGAGTGGTTTAGATACGCCGTCGACGTAGAGGAGAAGTAGGGATAGTTTCTACAGAAGAGGATTCTCGGATCCACAGTTTCTGTTATTTGTACAAGAGTGCAGTTTGGGCAGAAGACTAGATCAAGTGGCACCGTTATTTCTGGCGTTTTTAGTTGTTCTTCCGTTAGCAGTGCATCCGCCAGAGGTGTACAACCGAAAGACAGGATTGGCTTAAGATTAGGATTTCCACAAGAGCGACAGCTTGATATTTGAGTGTACGGCGTCAGGTTGTTCATGCCTCTTCTGGCTCTCTCCAGCGCAGGGTTTTACTCAAACGGCCATTGCTAAGGTTTTCTTCCAGATGTTTAATACGCCTGTATCTAGGGCCCTCAAACTCTTTGAGGGTGAACTCAACTTTCTTATAGGTGTCATAAAGTTGCTTGGCTCCTTGGCGGGCATTCCATTGTGGCTTGAACGCGGGCAGTATCTGAGCTAACTTGCTGAAGTCGACTCGATAGGAGCGTTTGTCCGGGCCGGCGTTTTTAGCATATTCAATGTGAGAATTAGGCACCGTCGCTTTCACAATATCAGCAAGTTCTTGTATTTGATAGTTCTCATTGGTAATGCCGACGTTGAAAACTTGATTAAGAACCGAGTCGTTGGGGGCTTTTAGGGCAGCTATAAAAGCCCGCGAGATATCCTCGATGTGTACAATTGGGCGCCATGCTGAACCATCACTCTTTAACAATATGATCCCAGTGGTGTAAGCCCAAGCAACCAGATTGTTAAGGACCAAGTCGAACCGAAGCATAGGGGATACACCATAAGCTGTTGCAGAGCGTAAGAAAGTCGGACTAAAGCTAGAGTCCGCCAACTCGGAAATACCCTCTTCAGCACGAATCTTTGAGATTGCATACGGCGTAATGGGGTGTGGTTTCGATTTCTCGTCCACCATAACAGCACCAGAGTCACCATAGACACTACAGGATGACGAGAATAAGTAGCGTTGGACTCCAGCCTCCTTTGCCATTTCCGCTAGGGCAACCGAAGCCTTATGATTGATTTTGTATGTGATCTCTGGATCGAAGTATCCAAGAGGATCGTTTGACAGCGCACACAGGTGCACCACAGCATCGCATCCTTGTAGATCAGAGGGCTCAACTTCTCGGATGTCTTTCTTCACGTAGGGGATATCTGGGATGCCTCCCCTGAGCAAAGGATCGCCAAAGACGCATCCCTCAAAAAGATCACTATCGAGCCCCACAACTTCGTACCCTTCCGCTTGGAGCATAGGCACCATAATCGTGCCTATGTATCCTTTATGGCCCGTCACCAAGACACGCATGCTCTATCCTCCCATGCACTTTTTCTTTTACTATGTTTGCTTATGTCGACTTTCAATTGAGAGGTAGACTTTTTTCTAAGCCCTGTGGTTCCGCAAATTTCCACTTCTCAAGCTTGGAAATGCTTTAAGTGAGGAGTTATCAATATCATAAAAGATTTAACAAACGGAAATGAAGTAAAATATACTCAAACTTTCCACGTTTTCCACGGTGCTTTCCCACTTTTCCAGAGTCTTTCCAATAGTAGCTTCTCGTGAGTGGTATCCATGCACTGCCAGAAACCCGTATGACGGAAGGCCATAAGATGGCCATCTCTTGCCAATCTTTCTAAGGGGTCCCTCTCCCATTGAGTATAGTCGCCCTCAATGTAATCAAACACACCTGGTTCTAAGACGAAGAAGGCGCCATTTATCCAATCTTTGGTTATTTGAGGCTTCTCTTTGAAATGCACCACTTTGTCCCCTTCTAAGGCAAGATGGCCAAAACGAGATGGCGGTTGCACTGCAGTCAAAGTGGCTAGCCGATCGTGCGAACGATGGAACTTCAGCAAGGCGTTTAGATTGACATTTGACACACCGTCACACCAGGTTAACATAAATGTTTGATTGCCTAGCCAAGGAGCCAATCGCTTGATCCTGCCGCCAGTTTGGGTTTTCTGCCCGGTATCAACTAAATGTACTATCCATTCTTGATCACTCTTCATATGAAAGATGACTTCAGCCGTATCTGTTTTTACCGTCATGTTTCTGTTTGAAGCACAGTATCCTTGCATCCAACGCTTTATGTATTCACCTTTGTAACCAAGCGCTATAATGAACTCATTGAAGCCAAATGAAGAATAGTATTTCATGATATGCCAGAGAATCGGTTTCCTACCTATTTCAACCATTGCTTTTGGTTTAGAACTGGTTTCTTCAATGAGGCGAGAGCCCGTGCCCCCTGCTAGAATAGCTACCTTCATGTTACACTCCCTTCTTCTCAATAATTGGAATTATGCCACGCCTCATGATACGTCTGAGGGTTGAATCTACTCTGCGTCCTAGGCTTGAGTTACACAGCAAGATATTCTCCACGTCCCAGCCTGTCCATATCCATCCTTCTCTAATGAGCCATCTCATTAGTTCTAGGTAACATAATTGTCGTTCGAATCGCTCTAGTGGAGCTCTTCTGACTGACCTGAAATACTCAAGGCACATTCTGGTATGTATCGAATATGGGAAGCTAAGTCTATTGGCTCCTGTCCACCAAAACAATTCTTCTTCATAACCAGGACGAGCACGGGCAGAATCATAGAATACGCTTGAATATGCCTGCGAATGAACTCTTTGAAAAAAAAGCTGTTCAGTGATTCTGTGTATTCGACTAATTAGGGCGATTTCTGCTAGCAGGTTTTTGTCCGACCCAATGTAGTTTCCGATAAGTGGTGTCCTTTTGAGAACGCTTCGTCGCATCACTCCAAAAAGTTCAAACACGGGATAACTGATGCGAATTAGATCACCAAAGCGTTCATGTGGTTTTCGTGAATCGATTCTCAGCTTGTAGTCATGTTTGCCTACTAATGTTCCCTGTTCATTTATACAACCTATCTTGGAGCAACACAAGGCTATGGATTGGTCTTGGTTAAGTACACTTATGCACTTCTCTAAAAATCGCGGAGCAATTAAATCATCATGTGCAGCCCATTTAAAATACTTGCCCGAGGAAAGCATGAAGACAAGGTTGAAATTCTTGGAAGCCCCAAGGTTCTTCTTATTGCGATAGTAGCGAATGCGACTGTCCTTGGCCGTATACTCAAGGCAAATCTCTTTAGTGCTGTCAGTCGAGGCGTTATCAGAGATTATTACTTCGAAATTCGGGTATGTCTGAGCTAGAATTGAGTCTAATGCTTCTCTGATGTACTTCGCACCGTTGAAAACGGGCAATCCGATGCTTACAAGCGGCGTATCAGACATGTAAAGTCCCAATCCACTATCAGAAATCCTGTTAGAGTGATTACGGGTGACAGAGAATGGTTTATTAAGTATTACGACATCATAATATACGTATGAGAATACGCATGTATTTGTTTCTGACATTAATTCTTGCTACAAGCCTGTTTCCATTGCCCACTCGTGCAGTTATTCAAGATTCCACAAGATTTCCGTCATATGGAGAAATTGGGAGTCAATCCGCAATCTATGGAATCTACACAAATGGAACCGATTTTGTGTTGAACGGAGAATCCATAAGACTCACTGGAGTCCACATGACTCTATGGTTAGACTCGGATGAAAGATATGAAGAGAAATACTTCGACTGGTTGAGAGACTGGGACATCAACACTATATTGCTGAACTTCGGATGGAACTTCCTAGAGCCTATGAAAGGAGTTTACGATCAAGAATACCTCGGTAAGATGAATAGGTTTATAGAAAAGGCAAAAGCTAGAGGCATTTATATTGTTCTCAGGATGCATAAATGGGCATATCCAGATGCATACCAAGCTCAACATCCAGGTCATCTATGGATTTTGGGATATCCAGCCTGGTTGGATGACACGCCTGGCTTCTGGGAAAATATTGGAAATTGCTGGGATAATTATATTGCTATGTGGACTATGTTGGCAGAGCATTATAAAAATGAACCTTACGTAGCTGGTTTCGACCTGTTTGGCGAGCCTGGAACAGATATAGGACCTGGGATCTATGATCCTGTAGGTGTGGATTGGCAGACTTGGGGATGTAACACATGCAGAAAAGTCTTGAATGTGCTCTTCGATGAAGACAAGCTCTATGAAAGAACAACAAATGCGATTCACTCCTTTTGCAATAAAGTTGTTCTCATTGAAGGATTCGCTTACGGGGTTCTCAAATATATAAGAAATGTTGGTGACACAGAAAGAACATTCGCAACAAAGCCCAACTCCGAAAACTTTGCAATTGGGCAGAGTGTGTACAATTGGTTTATGTTTGAATGGCTAGATGAGGACATAAAAGCTCTGGCTAGTACATGGGATGTACCGTGCATGGCTACAGAATTTGGGATAAGAGTGGACAGAATTGACTCTCCGGATCTTGAAAAAGCTGCTTGGGTTGAACAAGCATGTCAGGAATTCGCTACAAGAAATATGGGATGGTTTTACTGGGGATTTGGTCCTGGTCCTGATGGGGACTTCAACTTGGTAGATGAGGTCACCGATTCTGTGAGCCCAATACTCAGTAATATACTATCAACTTACGCATTTGGACTTTTATCTATGTCCATCTAAGAAGTCTTCTCTGATAGTTTTATGGCGGTGAAAGAACCAATTTCCAACATCTTTTTCCAGTGCACCCTTGATTCCTCTTTAACCCCAATATTCATCATACCACGTTACCGTGACGTTACTTGAAGCGGAGTAGTAAATTGTGATATAGGTGCCATTAGCTGTCCAACTTGTGTTGCAAGGGTGAACGGCGTTGATGCATGCATGCAAAGCAAGCGCAGTCGCCTATTCTCCTTTTGCGACTATATATACGGTGGGGGTTTCGCCCTCGTAAATCTTATTCAAGAAAGGTAGCTGGTTTATAGCTTGGAATGCAGAATTCGTGGCATCAGTCAATGGGATTCTAGTGTAAGTGCCAATACGAAGGCGGAAGTGTTCATGATCGACAAAATGCTTGTTGACGATAAATAGGATCTTTCCTTTGTTCTTTTGAAGAAAATCAATAAGATCGCTCATGTTGCCACCATAGTAGATCACGTCGGTTATGGTTTGATTGTTTAATCGTGCTCTCTTACTCTCCTCCCAGAAATCCATCCGTGAGTATGCTGCTACAGGCTCGGCGAGGCTATTTTCTCCTGCAATCGCCAAAGATCTGTTGCTATAGGACAAAAGCCATGATGAAGTAGCTACTACTTCCTTGTCAGCTACTACAACAGTTCCTCCTAAAAAGTTCGGGATTAGTAGGCCTGTAGAGAGAACAGGTACTATCAGAAAGACAAAAACAAGAACTCTTGCTTTGAACGATTGCCATATTGTTCTAATGTGACATGCGTTGGGATTAGCTTGTTCAAAACGACTTCTGATAATGCTAATGCTTATGGCGACCAGAGGCGAAAGAAATAGATAGAGAGGCGTCACGAACCGGTAGGCCAAATCAGGTGACTTCACAAACGCGCGTAAGCCTAAAATCGTTACGATGCCTAAAACCAAGACGACGACGGCGAATACCCTTAGCCAATAGAATGAATAACCTGACTTTCTTCGCTTACGAATGAACAAATCAAGACTTGTCAGTAGACCTAAGAAAATTGGGATCAAAATCCCAATGTAGGCGACTAGCATCTCAAAGGGTGACAAGAGTATCCCTACTGGCTGCTGAATAGATCCTGTCTCCCAAGGGCGTTGTATCATCACACTTAGTTGGATTAAGTAGTCACGAATGAAGTTGATATCAGAGACTAGAAGAACAACTGCAACAAATATTGCCCAAACAAAGAAAAGCGTTGCGAAAAATGTGAGATCTGTAGCGCTGACAGAGTGCTTTGTACTAAATAAGGACTTCATCGTTTTGTTCATGACTAACGCCATAGTGATTACAGCAAGGAAGACGAAGCTGGAGAGAAAGTGAGTTAACACAATTGATAAACTAGCTACAAAGTAAACTGCCACATAGGCTTTCATCGAAGAGGCTTTCCTATCTTTCATCGAAACCAATGCATACAAGGCCATTGCAAAGAAAACAGTTCCTAGACTTTCCGGCAGGTAAAGGCTATTGAAAGTATTGTATTTGTAGCAGATGACAAAAACGAAGCTTGCAAGCATAGCATTATGAGCCCCTATCAAACGTTTGAACGTGCTGAAGAGCAGGAGAATAGTTACAAGAGTGAATGCAAGTGGAGGAAGTAAACGACATAATGTATACAATTCCAGGCCTAAGGTCTCAGATATTATCGCTGAAAGGAGATGGAGAGCAGGGGTGAAAAGCTGGTTGAAGGCCGATCCTGTTTCTAGCCCCCACACCCATCCAACCTGTTCCCTGTATATTTCCGTCAATTGGAAATTGTAAATCGGGTCAACAAATACAACGAAAGCTGAGTCTCCGTCAGCCAAAGGACCAACAAGCCGTAAGGAAATGCTGAAAAGCAAAATGAAAAACAGCGTTGTGCTCTTGTTATGATTCTTGGATAATAGAAATAGCACAGGAGCTGCAACTAGACAGACCGTTAGCAGTTTCGGAATTGGCAGGGTAAGACTTTGGTGGCTACTGAATTGTAGGACTAGGAGACAAAAACCGAGGAGCCATATAGCAAAAAGAGACAAATGTCTTTTCAAGTTTTGAGCCTCCGTCATCACTAGGAGAAATCGGGGGATCACTACATCATTTCTGTATTAGTTTTCGTTGACTATTTCTTAAGACATGCCGGACTGCTTTCACAAAACCATGAACCATGTGCTCATAAGCGAAGCCATCACTTAGAATTTTCAAAGATTGAAGACCCATTCTTTCTTTATTGTAAGGATCACTGACTATTGATTTGATAGCCTTGTATAGAGCCTCCGAATTTTTATCGGGAACTAAAAAGCCGTTAACGCCGTCTTTTATGAGATCATAGGCTGCACCTACAGCTCTAGTTGTGACAACAGGTTTACCTACAGACATAGCCTCATTAAGCACAAGTCCCCAAATCTCGGTCCCCAGGTTAGTCTTAATCGCCGGTAGAACGAAGACGTCAGCTAAGGAATAGTATAGATCTCTATCTTCCTCTTCTGTGAAACGTGCAAAAAGCACATTTTTGATTCCAAGTTCGATACATAGTTTTTCGTATACGTTTTTGAGCTTTTCTTCACTTGGTCGAGTCCAACAAACAAGCAGAAAAGTATCACTGATTTCTTTTCTCAGTTTATCAAAAGCCTTTATCAGAAAGTACAAGCCTTTTCTCTCTGCTAACCTGCCAAAATATAGGACTATTTTCTTATCTTCCAGTCCCAGTTTTCTCTTTAGTCTTCGGCTTTCAACGTCAAGCTCTCTACGGATACGTATTTCACTCGTGTTTGGAGCGATGTATACCTTAATTGGTTTCGCACCAAGAGACACAAAAAATTCCTTGGATTTTGATCCGGGGGCAACTATAGCTTCTGCTTTATCTACCATAATCTTTATGAAAGGCCATGCAAGCATTCGGATAATCGTTTCTGGCCAATACCACGTCTCATCCCACAAAATGAATGGCTTTCTTCTAAGTCTTGATACCAGAAAAGCAACGTATGTCCCAATATGTCCTATGCTGGCACCTATAAACAGGTCAAACCTGCCCCCAAGAAGATAATATAGAAGAGCAGGAGACAGGGTACAGTCGTAAATTCTCGTCTCACCTTTTCTCAAAATAGAAAAGCTTCTCAACAACTTAGAATTCAAGTGACTGCCTTGAGTCGTGGCTGTAGCATCGACTTGATCAAAGAAGAATGTGAGGTTGAAGGCGTTATTCAATTTCTCAAAAAAAGGCGCCCGATATTTGATATAGAGATTGTGAACAAACGCGATTCTCAAATGACCTTTTATGGACATTTCTTTCAAAATTAGATCCCTCAGCGATTTCGTTGACTTAAGAAGCCAACTAGTTAGAACGCATTTCGTCATTCAGAAATTTTGAGATACACGTTCTCAATTTTCTTGGTTATGATATCCCAATTGAAGTTCTTGAAGACGAAAATCCTTCCATTCTGTCCCAACTTCTTAGCGAATGGCTGGTCCATGATTAACGTGTCTAAAGCTTCTCTCAATTCGGCTTCGTTCCCATACTCAACCTCTAATCCACATTCTGCTTTTTTTATGAAAGCCATCGACTGAATACGCGACACAATGACAGGTTTTCCCATGGCACATGCCTCCAAGGGAACTATGGGAAAGCCCTCTTGGACACTGGGATAAGCAACAACAGTAGCATCATTGTAAGCAGCTAATACTTGTTTTCGACTTAAGGGGCCAGTAAATAGTACTTTGTCTTTTAGATGGAGCTTTGCAACTACATTTTTTAAGTGTCCTGAAAAACCGTCATCAGGTCCTGCCAGTACCAATCGGATACCATTTCGATCTTCGGAAAGTGATGAAAAAGCTTCTACGAGAGTATCAATTCCTTTGCTCTTGTGTATTCTTCCAAGATAAAGAATTATTTCCTCATCACCAATCCCGTACGATGTTCTGAAAGAACCGGATGGAGGAACATCGGAAAAATCTTCAGGGGCTATTCCATTGGGAACCACAACAATCTTGTCACGTTCTATCCAAGCGTCAAGAAACTGGGTTTCTTCGAACTGAGTTAGGGCAATCAATTTACTTGCACTATTGACTATTTTTCTCCCAAAAGTATGGTTAAACAATCTCCTCAGAAGGAAATAATCCCATGGTTCTTCCTTGTAAGTATATTCTCCATGACATGATAGAACATAAGGGACGCTTCTTCTGTTCGAATAGTAAAAAGCGAGATTTTGGAAAGTTCTGTATTCATGAAGATGAACTATATCGAACTCGTCTAGGTTCTGTCTTAGAGCGTGGATTATTTCTGGACTTATAAAAAAGCCGTGAGATTTGGCTACGTTGCGAAAGTAAAAAACCTTAACACCATTTATCTCCATGAACCTTTCCCTAATTCTCGCATTTGTGCTTATATCCAGTGCATCTGTAGCATAAACCGTGACTTCGTGACCTCTTTTGACTAAATACTTTGATAAATAGTAAGTGCACTGTACTGGTCCGCCAAAACTAATAGCAGGATAGAAATATTTGGTGATTTGGAGAATATTCACAAGTTCACCCGTCTACACATAAATTCACTTTCTTGAAAACGAGATAGTAATAATGAAGAAGTTTTCTATTCGTGCTACCGGCACAAATGATTGCTATAACAAGAACCACCTGTGATTGAACTAAAGATATCAGAAAGAAAAGTACGTGCACAGAATGGAAATGCTAACCCTCTCAAAAAACCGGATAGGGAATAGGGACACGCAATCAATTCTACTTTTATTTCTTATTTTCCTTTTCAACCTGATCTTTTATCCACTCATAAGTTATCTTTAAGCCCTCTTCTAGTTCCACTTTAGGCTCCCAATTCAAGACCTCTCTCATTAAGGTGTTGTCAGAGTTCCTTCCTCGCACACCTTGAGGCTTTGAAGGATCATACTTCTTAGTTATTTTCTTCTGTGAAATTTTGATGATTATGTCTGCCAATTCGTCTATTGTTACCATTCTATCAGAGCCTATATTTAGAGGTTTGTTGTAGTTGGAGAGTAGTAGCCTATAGAACCCTTCTACACAGTCATCTATGTAACAAAAGGATCTTGTTTGCTTTCCATCTCCCCAGATGACTATTTCTCCTAGATCATCTGCCATTGCTACTTTTCTACACAAGGCCGCAGGAGCTTTCTCTTTTCCTCCTTTCCACGTCCCCACCGGTCCATAGATATTATGGAACCTAGCCATTCTTATTTCCATCCCAAAGTCCTCTGCATAAGCCAGCAAGAGAGTCTCAGTGAAAAGCTTCTCCCAACCATATGGAGTATCTGGCTCAGCAGGAATAGCCTCGTGTTCCTTGAGACCGGAAACATCTGTCTCTTTCTGACGATACAAAGGATAGACACAAGCGGAAGAACTGAAGAAATATCTTTTCACACATGCCTTCCTTGCCGCTTCAATCATATTGATATTGATCAGAGCATTGTCCCACATCACTGGAGCATGCACTCTTGTGATGTACCCGATTCCTCCCATGTTTGCTGCTAGGTTGAACACCCAATCTACTCCCTTGCAAGCCTTCTCACAGTTCTCCATTATCCTCAAGTCTAGTAACAGAAATTCGTCTGCTTGACTTGGCTGAAACTCTGGGTCTTTGATGTCTACTCCTCGTACCCAGTATCCTTTCCTATTCAGATATCTCGCCAAGTGCCATCCAATGAACCCCCCCGCACCTGTCACTAATATTCGTTCTTTTTCTTTCATGGTTCTCGCCTATCGCGTCCGTATTGTCTCAGACTTTCTGCAATATACATAAGTTTGACACCAGTGACATATGAGACAGCAAGTATGCATTAAAGCACTTAGTTTTTCATGTTTTCTGGCAGCTTTTTATTGATATCTCCTCGTTGAAACAACCTTTTCTATTTTGTCATGTGCTGTTCTTGTGAAAAGCGTCTGATAGAGCGCCTTGAGCAGGCTATATTCAAATTCAAAAAACGTGAGCAATAGATGCCTCGAGAATATTAGAGAAAACAAGAATATAACGCCCAAAATGCTCCAGATGACAACAGAGAAACCTAAGTCAAAGAAGGTCAGCATGGTGAGGAGTATAAACCCGACAAATATCGATACAGGAACGATTGTGAGCATTGCGAAGTTCATTGGCAATATAATAGATCCGTATTTACCATATTCACGTCTGAACATCATGTGTCTATGCCGAAACAGCACTTTGATCAGGTTCGCTGCTCTGATGGCCTTTTGCTTGATCCTTCCAGAGTGGGTTAGGGGCGCATACTCGTAGAATTTGGCATCTGGGTCGTAGACAGCCTTGTATCCTTTCTTTCTTGCAACCAAGCCTACCACTGTGTCAAAAGTTTCGCTGCACATCTCCAAATCTTTTATTAAATCCTTTCTGACCGCAGTGGCTTCTCCCTTAATGTAGAAAGTTGAGTCCATGTTGTTTTCAGCTGTTCTTAAGAAATTATAGATTTTCTGATACAATCCTTCTGATTTTCCAACCTCTTCATTCACGTTCAAGATCACATCTTTACCAGTTACCACGCCAACGTTTGGGTTTTTGAAATGGGCCACAAGATTTGGTATCGCCTTAACGTCAAGAAATGAGCCAGCATCACTAAGAACTATTATTTCACCTTCAGCTGCTTTACATCCAGCAACCATAGAAGGACTATATCCCATACGTTTATGAAATCCAATTAAACGTATGTTCGGGAACCTCTTTGAGTACTCTTTTATTATGTCAGGCGTAGAATCACAAGAGTCATCGACAAAGATTATTTCAAGTTTCTCCCTTGGGTAACTAGAACCTAGAAGGTTTTCAATTTTTTTGGAAATAATCATTTCTTCATTGTGACTTGGAACTATTACAGACACAAAAGGTTCAAATCTAAGTTTTTCATTACGCTCATTTGTACCTTCTAGTCTATTCTTCTTCAGTTTACCATAATAGAGAGTAATACCTCCATATAGTCCAAAGATGAGCACTGGAACTCCAAATGAAAGAAACAGTAGGACCCGCAATACTTCTATCAAAATATGTTTCTTCTCCAATAGTTCATTCTGAATAGGCAATTCTACATGAACTCTGCGTAAAAGCTGGCTTTTGACGGATTATGCCCGTAAGAGTAGTGTTAAAATCCAAGCCTGTCTTTCAGAAGCTTGAATGTTTCATACGCGTGTTGTTCTTTTGATACGCCTATAGCGACACCCTTTATGTTGGGTAGATTTGCAATATAATCTATCGCTTCTGTGGGTTCAAGATATCCTGCTGCCAGGACGCTTATTGCTATTATGTTGCCTTCATGTGGGTTTGATAAGGCTCTCTCGCATTCTGTTCTAGAGGGGTTCATTTGAAATCCCACCTTATTGAAGGGCGTAGCAACTGTTGTTTCACGCCAGTCTATATCCCACTCTCTGAATTTTTTTGCTAAGTATGGAAAATTACGCGTGTTAAAGCCAGGCCTTATTCCAAGGTCGGACACGAAGTCTACGTATGACTTGAAGAGCCAAGCTAGGTCAAGGGCGAGAGCCATGTCAGTTATTATCTCATGAAGCAATACTGAGTCTAGATTTGCTTTTTTATCTGATGATTTTATTCTGGAGATTTCGTAGAGTAGGTAGGTCTTCATAAGAGCCACAGGGTCTGTTCTCACAACGCCTTTCAAACCAGTCGCAATTGCTTTTAGGTTTCTTGAAACTACTATCTGTTTCGCAAACTTTTTAATTAGTCCAGCCATTCCGACCTGAGCAGCTAGTCTAACGTATTCAAACGCATACGGTACGATAGCATAGAGTTTTAGACGCTTACCTCCTCCCATTTCATGAATTGTTCTAAGTATTGAAAGAGATAGTTCACTAACCGAAAACATGAAGCCGTCAGCTCCATTCTCAAGGGAAGTCATAACTAAGTTAGCAGCATGTTCTGGATAGGTCATTGTATAACCTCTGACTCTAGCCCGCTCTTGCGAGAGATGGCTTATGCCATGAAACGGGTTATCGCCTACCAGTAGCAACTTTTTTCCTTCATTATTCATCTTTGCCAGCCCTACATCTTATTTGGTCAATAATGTAATCAACTTTTGAAGCAGTGTAAAAACTTGGTTCTGCATTACTGCTCTCTAATACCGACTTAATGAAGTACTCATCCTCACGAACATATTCCGGTGCCCCCAGCCAGAAAAACACGTTATCGTTAAGATCATGCCTATACCACGTAAACGATTTTCCACCATCCAGCTTCAATTCCAACTCATCATCATTCACCCTCATAATTCCCTTAGAACCTTTAATCACCAGCCCAAACTCAGGTAGACGATAGTTCTCCATACACCACGATATGCTAAACTCTCCTACCAAAGCACTAGATGTTTTAACTGTGAAGTAGGCAGAATCTTCAGAGTTTCCGTTACTCAGTGACGCTAGCTGGGCTGAGTCAACCTGAAGGTCGCCAAAGAACCATAGTGCCAAATCTACTGCATGGCATCCAGAATCTCCAAGAACCCCTCCTCTAGACGAAGACGCTTTAGAGTTCTTATTAATCCCAAAAAAGTCTGATGAGTACCCATACACCTCAAAAGAAGCCACTTCTCCCAAAGTCTCTTGATCTAGTAGTTCCTTAGCTTTTCTAAAAGTGACAGCAAATCTTTTCATGTAACCAACCATGTTAATACCTCTAAAGTTTTGAGCTAACTCACAGAGCCCCTTCGCTTCCTCGTAACTTGAACCAAGCGTTTTCTCAACAAATACGTTGCGTGCTATTCCCCTTGAGTATACATTCTTAGTAACAAATGAATGAGAAAATATCGGCGTTGTTACATAAACCACATCGAGATCTAAACCAGAGAGCTTTCCCACATCATCCACTACATGAACTCCATCGAGCATCCTTTTAGAGAATCTACGAATTAAAGTACTCTTGTCGCATAACGCCGTAAGCTGAGCATTGGGTAAGACATTCAAAATACTCGCATGGAGTAGCCCCATTTTACCTAATCCGACAACGGCAGCCCGCAACTTTTCTCTACTCAAATTCTGCACACAATCCCAAAATATTTCTCAGAACTCATCTCAGTAAGCAATCAATAACGTGCGCAATGCTTGGCTTTTCAGAAACTTGATGCGATCTAATTCTAACCTAGCATTTACTCACTACAAGTAGCGATGATTAGTCAAAGGCCTGCTCAATGTAACTAGAAGATCGCACAAAGACTGACTCAAAATCCGTTTAGCGGTGGTGTAATTCTATCGAAGACCCGTTAACAAATTCCTCAATAATTGTCTTCAGAATACGAAAGCCGTCCTTAAAAATAGATAAG
>Ga0209636_10001777_pt1 | contig 21818 bp, 17 predicted proteins | sample DeeMarSWOR152_54_FD_187464 | JGI IMG/M metagenome (GOLD analysis project Ga0209636, IMG submission 187464) | Marine sediment microbial communities from White Oak River estuary, North Carolina - WOR-1-52-54 (SPAdes) (version 2) | ecosystem: Environmental > Aquatic > Marine > Intertidal zone >...
GCTGCTTTGAACTTGTCTGTCTGGGTGACAAGCCAGTTGGTCATGTGCCCGCCAGCGCTCCATCCCAGGGTTCCGAGTTTTTCAGGGTCGGCGATACCCTTTTGGACTAGATAATCCACTCCTGTCAAGACATCATCATCGGCATGAAGGAAATAATGTCCGACCATATCGCGGAGCACCTCATTGCCGTAGCCTGTGCTTCCCCTGTAGTTGGGCTTGAGTATGGCGTAACCTCGGCCGGCCCGGGCATGCGCATAGCCATCGAAAGTGAACTTATCCGAGCCCATCGGTCCACCATGGGTGTGGGCGAGCAGCGGGTAACGTTTTCCTTTTTCATAATCCACCGGATAGATAAGAATACCTTCCACTTCCTTTCCATCCGTGCTCTTCCAGCGGACTGCCTCGTAACGGGCTAGCTTGAAGTCCTTCAGTTCTGGATGAGGATCATGGATCATTCGAGCCGAAAGGCTCTTCAGGTCTATCATCCAGAAGGTGCCCGGATTATGCGGAGTATACACCTCATAAAGGATAGTATCGGTTTTTGGATTGTAATCGAAACCGTAGATAGCCTGCTCGCCGTCTGTAATCTGTTTGAGCTTCAGATCCTTGAGCCTTAAAGAAAAGATTTCGCTGTGAACACCCATGTTGGCCGTGAAATAGATAGACTTCCCATCCCCCGACCATTCTGTATCATGCACTTCGTACCTGAAATAGGGGAGGAGAGCTTGAGGTGTTCCACCCTCTGCAGGAACCGCGAAAAAATTGGGCTGGTAATAGTAATCTTTTAGGTTCGGATCAGAATCCGCTACAAAAAGAATCTGGCTGTTGTCCGGGGACAAGGATATATCGGTCTCAAAAATTCCGTTTTGAGTGATTTGAAGTTTGGAACTATCCTTCAGGTCCATGATCCAGATTTCGGAGTTGAGAATATCATCGTAAAGCGGCGTTGGCGCAGCGGTAAAAAGCATCTTTGTTCCGTCTCTGGAAATCGAAAACTCGCGGATAGCGAAATCGCCTTCCGTCAGGCGTTTTTCTTCCTTGGTCTTCAGATCAAAAATCCACAAATGAGCAGGTTTGAAATTATGTTCGAAGATGTAGGCATCATCCTTTTCTTTCTTCTTTTTTTCTTCTTCTTCGGTTAAGGGATCCTCGGCGAGAAAGTAGATCTTCTTTTCGCAGGGCGACCAACGGTGACTCTTGATACTGGTTTTATGGTGGGTGAGCTGGATGGCCTCTCCGCCGCTGTTAGAAAGCAGATAAATTTGAGATTTTTCATTCTCTCGCTTGGTGACAAAAGAAATATATTCTCCATCTGGAGACCAGATCCCACCCCCTTCTCCGTCTTTGCCGTTTGTCATCTGGACCACATTGGTGCCATCCGTGTTCATCCGCCAGATATGAGAGAGGGAGCGGTTCTTTTTCCAGTCGGCTTCACTCTGGGTAAATAGAGCCTGACTCCCATCGGGCGAAAGTCGCAAATTAGAAATTCTCTTGACATTGATGGCATCCACAAAGGTCATGGGTTTCTTCTCTCCGGCAAAAAGAGAGACATTCGAAATCAATAGAATGCAGAAAAAGGCTAGCAGTGCCCACAACATAATGTTTTTTCTCATGGTAACCTCCGGGCATCGAATATATCTAAAAAAGCTTTTGATTTCAACCTCGATATTCTTTATCGACAGCTAAAATTCTCTATAATGAATTAAATTTTACGGTGGACAGCTTACTTCTCGCTCGTTTTGAAAAAACAGAGTCAATACATACTGGCTTTAGCTTCGAGGATAGGCTCTAGAGCTGTATTTTCTCTGTAAAAACAGGTTATTTTATTTATAATAAATCAATTAGTGGGGGCCCGACCTGATTTTATCAATTGACTTGAATCCTTGGTTAATTTATATTTGCAGGCGGCATCAAGAGATGGAATCATTTAAGATAGGCTGGAATTGCATTCAGGTTGCGGAAAAGAAAGGACTAGATTGCTTTTTTAGCTAAACTGAGTTTATTTTTATATACTATATCATGGAATATGAAGATTAAAATCCTGGGAACAGAATCACTAGGTGTCCGGGGTTTATCCTGTGTAGTGGAGGCTAGGGAGCGCAAGGTATTCATTGATCCAGGAGTGGCATTAGGCTATCAACGGCAAGGATTGCTTCCCCATCCCTTCCAGGTAGCTGTCGGCGAAAGAGTTCGTCAACAGATTGTATCAGAATTAAAGGGAAGCACGGATATAGTCATCAGCCATTTTCATGGTGACCACGTTCCACTGGTTAAGGCCAATCCTTATCAACTCCCCGCCCAACAGGTCATTCCATACTTTCGGAATGCCCGGTTGTGGTGCAAGAATGCCCATTTTTCTTCCCCGATTGTTGCGAAACGCCGCCTCGATTTATCAGAAAATTTAGGTCGTAGCCTTCCCGAAGCAGAAGGAAAAACAGATGATTTGCTTAGCTTTTCCGGCGCAGTTCCCCACGGGGAGCCGAATAAACATTTAGGCATGGTGATGATGACCTGTATCAATGACCGGAAAGATGTATTTGTGCACGCCTCAGATATCCAGCTCTTGGACAGTAAACCAATATCGCAGATCCTGGATTGGAGGCCTGATATAGTTCTAACTTCAGGCCCTCCATTATATCTCCGGCAAATGTCTGCGAGGAAACAGGAAAGAGTTTGGGAGAATGCCGTCGAGCTGAGCCGGGGAGTCAGGACTTTAATACTTGACCACCACTTGCTCCGCAGCGAGGAGGGATTTCGCTTTTTAGATCAAATCTCATCCAGGACGGGGAACAGAGTTATTTGTGCCGCAGATTATATGGGACGAAGGCGGCTTCCGCTCGAAGCCTGGCGACAACGCCTCTACCAGGAAATGCCAGTTGCTAAAGGTTGGCATAAAGCCTATGCCGCCGGCAAGGCTGATACAAGGAATTACAGAAACTGGAGAGGTATTAAGATCTCATAAAATATCTTCTGGATAATTTAGTTTTAAGCAGAATCTTCAACCTTAAATTAAAGAAATCAGGAGGAGGCCCAGTCAGCTTAGAAGCCAAAAGACAGACTGAGAGGGGAAAGCTGCTTTTATGAAGCTCATAAGTGCCTGCCTTTTAGGAATAAAATGCAGATGGGATAATAAAGACAATAAAAATGAAAAAGCTATTGACCTTCTTAAAAGCGAAATTTTAATCCCAGTCTGTCCCGAACAGTTGGGGGGGCTCGAAACTCCCAGAGCAAGACACGAAATTCAAGGAGGGACGGGCAAAGATGTCCTGGAGAGGAAAGCTAGAGTGATAAATGAAAACGGAGAGGACCTTTCAGAAAAATTTTTAAAAGGCGCAGAAGAAACTCTGAGAATCGCTCGTCTCCTTAAGGTCAAAGAATTCATCGGAAAATCTGATTCTCCATCCTGCAGTTGTGAAAAAATATACGACGGCACATTTTCTGGAAAATTGGTCAAGGGATGCGGAACCGCGGCTGAGCTGTTGAGGAGAAACGGAATAAATCTCCTCAAGGAAGAAAATTTATGATGGAAACAGGGGAATAAAATTTTCTTTTATAAAAATATCTCTTCTCGAGTAGGATTTGAGCCTAATTTTTTTATTTTTTCTGTAAATTCGCGGGTGACTTGGGCATATCTTGGCGCTTCCGAAGCGGAGACCCAGCGGAGTTCAATACGTTCCTTCTCTAAACCAAGAGTTTTTAGAATGTTTTGAAGCATCACATATCTTCGGCGGGCATTATAATTTCCTTTTTGGTAATGGCAATCTCCAGGATGACAGCCCATCATCATAATTCCATCAGCTCCTTTTAAAAATCCCTTGAGAACAAAAAGAGGATCAATTCTTCCAGAGCACATGACTCTGATGACTTTAAGTGAAGGCGGAATTTTTAGACGTGCTGTACCGGCCAGGTCAGCACCTGTGTAGGAGCACCAATTGCAGAGAAATCCAATTATTCTAGGTATATATTCATTACTCATATCGATTACTCCTCTTCATATTTTTTCTGTTTAAGCCTCACTGTTCTCCGATTTCTGCAAACTCTTCTTCTTTATAAATACCATAAGGAACAGATTCCTCAACATCCCTTCCGGGAAGGTAGTTGAATTCCTCTTGGAGAGAAAGGCCAACTTTTGAAAAAACAGTGGCCACAGGAATATTTACCGGGCAGACGTCTGAACACATACCGCAATTGACACAGGAGACAGCCATATGGGTCATTCTGCCCAGATGAAAGAATATGTTGTCAGGGGGGACTTTGAGACCGCCTTTTTGCTTGAGTTCGGAGATGAAACTTTGAGGGCTGTATTCAAGTGTCTTGGAGTCAAAATCGCATAATGTGCAATAGCAGATAGGACAAGCATGACTGCATCCGTGGCAGGCCAAGCAGGCTGAAAAAGTTTTTACCAGGGCTTTTAATCCGAGTCCATCCTTTTCCAAATCCTCGAGCATTTTCTTCCTTTGCTCTTCTCTTTTTTTCTTTAGCTTTTCTGTCTCTGGCGTCTCAATTTCCTCAGAAACGATATTTCCTGGTGCATCTTTAGCATAATCTTCTCCTTTCGGCGTATTGAGCAAGATGGTGCACTCTTTGTCCAGGTCTTTCTTTCCCACAGTGGCTATCGTCATATCAGCCATATCAGGGATAAAGTGTTCACAACTTTGGCAGGTCATCCGAATGTCCGGATCAATTTCAGCTTTTTTTAGGGATTCCCAATATCGAGGAAGATGTTTTTTCGTATTTCCATCAGCCACAGATTGCAGAGGATAGACTCCTCCACAGGTTAGGCTTATCAGGAGAATATTGTCCAGACTTCCCTGATTTCTTTTGATAAGCTCGATAAAAGCTCTCAGTTCACAGGGCCGAAGGACAGCTGCCACAGGTTCTTTGGTAGCTTCCATCAAAGAAAAACTGGAGAGGACTTTTCCTGCATTAACGGGCATCAAAGGATGCAGAGGCGCAGCATTCTTCAATTCATCAACCTTAGCCATTAAGGAGTAAGATGCAGCACCGTTTTCATTCATCTTTTTTAAAGCGAAGATTCCCTTTATATCTTTGTTTTGCAGAAGATAGGCAAGTAAATCATTGAGCCCCTTATCAACACCATTTTTGATTTTCAACGCCTTAGACATTTTTTTCTGCCTCCTCAGTTGATGTTTCTTCGCCTTTACGAGGAGTTTCTACCTCGCTGAATTCATCCTCAAGAAAGACTTGCAGGGGCAGAGCTTCTCCTCTGTTTCTTCCTGGAATATAATTGAAATCTTTTTGAGTTTGATCCCCTACCATAGCAAATATTTGAGCCACAGGAATGGACATAGGACAAGCATCTTCACAGGCACCACAGGAAACACAGGAGAGGACCATATGGGACATTCGTCCTAAATGGAAAAGCAGAGTGTCGATGGGAAAACGGAGAGCGCCTCTTTTTTCCGCTCTTTGTAGGTAGGCTTCAGGAGCAAGATTCAGAGCTTGTGAATCAAAATAACACTGCTGGCAGTAGCATATTGGACAGACATTCATGCAATTGTGACAATTGATACATTCGTCAAAAACAGTGATAAATTTCTCGTTTCCTGCAATTTTTGTCAACCATTCTTTATTAAAGGTATTTCTTTTTTTGATTTTTTTATCGCTGATTTCTTTCACTTTGGATTCCCAATTCTTTAAGGAATCCTGGGGCGAAAGTTCGAGTTTTTCTAAGAGCTCTGTTCCTTTAGAGGAGCAGGGCAGGAGAAAGATTTTTTCCTTGTCCCCTCCAAGAAGGCCTATATGTAGGTCAGAAGCGACGAAGTCTTCCTCATTCTGCTCAGATGGAGGTTCTGGGGGAGAAGAAAAGGAAAGCGAAGGGAGGCTGAATCGATGACAGATTTGGCAGATGGGTCTCAAGAAATCGCTTTCTCCCCATTTATCGAATGCATCTTCAAAAGCCTTGGTCATTTTTTCCGGGTTATCCGTATAGTCTGAGAGGGGCATGGCTCCAGGGCAATCTATGCTGATAAGAGTGATGTTCTCTAAATTGTTCTGCTTGAGCTTGAAAAGTTCTACCGCAGCTCTTACCTCACAGGGCCTCATCACAGCAGCAACTCTCTGGTCCATTTCTCCGTGCTTGGTGACACTGGAGAGAGCTTTTCCCCCTTGAACCATCATCACTGGAGGCAAAGGGTTGGCGAGTTCGAGCAGAGACTGGTCCTGCAAAAGAAGCCAGGCATAAGATTCCGTGTCAGGAACTTTGGCTGGAATTAAAAACGCATCAAAGCATTTCTTTTCTAATGATTTCTTTAAAAAATCTATAATTGCTTTATTGATTCCATCTTTAGCAGGAAGGATTTTTCCCTTCCTATTTGGAATTTTCTCTTTTCCAGTGGGATTCATTGATGTCTCCTTTTCTCCATTCATCTCTTCACTGTTATTATCTCAGTGCTTCTAAAACTTCTTGGTAGAGCTGAGGATAGGTGAAGTGTTTGGAGCGGATTGCTCCAGAGGGACAAATGCCCACACAGCTTCCACATCCTCTGCAGATGGCTTCATTGACTACGGAGATCCCTTTGAAAGGGTCAAAGCTTATAGCCCCGTAGAAACAAACAGAAAGGCAGGTTTGACATCCTGTGCAGAAATCTTCCCTTATTTCTGAGACCTTAACCTCTGGCTCTATTTTTCTCCCAGGGATTAGACTTGAGAAAATTTTTCCAGCGGCTGCCTGGGATTGAATAATGGACTCAGGAATGTTGTTGGGCCCCAAGGCGCATCCAACGACATAGACGCCTTCGATGGGAGTTGAAACTGGATCAAGAATCGCGTGAACCTCTTTGAAAAATCCTGTCACGTCAAGCGGAATGTTAAGCATTTCTGCCAGTTTGGAAGTATCCTCAGCGGGAATCATGGCCGGAGCGAGAACAACCATATCTACAGTGATGTTGTCCGTTTTTCCTTCAGTCTTATATTCCACCGCTATTTTATCTCCACTTTTTTTGACTTTTGTCTCTTCGTCTGACCTGATGAAGCGAATTCCTTTGTTTTTTGCTTCTTCGAAATATTCCTGGTCTGCCTTGTGCGGCAAACAGAGGTCGATATAGAAATCGGTGACACTCACATCTGATAACTTATCTTTGAGATAACGAGCAAATCTGATTGAATAAAGACAGCATACCTTCGAGCAGTAGCCTCTCTCCTTTCTGCCCACACAATGGATGAGGGCAACTGATTTGGGCGGCTTGCCGTTCTTTAAACTGACTTTGCCAGAATTCATCATTTCCTCGAATTCCATAGCTGTTAATACGTTGTCGATTTCTCCGTAACCATATTGAGTGCTTTCCTTAGGATCAAATAAGCCGAAGCCAGTGGCGACCGCTATAGCCCCGACTCGAATTTCTTTTTCTTCTGAATCCTTTTCGTTGAATTTGACGGTAACTTCAAAATTACCCAGGAAACCTCGCACATCATTCACTTCACTGGAAGTGAAGATTTTGATATTCTTGTTGTTTTCTGCCAGTTTAGTTTTTTCTTTAATGAGCGACAAACCTGACCCCTGCTGGGGGAGCAGTTGGGAAAGTTTGCTGGCCATTCCGCCTAAAGATTCTGTTTTCTCCACCAGATAAACTTTCCTGTCCGCTCCAGCTAAAGAGAGACAGGTCTCAAGGCCTGAAATTCCCCCACCGATGACTAGGACATCCGGATTGATTTCAATTTCTTTCTTTTGGAGAGTTTTATGCAGGGCAACTCGACTGATTCCAGCTCGGATATATTTTATGGCTCTGGAGGTGGCTTCTTCTTTATCCGATATCATCCAGGCACATTGTTCGCGGATGTTTATCAGCTGGAAAAGATAGGGATTTAAACCTGCCTCTTCACAAACATTCATAAAAGTCTGCTCGTGTTCCCGGGGAGAACAGGCCGCCACGACCAGGTGAGTTAGCTCCTCCTTTTTAATCTCTTCGGCAAGAAATTTCTTACCGTCATTGGAGCAGAGAAGGGAAAACTTTTTCGCCGTTTTAACATTCTCTAGAGAAGATATTTCCTCTATGACTTTATCTATTTCTATTCGGTCCTTGATATTTGGTCCGCATTCACAAACGTAGACTCCGATGTTATCATTCATTTTTATTATCCTTGACTAAAAAAATTCAATTATCCTTATTTAACGAAAATAGGAGAGGACTTTACCGACTGCCGCTCCAGCCTGGGCAATGGAATCAGGAATATCTTTGGGGCCCTCTGCGCATCCGATGATAAAAATACCCTTTTTTTCTGTGGTAACAGGAGAAAGCTCCTCATTCTGAGTGGAGAAAAAGCCGCGTTTTTCTTGACTTATGCCCAGAGTCTGGGCCAGGCTTTTTGTTTCCTTCCTTGGAATCATAGCCGGTGAGAGAATTATCATGTCGGCCTTAAAGATGTTCTTTTTCCCGTTGCCGTCACCATAATTTATCTGCAAATTGCTGTTCTGGCTTTCCACTTTGATGTCTTGGTAGTGAATGAAATTTCCTCCTTTATGAAGCACATCTTCATAAAATTTCTGATGGGATTTCCCGGGGATACATAAGTCTTTATAAAATTGGCAGATTTTTGCATCAGGAACCTTATGTTTGATGAAATGAGCGAATTTCACTGAATACATACAACAGACACCTGAACAATATCCCTGCTCTTCTCTTCCTACACAGTGGATGATACCGATTGATTTGAGAGCTCTATTATCTCTGAGAATGAGCTTTCCTTCAGTAGGTCCGTTTTGGGAATAGAGTCTTTCGAATTCCATGGCTGTATAGACATTCGAGTATTTCCCATATCCAAATTGGGTGAGTGTTTTGACCTCCAATAGGTCAAATCCGGTTGCGACCAGGATGGCCCCTACTTCTAAGTCAAGCTTTTCGTCTTTTTCTGTAAAGTCGATGGCATCAAACATACAGGCTTCTTGGCAGGCCTTGCATTCTTTTTTCTTGCCGTTTAAATGGAGGCAGTTTTCTGGGTCAATGGCCGGAACATTAGGAAGCGCACCGGCACAGGCAACAGCAATGGCCTTCTTCTTGGAGAGGCCCTCCTCGAATTCATTGTCTAAACTGACCGGACAAGGTTCATAACAAGCAGCGCACCCGATGCAATTCACTAAACTGACGTAGCGAGCTTTTTTCTTAATTTTAACCTTAAATCCTCCAGCAGAGCCCTCAATTTTTTCCACTTCACTGAGCAGGAATAATTCGATATTTTCTTTCTGAAGAACTTCCTGTTGTTTTGGGGCCAACATACAGGTGGCACATTCCATATTAGGATAGACTTCTTCGAATTTAATGGTCTGTCCTCCAATCAACGCTTCTTTTTCCACTAGATAGACTTTAAGTCCTGTGTTCGCCAGTAACAGGCTTGCTTCCATTCCAGCAACTCCTGCTCCTATCACCAGAACATTTTGTTTTTTCATTTCCCTATTTTGACCTTCCTTAGATTTTAGGATGATGGGGGAGAGGGTTGGGTCCTATTCGAGCAATCTCATCAGCGAACTTATTTACCACTTGGGCATAGCGTTTTCCCTCTGAGGCAGATATCCAGGAGAGCTGGAGTCGATCAGGTTCTAGATTTAAAGTTTCTGTTATTTTTTTAAGCAGGGCAAATCTTCTCCGGGCATAATAATTTCCTTGCTCATAATGGCAATCTCCGGGATGGCATCCTGCCACCAGTACTCCATCGGCTCCCCAGAGAAGCGAGGTCAATATTAGATTTGAGTTGACTCGGCTGGAACACATCACTCTGACCACAGAAAGGTAAGGTTTTATTTCTAACTTACTTGACCCAGCTAGATCAGCCCCGGCGTAGGAACACCAGTTGCATAGAAAACCAATGATGTTGGGTTTAAATTCTGTGTCCATGAACTTTTTTCCTTTTTATGTTGGTTTCAAAAGAGAGCTAAGTCACTCCCCTTTGTTCAAGCATCAGCCTTAGGTATGAGAACAAAATTAAAATTGGATTTGGGCTGTATGCTTTCCGTCAGCATCAGTATTACAAAAAAGCAGAGTCTTTCCTGTCTTTTCAGCCCAGGCTTTGATATCTTTAGGAAATGATTCGCAGTCAGCTAGAACCTCAAGAATATCTCCTGGATTCATTTGGGGAACCAGAGTGGCTACTTTAAGAATAGGCTGAGGGCACTTTAGCCCTAAAGTATCAAGAGTTTTTGTTGCCATGTTTTCCTCCTTTAAAATATAAGCTTATTCATTTCTAGAAAGAAAAGGTTATGGTTGCATCCTTGATTTCGTTAATAAATGTCGTAGCCCCAATTATTTCAATCCCATCTCTAAAATCCTCTTTCTTGAGATCTTTGGCATCCAAGGCGAGTTCACAGACATATATCTTGCCACCCAAATTTCGGACTCCTTCGTACAGTTCTAATAGATTTGGCAAACCCTTACCTTCCATTTTTTCAATTACACCTTTAACCATAGCCGGCGCTCCTCCAGGGCAGAAAAATATGATCAAATCATCTCCTGAGGCGACAGCAGAGGAGCCTAAAATAAACGGGGGAAAAACGTTTACCGGTTCTGCTCCATTGACTGTGATTGCGACTTTAGCCATATAAAACCTCCTTAAAATTGAATTTCTTAGAAGCGTTTAAAAAGCTTAAGGGAAAAAGCACTTAAAGCCTTTCAAGTATTTACAAATTCCTTCACATCTTGAATTATTTTTTTTATTCTTTCGGGATTCTTTAAAAAATAACAACGCAAATTTCCAACCTGGCGGTATTCCACAATTCCAGAGAATTTCAGTATGTTTAAATGTTGTGATATGTTGGGCTGGGAGACCTCAAAGAGGTCTCTCAGGTCATTCACGCATCTTTCTCCTTTAAGTAATATTTCCACAATGTAAAGGCGAGTCGGATGGGCGAGAGCTTTTAAGATTTGAGCTTTTCTGTTCCGATCTTCTTTTGAGTTCAATTTAAAAATAAGTTTATAATTATATAAACATTCTCTTATATAATAAATTTATATTTTTTTCAAATTTTTTTTCACTCAAGTTGGATATAGCTGTTTAAATCCGACCCCACTCCCTTTCCAGATTGGTACTGGGTGTCTAAGCTTTTCCCTCAGTGTCAACCTCTGTTGACATTTCCAAAAAGAGAGCCTAGCTCATGGCAAGCCTTTCTAGGGTATAAGAGTTCTTTGAGCCATTCTTCTTTGGGTTGGTCCACTTTTTGAATCCTCATCCCTACCATGGCAGGGATTTACCGTCAGCGTCATCCGGAGAGGACTGTTTTCTACAGAGTCCTTTTCCATTGTTTTGAGAAGTTCATCCTGGAGTATGAGACCCGCTTTGAGCGGGAGTATGGCTATTTTCGTCCTGTTAAGCAGGAGGTGGCGGAGAGGTATCTGGATGGCGGCGACCCAATGTGTGGTTTCGCTCGCATCCGGTGTCCGACTGTGGGGAAGAGCAGCTCTTGTGCTTCAGCTGCAAGACCCGAGGTTTCTGTCCATCGTGTCATGCCGAGCGGTGGGAGGAGTGGGGCAAGTATTTCTGAGAGCTGCTGTAGTTTCTTTTCGCTGATTCGAGAGCCGAGTCTATCTTAAAGCTAAAGTTTGATAGTTTCCGGTGATTTGTTTCGCTTTTCTAGTCGCTGACCTTGTCGTTTTAGGTGTGATGCGTTTATTTTGGTATTTCAGTGGGTGGAAATTACGGAAAATTGTGAGGGATTTGGAGCAAGTCCAAAAAGGAAATTCCTATATTTTTAGCTTCAACCTTCAAACCTATCAGGATGCAATTGGCCTTAGATTACAAGAATTATTCTGAAAATTTCAAACTTTATATATCCTGAAAGTTCTTGTGCTTTGGAAGAAGCTTTCTCGATATCTTGACTTACTCTGAATTAGGCCCCCAGTGATATTAAAGGAGAGAATTCAAGACAGCTTGCTTGAAATCGTAACAGCTGAAGGGGTCATCTATTCCTTCCCGAACTTCACGCCAAGAGAATCGCTTTTTTAGTTCTTTGGGAGGATAAACGTTTCCTGGACTTCTTTTATGCTCGAAAATCACTGCTTACCTTTTAGTGATTCCACAAGCCTTTTGAGTTCTTCTTGATGGGGATTGATTTCCAATGATTTTTCCCAGGCTATCAGAGCTTCTTTTGTATTCCCCAGTTGATAGTAGCATTTCCCGATAGAATTCAAGATTTTCAGGTTGGTTCCGTAATGAGAAAGATATTTTTTATAAGAAGCTATGGCGCTTTCATACTCTTCTAAAGCTTGATAAGAAGCGCCAAGAAGGGGCAAAAATTTAAAATCCTTTTGAGGATTTTCGAGAAAAGGAATGAGTATTTTCTTGACCTTTGGATACTCTTCCCTATCAAAAAGTACCTCGGCATAACTCGAGGCATACTCTAGGGAAAGAGGATTTTGATTGTAGGCTCTTTCCAATAATCTTCCCGCTTCTTCCAGTTTTCCCTTTCTGGCGAATTGTTTGCCAAGAATATAGGAATAGACGATGCTTTGAGAAGCAGGCATGACCTTGGAGATAATCCAAGGCCGAGGTAAATCAGGAAGCGGAGTCACTTCAAAGCCTTTCTGGTCGGATAAAATTTCTCTATTTTTGGCGTCTAATATTGAAACTTTGATGCTGTAATAATCCGGAGGAAAGTTTTGAAGAGGAAATTTTTCGAAAATATTGTCATGAGCAAATTCTCTTATAGCTTTGCTTCTCGCAAGATATTCTTCTTCGTTTCTGTACAAGGTGAATTTGACAATTCCCTTTTTTCGAAGCTCCTCGGTAAGGCTATACATTTGGAAGAAGACGATTAAATCTTCGTGGGGATGAAACACGCTTCGGGCTTGACAGCCAATTTCAGAATCGCCGATCCGGAAAGGCTTATTGTTATTTTGCTGGGAAGGGACCTTTTTTAATCGATATCCTAAGAGCAGGGAGCTTAGGCTGGGAGAAGAGATGCGTTCTGGAATGGAAATGTTTCTCTCGAAAGAAGTGAATTCTTTAGATACCGTATTCTTCATTAGTAGACTGAACCTGTAATCTCCTGCAACAAGGGGAATCATATCCTGAATCACGATCGAAGTCTTTTCCACATCTTTAATTTGCTCTTGGTTAAAATTTAGGGGAAAAGTCTTTTCATACTGAAAAATCATCTTGCCATCAATGTCAGTGACAATTCCGTTTAATTCCAAATTTACTCTGTGCTTTTCTTCATAGGAAAGGACAGACAGTTTTTCAGGCTCGACCGAGTAGTGAACAAAAAAGAGACCAGAGTCATCTTGGATAACGCTGACCAGGCTGTCACTGCCGATGTAGTTGACACTATAGTCCACTTCTACCAAATCCTTGAATTTAAGGAGAGCTTCTGCATATTTCCAATCAACCATCTTGTTGGGAACAGAGTAGACTCGACTTAGCAGGGTATCTGAAGCCAAAGAAGGGCGGCCGTAGCTGGTAGATTCTCCAGGGATTAGGGAGATGGACGCCTCGGCTAAACGGGAGTCAAATTTCCTGAGCTGAAGGTAGGCAGCATATACATCGCTGGGGTCTCCTTTGTAGTTTATGAGCAAGCTTTGTGGTCCGTCCCGGCCGGGACTGTAGAGCACGTACTCTCCTATGCCCCTTCTCTTATAGAAGATGAGATGAAAATGAGAGGGAAGCCCATATTCAGGATTTCCCTGGTAGCTCCATATTTGGGCCGGGAAAACAAAGCCTTCTCCCTCGTACCTCCCGATATCCAGAGGGGGGCCCAGTATGATATAGATTCTTCCTCTTTCTGTCTGCCATCCGGGTCTTGTCGTCTCTCTGCCGAAATACTCATTCGCATGGGAAAATCTTCGATAGTGCTCCTCTTTGAATTCATTTTCAGGTGTTCCAGGCGAAGGGTCTCTTTGTTTCCAAAAAGCCTCCACAAAGATATCCCTTGCCTTATCGGTTTCAAGCTGAAGGAATAATTCTCGTTCTTTTGGCGTTATAATGTAAATGACATCCTCTTCCAGCCATTTTTTATAGCGGGCGGGAAGCTCTTTTAGTGATATTTCTTCTTTTCCTGCCATAAGAGAGACGAAAGCAGTCGAAAAAAGAATTAAAAAAAGAAAAAATATTTTTTTTCTTTTCATTTCAATTTATGCTTTTCTCCTTCCCTATAATTATCAATAAAGCTGTAATCCTTTCTGTTTATTCAAGAGTTGATTGCAGTTCTTTTTTCAGTCTCTTTATGACTTCCTTAACCTCTTCGATGTCCTTACTGTATTCATGAGGTGAAGCATTTTGAATAAATAATTCTAAAAATTGGAGTGATTTTTGTTTCCTGTTCAGTCTCAGGTAGACTCGGCCGAGATTATAGAGAGTGTCAACCTGATGGGAGTCAATCTTCAAGGATTCCTCCCAGTAGAGAAGCGCTTTTTCCACCAAATGCTGCCGGTAGTAAACGACTCCTAGGCCATTATAGGCAGAAGCTAAGCGGTCGTCCACAGAGATTGCTTTTTGGTATGCTTGTTCAGCAAGATTATATTCTTTTTGGGCTAAATAGCAGTTGCCCAGATTATTCATGGCCATAGCATAGTTATTATCCAAGGACACGGCTTTCTTGAAGGAATCAATAGCTTTCATCAACTGACCGCTTTTAAAATAACTTACGCCCAAGTAATTATAAGCTTCAGCATAATCATTTTCTTTTTGAACGACATCTTCCAAAATTGCTATCGACTCTTCGAGTCTTTCAGCTTCCTGGTAGTATAAACCCAGCCTTGCCAAGAGGGAATGATTGGTGAGATTCAATTGGACGGCTTTTTCTAACAAGCTTATAGCTTCCTTCAAGCTGCCCATTTTATAATAATTATAGGAAGCATATTCATAACCAATAATAAAATTTGGCTGTTTCTGAAGTGTTTTTTGGTAAAGCTGTCGGGCAATTTCTAATTTTCCTGTTTCAGAGGCGATGATGGCCTCGTTGAAGAGATTGTCCACTTCGATCATTGTTTTAGGATCGGGCCTTTCTGTCTCGCTCTTGACGGTTCTTCCAGTGATATAACCCAAGGCTCTGAGCTTTTCTATTGTTTCCTTGTCTCTTTCGGTTTTAAGGACGCGGGAAGAAAGAGGAGAGGAATTATGGCTGATTATATCTTGCAATTTTTTCCTCAAGCGCCGGGCAATTTTTTGATTGTCTTCAATGACATTGTTTATCTCTTCAGGGTCTTTATTGAGGTCATAAAGCTCGGCGATAGGAGCATCAATATATTTCCAATCTTTGGTTCGGATTCCTTGAAGAGGAGCCCAATTGCGGTCCATCATAGCAGCCACTGACTCAATGTAGCAGTATTTATTTGCCAGAGGCTTACCTTTGAGTATTTTTGGCTTGAGCGATTTTCCCTGGAGGTTTGAATTTTGGGGAAATCCCATCAGGTCCAGAATCGTGGGCACCACATCGATGAGTCCAACCTGGTCCGGTATAATCTGGCCTTGAGGCAGGAATTTGGGGATGTAAAAAATAAGAGGAACTCGCAAGGTCGAGTCATAGACAAAGATGCCATGGGTCGTCTCATTATGGTCGCCCAGGCCTTCACCATGGTCAGAAGTGAGGATGATTAAAGTCTTCTCTAATAATTTCAGTTGATCGAATTTCGCTAAAAGCTCACCGATAACAGTGTCTGTATAAGCGATTTCTCCGTCATACTCTCGACCATTATACTCATCTTTATAAAGAAGAGGAGGTTCATAGGGTGCATGGGGATCGAAATAATGAATCCAGATAAAGAATTTTTTATCATGATTATCATCAAGCCAAGCGAAAACTTTTTTATTGACGTCTTCGGCTCTTCTCTCGATAAAGGAAAGGTCTCGAACCACATTCTTGCTCCCATATAAATCGTCATAAACCTCAAAACCTTTATCCAGGCCGAAGCGCGAATCCAAAGGAAAGGCTCCTACAAAGGCTGCCGTTTGATAGCCTTTTTTCTTGAATATTTCAGCCAGGGTAAGGTTAAAAGAGGGAAGTCGATAGCCGTTGTCCCGGACTCCGTGAAATAGGGGAAGCGTTCCAGTGAATAAAGAGCAGTGAGAAGGCAAAGTGAGGGGAACATGGCAATAGGCATGGGAGAAAAGCACTCCTTTTTCTCCCAAGTTATCAATATGAGGAGTTTTTATTTTATCATACCCATAGATACCGAGGTGGTCTGCTCTTAAGGTGTCTATGGTGATGATCAAAAGGTTGAGGCCACTAGAACCAGAAGAGGAAGCTGCGTTTCCTCCGCAAATCAAGCCCGAAGAAGACAGGTAGATGATGATGAAACCCAAGAAAAAGACGATTTTTCTTAACATTGGGAAGACGCTCTTTAACATTGACCTAAACGGAAGGCAGCCGAACCTAACTTTAAAAATATCACATTTGAAAAAAAAGGGGAACTCTGACGAGTTCCCCTTTTTGCGATTTCAGCTTGACTTTAGCTATGAATTAGAAATTCCACCTTAGTCCGAGTCTTAAGATTCTCGGAGCCAAGACGGTCCAGATATCCTGAAAACCGCTCCATGATTCTTGATCCCAATCCAGCGTTGTCACAGCATTGAAGGTGTTGAACACGTCTGCCATGATCTCTACATTTCCGTATTTTCCTAAGCGAAATATTTTGCTGAGACGCAGGTCAAGGATGGATAAATTTGGATACCTCTCCTCACCGTATTTTTCAGCGTCAACATCAATTCCTCCCTGGTTTAATCCACGATGGTAAAAGTATCTCTGGGTCGGAAGTCCGGAACGAAAATTAAAGAAACCTCCGAAGGTAAATCCCCAGGGGAGTTCCCAACTGCCAACAACCTTGATGATTAAAGGAGCATCGTTCCATTCGGGAACGCCGTCATCGAATTCCCTGTTATTCGGGTCATCTACAGCTTCGAGAGGGAGCTTGACGTTGGTCTTTCCGTAGGTGACCGAAGCCATTAACTGCCATTTGTCCGCATGTCTTTTGGTTAGAACAAACTCTATTCCGCTGTAAGAAGTCTTGTAACCTGGTTGTTGAGTAACGTAATAATCAATCACTCCGACTGTTTCCTCGGCCTGATTGTAGACAGTGATGTTCCCACCATCATCAGAAGTTCCATATTCTCCGTCAGGACCCGGGTCTTGAACTGTCACCGGAGTAAAATCTCTGCTGGGATCAAGGGCAAGGTTATCGGTCCAGAAGAATCTCTTGTTCTCTCGATACATGAAGTTGACACTTAGACCCAGGTTATGGGTTAATCTTCTCTCAAATCCAACCGTAAATTCATCGGAGTAGGGGGATTTTAAATCGGGATCAATTTCGTACTTTTCGGCTATGTCTGTATATCTGATGGAGCCGAATTCATTAGGTTGAGCTTGAGCGTCGCCGTTATCATCATACCAGCGATAATCCACTTCCCAATAGCCGGTCTCGATCACTCTATAGGCAGGGTCGTAGTTGACCTGGTAAGAATACCGAGCGAAATAGGCTTTAAAGATATTTTTGCCGTCGTTAAACAAATCAAAGGTAAAACCTAAGCGGGGCGATAGGGTATTCCAGGAAATAACATTCTTTTTGGCCGGAGCATGCAAAGCCACGGGCTCACCTGTTCTTTGGGTGTAATACTCAGTCCATTGACTTCCAGGAACCGAGGTTTCATTGGTATGCATATGAGTACTGTCAAATCTTAAGCCAAAATTTATGGTCAGGTATTTCTTTAAGGTGAAGGTATCTTGGAGATAGACAGAGAAAATATCATTTGTCTGAGACCACTTAATCTCCCTGAATGTCCAGACTTCCCAAGGTCCTGTCCTATCCGGATAATCAAAGTATAAGGTGTGGTTGCCGGGGAATTTACGGGTGGTGTGAAAAGGCGTTTTCTGGTATTCAAAGCCAACTTTAAGCTCATGGTCTCCGCCTAAGAGATCATCCTTGAAATAATCCCCGTAGGCTGTAAAGGCATATCTGTCACTGTAGTACCAGGTATATTGATAATAAGCATCCTCATACATCCTTCGGTAGGGTTCAGAATAGTAGATCAAAACACCCGGCTTATTCATATCAACTGAATCCTGGGGAGCGAGCTGGTAGTACATGTTGTAAAAACCGAATTTAAAATTCAATAAGAGATTCGGGTTTACAGTCCAAGTGTCTTCTAAGTGATAAAACCAAGAAGGCGAGTCTTGGAAGTAGGTCGTCTCGGGCGGCCTTCTTGGGCCAGCAGCCCTATGAGGCATGGCTTTAGCGTCATAGTTTACCCAGCCCATGAGTTTGTTGTTATCCGATATCTGGAAGGTCAGTTTACCTGTCCAATGCATTAGGTCTGAGTACTCGGTTCCTGGTTCACCATCTACCTCATAACCAATAATATAGCGGTTAATTTCTGTTCTGCGGAAGGCGGTATAGAACCAAAGCTTATCTTTGAGGATCGGCCCTCCGAAATCGCCTCCGTAGTCGTACAGGTAATCTGTGGGATTGCCAAATCCAACGCCTTCATACTCGGGATCATCTTCGGGAATATTATTGGCTTCCAGGTCTTCTGTTTCACCGTAGAGGCTTATTCCGCCTCTAAACTTGTTTCCTCCACTTTTGGTGATCATGTTGAGAATAACACCACCGCTCTGGATGTCTACTGAATGAGCACCGGTTTCGATCTCAATCTCTTCGAAAGAATCAAAATCGAAGTACATGGCCGTTGCGCCTGCAGCTGCTGCATCTGTGACCTGTATCCCGTCCAGATTGTAGACTGTTTGATTAGAAATAGTCCCATGCGCGTAACCTCTGCTTTGCTGGCCGCTTTGGCTGCCCCCGATGTTTTGCTTGTTCATAACTATTCCGGGCGTCATCTCCATCAGCACCCAGGGGTCACGAGCGCTCGGTATCTTCTCCAGCATCTCTAAGGTGAAGTTTGTTGCTATGGTGCTGGATTTGGTGTCCACGACAGGTGCTTCCCCAGTGACGGTGACTGTTTCTTCAATAGTCGTCATCTCCAGAGTTGCGTTGACGTTGGTTGTCCTCCTGACGGCAACCCTGACTTCTGTCTTCACCAGAGTCTTGAATCCTTGCAAGGCAAATTTCACCTCATAGGCGCCTACGGGAAGGAAAGTGAACCTGTAGATGCCAATTGCAGTTGTAACAGCAGATTGGGTTCCTTTTATTAAGGCCGTGCTGATTATGGTCACAGTTACGCCGGGGAGAGGATTCCCTTCTGTATCAACAACCTTGCCGCTTATGTTTCCGGTCTGGAGAGTATCTTGAGCCCCCAGGAAGGCTGGTAGCAGTGCTAAGCAGAGGATGAAGATTTGAATCCTTTTTTCCTTCATATTAACCTCCCTCAATTAAAATTCTTTGATAGAAAAAATACAATTTACTTTTTTTGATAGACTCTTTTTTCTCACCTCCCTTCGGCAGCGTTGATGAAAGATTAATTTCATTATATTCATTCTATGAAAAACATTTTTCAATTTCAAGCTTTTTACCAAATATTCTTATGGAAGAATTTTTGCTCATAAAGGCATTTTCTGCTTAATCTTGGGAAAAAATTGCCGGAAAAAAATGAAAAAAAATGGTTTTTTTTTAATTATCGTGAATCAGGAAGGGGGACAAATATTAAGGAAGCTCAATTTCAGGAAAGAAATGAATTTAAGAGTGGTATTCTTCGCTTAAAATTTTATTAACCAGCTTGGCATTTTTTACCACTTGATGTTTATTCAGGAAAGCCAGTTCAGTGGCCAGAGCATTCAAGATCATCGAAATGGCTGAAATGGAGTTGGTGAAGAATAAATTATCACTCTTGACTATGAGGTAGGCATGGCACCATCGAGTGATAGGAGCGGTCGCCTTATTTGAAATGGCCAGACATCGAATGCCTCTTTGGTAACAGAATTTTAAGGTGTGGATTGTTTCTTTTGAATAGGGAGGAAAAGATAAAGCCAAGACCAAATCTCTTTTATCCAAGGCGACAAACCTTTCGATAAAAGAATGCTCATCTTTGGCGCAAAAGTTGGCGATTATTCCTGCCTGGTTAAAAAGATAAGCTGCAACCTGAGCCATTAGGGAGCTGATGCCTATTCCGAAAGTGTAAATGTGACGCGAACTGCGAATCAATTTGATGAACTGGGCAAATTGTTCCCGGTCAATTTGACCGATAGTCCGGTTGATGTTTTCGACATCCTGTTTAGCGACTCGAAAAACAGTGGAAATCTGGTTCTTGCTGTGGCTCATGAGCTTAAATCGGTCTTCAGGCATCATCTCTTCTTTGGCCTCGCTAATCATCTGAGATTTTAGATGGTGAAAGCCTTTAAACCCCAACTGCTGGGATAATCTGACAATCGTTGCTTCGCTGATTCCTGTATTTTGTGAGAGTTCTTTTCCTGTCAGGGCGAAGATTGTTCGGTGGTTTTGAAGGATGTAGTCAGCGACCTTTTGCTGGTTTTTGGGCAAATCAGGGTATTTCTTGAGTATTATTTGCTTTAGTGTTGAATTATTGCGTCTTGCTTGTTTATCCATTTCTAGGTGTTCCTTTTTTCATTGGCATCCTGCTTTAAAAAATCATACACCACAATAATTGCTTAATCAAGAATAAGATAGCGGCATCAAATTTCTTGTGGTATTCCTGTCAATATCAGTAAGGACCCCAATGAGTTAAAACTGGAGGGATAAGGGAAAGAAAGGCGAAAATGACCCAGATGACGAGAAGCGGGATAAGCCATTTAGCCCATTTTTCCCAGCTCAGCTTGGCCAATCCCAGTACGCCCATCGTCACACCAGAAGTAGGGAGCACGGGATTTATGTACTCTGCTAACTGGAAGGCAAAGACAGAAGTCTGCCTGGTTAAGCCTACCAGGTCTCCAAGAGGAGCCATTATAGGCATGGTGAGAGCTGCCTGAGCTGTCCCTGAGTGCACGAAGAAATTGATTACGCATTGGCAGATGAACATCATCTGAGAAGAAATGACGGGATGAAAACCTGATATAGATCTGGCCATATAAAAAAGCATGGTGTCTAAAATCTTTCCATCCATGGCTACGACTAAGATTGCCCTGGCGCAACCTATGATCAGAGCTGTATTAATCATATCCTTAGCCCCGGAAACAAAGGCTTCACCTATTTCCCTGGATTTCAATCTTCCCAAAACGCCTGACAAGATACCTAAAGCAAGAAACAGCCCTGCAATCTCATCGATGTACCATTTGAATTTTAAAATTCCGAAAACCAGCAATAGCATTCCTAAGAGGAAAAGATAGAGTACGAACTTATGCTTTCTGGAAACCACAATTTTTTCCTGGGATATACTTTGCAATTTTAGATCATCCTTTTTCTTCAGATCCTGCTCATAGTTAGGACTTATTTTTGGATTTTTGAGAATACGTGAAGCGTAGCGCATGACGATGATGATGGCGATTGCTGTTCCAGCGGCCCAGATAATCATACGATAGCCTATTCCGGAGTAGAGAGGCAACCCAGCAATTCCCTGGGCAATTCCAACTGTGAAAGGATTGAAGAATGCTCCGGCAAAGCCGGAAGCGGCACCAACGAAGGGGATGGAGACTCCTACAATGGTATCATAACCGAGGGAAAGGGCTAAGGGGACAAAAATGAGCACAAAGGGCATGGTTTCTTCGCACATGCCGAAAATGGCTCCTCCTAAGGAGAAAATGGTCATGGTTACCGGAATAAGGAGCACTCGCAAAGTTTTACTGTTTCCGAATTTAAGAGCAAGATTATGAATAAAAACGCTTATGGCTCCAGTTTTTTGGATGATGGCAAAAGCTCCTCCTACCACAAAAACAAAAGCAATGATAGCTGAGGCTTCGATGAATCCTTTGATGGGTGAAATGAAGAGAGCGCTTAAACCTTGCGGATGACGATTGACTAATCTAAAAGAGTCAGCGA
>Ga0209636_10001778_pt1 | contig 21818 bp, 20 predicted proteins | sample DeeMarSWOR152_54_FD_187464 | JGI IMG/M metagenome (GOLD analysis project Ga0209636, IMG submission 187464) | Marine sediment microbial communities from White Oak River estuary, North Carolina - WOR-1-52-54 (SPAdes) (version 2) | ecosystem: Environmental > Aquatic > Marine > Intertidal zone >...
CCCTCAGCAGAGAAGGGTCTCTCTGGCTAAGGCACCAGAGGGCTTGGCTAATGTGGTTGTGGGATGCGCCGAGTGCCACACGTTGAATCCGGAACAGCACAAAGACACATTCGAACACCTTGGCTATAGCGTTCATACTGTGGTCACCCCAAAGGATTGCGCGACCTGCCATCCGACCGAGGTCAAACAGTACAGTCAGAACCTTATGTCTCACGCTTATGTGAACCTCATGAACAACCCGGTCTACCGCAGCCTGGCCGAATCATCCAACAGCGTTCAATCCCTTGAGGATACGGAGACATCGTTCAAAGACCCGGATGAACTGACCAATGCTGGTTCTTGCCTTTTCTGCCATGGTACAGTCGTCGAGGTCAAGGGTACAGTGGTTCGAGACACGATTGTGGGCGAAATGGAGCTTCCCGTCCTCTCGGGATGGCCCAACCAGGGCTCGGGACGAATCAATCCCGACGGGAGCATGGGAGCGTGTACGATTTGCCACACTCGCCACCAATTCCCGATCGAAATGGCCAGGAAACCCCACACCTGCTCCGAATGCCATAAGGGCCCCGACGTTCCGGCCTACCCGGTCTACCAGGTCAGCAAGCACGGAAACAAGTACTCCTCCTTAAACAGTAAATGGGGGTTCAACACGGTTCCGTGGACAGTGGGCAAGGACTTCGGTGCGCCGACGTGCGCAGTCTGCCACATCAGTCTTGTCGTGAATGAAGCAGGAGACGTTGTTGCGGAGAGGACACACCGGATGAACGAGCGTCTGCCCTGGCGGCTTTTCGGCTTGATCTACGCCCATCCCCATCCAACATCTCCAGATACCACGGTCATCAAGAACAGGGCCGGGTTGCCCCTGCCGACCGAACTGACCGGGGAACCCGTGTCGGAACATCTGATTGATCGGAAGGAGCGGGAAAAGAGGCGTCAGACTCTCCAGAATGTCTGTCTCTCCTGCCATAGCTCGGGATGGGTAGAAGGACACTGGACCCGCTTCGAGAACACCCTGAAGACGTCCAATGAGATGACCCTCACAGCCACAAAGATCCTGTTAAGGGCCTGGGACAAGAACGTTGCCAAGGGGTTGGCCCAAGGTGACAGCATCTTCAATGAAGCCATTGAGAGAAAGTGGACCCAGCAGTGGCTGTTCTATGCCAACTCCACCCGCTTCGCTTCTGCCATGATGGGGGGAGACTACGGGGTTCATGAAAAAGGACGATGGCACTTATCGACCAATATCCAGGAGATGTTAGATTGGTTGGAGTTTAAGACGGGTGAATGAAATGACCATCGATTTCAATGCGGATGAAATCTTTGAAATGGCAGAGCAGATCGAGAGAAACGGCGCCAGATTTTACCGTACTGCAGCCGAGAGGGCAACGGAGAAGAACGAGCGCCAAATGCTGCTCGGACTTGCCGCTATGGAAGATGAGCATGAAAATGTCTTTGCTGCTATGAGGGAGACCCTTTCAACCTCAGAGAAGCTATCGACGACATTCGATCCGTATGGTGAGGCTGCCTCGTATCTACGGGCAATGGCAGATGGACATGTCTTTGATACGAAAACGGACCCGGCAGATTTTCTTACTGGCGGGGAAAGCATAGAGGACATTCTAAAGAAGGCTATCGAACTTGAAAAGGATTCCATTGTCTTCTACCTCGGAATGAAGGAGATGATCCCGAAGAGGCTGGGCAAGGAGAAGATCGATCACATCATCAAAGAGGAAATGGAGCATATTGTCTCTCTGAACAAAGAATTGGCGGCCCAACGTCGTTCTCCGCTGAACAGAGCGGGGTGAGGCTCTCTATCTAGAGTTGACGCAAGGAGGTCAATAGATTTCTTTGAAAATCCGCTCGATGAGTCTTGCCAAGCATCTCAGCTCCCATGGTCCTGGCTGAGATAATCCATCCCAAACGCTTGAGACGTCGACTGAATCATGCCGATTCCGGGTAATCTGTTAACCACTGCCATGGCGGTCATGCCTCACAGCGATGTGCAGCGAGCCATGAAGATGGCCCTCTCTCTGGATGTCCCATTTTGGCCGCAGCTTCCCCATCTCAGCTATTATGAGGACATGTATGTCCAGGCGTCCGAGCATTTTCCGGGGATCGTGCTCGACCTTGAAAAGCGTACGGTGCGTTTCTCTAGGAATAAGTTTCTAAACGAATTTGAGGAAACCATGGCTCACTTCGATGAGCCGGGGTATTTTGACATCAGCAGAACCTATTCGGCGGTTTACCATCGCTTTCTCGATCTCGATCTACGGGATCGACCAGCAATACGGGGACAACTCGAGGGCCCGATCAGCCTCGGATTCTATGTCCTAGATGAGGATGACCGGCCAATTCTCTTTGATGACACCATACGGCCGCTTCTGCTCGAAGTTCTGGCACGGCGGGCAAACGTGCAATTGGATCGGCTCAAGAAACTGAACAACAACGCCTTCATGTTTGTCGACGAACCGGGATTACAGTTTCTGTTCAGTGGCATGTCCGGTTACGGAGATGTGGCCGCCAGAGAGAATATGGACACCTTTTTCTCAATGATTGAGAGACCCCGTGGTGTTCACCTATGCGGTAACCCTGACTGGGATTTTCTGCTTGGTCTCGATCTTGACGTGCTCTCTCTGGATGTGTACTCAAATGGAGAAGTCATTGCTGGCTATGCGCAGTCGATCCGCAGGTTCCTGGACCGCGGTGGCATCATTGTCTGGGGAATCGTACCCACGAATCATGAGCCCTTTGAGAAGGAGGATCTAAATTCCCTGGAGAAGCGTCTTACCGACCTATGGAGCTCCCTCGATAAGAAAGGAATCGAACGAGGATTTCTTTTGTCAAAGAGCATGCTCTCCCCTGCCACCTGCTGCCTGGTGAACCCAGATGGTGAAAAAACCGTGGAGAAGGCCTTCAGGATGATCCAAGACCTCTCTTTGACTCTTCGGGGGAAGTATAAGCTCATTTCAGAAGGATGATCGATCGAAGGTCCCAATCATATCCTGGAAATGGGGAAGACAAATATTCTAGAATCCTTTGTAAGAATCCAAGGGGTGAAGTTCGTTTATGAACGAAAAGGAAATGAACGAATTGGGTATCCTCAAGGGAGCGATTGAAAACACCAATGAGGCCTTTGTCACCATCGATCAGAATCATACTGTCATCTTTTTCAACAAGGCCGCCGAAAGGATTTTCGGCTACAACCGGACTGAGGTGATCGGGCACGATCTAGGTGTTCTTCTAGGGCCTCGTTGCAATGAAGGGCACCGTGAAACGGTTGCCCGATACGTGAGGACGAGAAATCCCAGACTCATCGGCCACGAGACAGAGTTCATCGCTCCCCGAAAGAACGGAAAGACCTTCCCGGCCGCCATCTCTTTTTCGGTCGCTGAGTTTAAGGGTCGGCTGTTCTTTACCGGCATTGTCAGGGACATGACCGAGACAAAGGCACTTGAAGCGCAGATTTCGAAATCGGAGCGTCTGGCAGCTCTCGGCCAGGCCGTGGCAGAGATCAGCCATGAGATAAAGAATCCCCTGATGATGATCGGCGGCTTTGCAAGGCAATTGATAGGAACGGCTCAGGATAAGAATGCAGTTTCCAAGCTCAACATCATTGCTGACGAGGTGCAGAGACTTGAAAACCTTCTCCGAGAACTCAGGGACCTATACACTCCGGCGAGGCTTGCTACCGAAGAGTTGGATATTAATGATCTCCTGGAAGAGATCTATTCCCTCACAAGGGATGACTGTAAGACCAAGAACATCCAGGTAAAACTGCAGGAAGAGAACGGGACCGTTTTTGTTGAAGCGGACCGCGGCAGACTGAAGCAGGTGCTCCTCAATGTTGTGAAGAACAGCGTAGAGGCCATGGACAAGGGGGGAAATCTGTCCATTCGATCTGCACGATCCACAGATACAGTAGAAATCACAATCTCCGATGACGGTCCCGGAATCCCTGAAGGCGTCAAAGAGAAGGTATTCACCCCGTTTTTCACCACAAAAAAGCATGGGACCGGCCTTGGCCTCTCTCTCTCAAAACGGATCATTGAGGATCACCCGGGCTCTGCGTTCAGGCTAACAAGCCAAGAGGGGAAAGGAACCGCCGTAAAGATCGCCCTGCCGATTTCCCATTGATCGATCTGGGTAGGCCTGCCCTCTCGATCTCTGCAACAATCAAACAATAGGGAACGCCTCGACCACACCCAGTACACGCGTCTCTGTCGATTAGATTTGCTTTTCTCCACTCGATTAATCCCCGCTTCACCGGGTCTTAGAGATCGCCCCTCATTTCTGTCAAGCCGGTGACCACGCCTTGTTTCTTCTTCACCAGGCTGTTCTTGATTTTTGCAAGGAAGATTTCCGTCGTCGTGAAAATCGTGGCCTTAAACAGATGTCCCCCAAAAAGATTGCCATACGCCGTGCCTAGCGTACAATGAACGTGCACAACAAGATCTCCCTCTTTCAAGTTTCCGAATTCCCCTACCAAGGGAACGACGTTTCCCTCAAGTGTCAACAACTCGTACGGCCCATATTCCTCCATGAGATTGGTCTTGTCCACATTGACGGGAAGCTCTGTGCCGGTCTTCAGATCACGGAAGGCTACGTCACACAGACTTCCAATTCCAGACAGGATGGTTGCCCTTTCTATGTTGTTCTCCTTGCAGACCTTCACCAGTTCCTCAAAAAGATCCTCGCCTGGTCGAAATCTTGTAAAATAGACCTCTGACAAATCAACTTTTTCCACGAACCTTGGCTCCATCCCTTCAAATTCCTTCCCTTTCATCATTTGACCGCTCCTTTCGAATTGTTCTTCGATTCATCGCTCGAAGTAAGCCGCTTGCCCTGTTTCTTTTCCAGCCCCCTCAGACACAGCAAGAACCCCTTTTTTTCGCCACCGGTCAAGACTCTCTAATGAATCGCATACGGATCGTCTTGTGAACTGTAATAGCAAAAGAATTATGCAGCCTCAGAGTCCATAGGTAGAATTTTCCTATTATGAACGATGGAGTAGCCTCGCATCAGAGACGATCAAGGCAGTGGCATCCTCTAAGGCTTGTGGTAAAGAGTCGTATGCCCTTGAGAGAGGCAACTGATGGGATGGAGATGAGATTGTTTTTGCTTAAACATCGACGGGTAGACTTGATAGGATACCTTTGACATAACGGATCGCGCCTTGCGCAGCCTTTCGGGAGTTGGGTAGGGGCAAAACCTCGAAGGACACGTAACCTTGATATTCTATGTCCCTGAGGGCCTCCAATACGTCTCGAAAATTCAAGTGCCCGTTGCCCGGTGCCTGCCGATTGCTATCACACAGATGGACGTGCCCCAAGTCTGGTCCAGCCCGGCGCAGGCTTGCTCCGATGTCTACTTCCTCAATGTTCATATGAAATGTATCGGCCAAAAGCTTAACGTTGGACATTCCAATCTGCCTAATGACGGCTAACCCTTCTTCCAGTGTATTGAGATAGTCACATTCGTACCGATTGAGAGGCTCAAGGAAGATGGTTACTCCGGCCAGGGCTGCAGTATGACAACATTCTTTCAGACAGGCTAAGGCAGCCTCTCTTCGAGTGGGCCGCTGTTCAGGGGTGCCACCCAGCCGACCGCTGAGGGACCCGATCGTCACCGCAGAACCCAGGTGCGCGGCCAGGTCTATCTGTCCCTTAACCCTGTCAACGGCCTGCCGACGGATATCGGGATCAAGATCGGCAAACGTCAATCCCTCTTCTCCTGCAGCCATTCCAGTGCCCAGTGTGGGAATTCCGAGGGAGTACTCAACAGTGAGGTTTTTCACCTCATCCCGATCAATCTCATCAGGATGGCGTAAATGAAGTTCCACTCCATCGTAGCCGAGTTGAGCTGCCAGTGAAAAGGCTCGTGCGACCGAACCCCAGAAAAGAATCGGTCCGGACTGCTTCCTGCTGGGGGTGGCTGTTAAAGACACTTTCATTTAGAAAACCCCTGGAGCCATATGAAAACCTGCGTACAGCATTTGGACAACACGGCGCGACGCGTATCGTTACCGGTCTCTTATTATACCAGAACCTAGCGTTGGTGAGAAACCACCTTACGTCGGCCCAGGAGCCCGATTTTCTTTTGACATCTGGACAAACAACCTGGTAAAACTTAGTCTTGAGGCCGAGATCCGGAAAAAAACGGTTTCCATCAGGATATCTTGACTTGCTTTCCGAATTACCTCCAAAAGGATCAAAAGCAGGCGCATTTCTTCAATGAACCGCGAGCCCTAGAACGGGTCAGAAACTTTGTTCAATGAGCGAAAGGAGCATTTTTCAGTGCCAACGAGGACATCCATAATGCCGGATACGCCAGACATGAAAAATCGATTGCCCTTGAGAAATTGAGGGCCAAGCGACTATATTCAAAAAGAGGAGGCAAGCCATGTACGATGTCGTGACATTGGGAGAGGCAATGCTCCGCCTGGTTCCACCGAATTGGCAGAGGTTGGAGCAGACTGACAGCTTCAAGGTGACCGTGGGAGGCGCAGAACACAGCGTGGCAGCCGACGTGAGTCGACTCGGACTTCGTTCGGCCTGGATTTCTAAGCTACCCGAAAATCCTATGGGACGGATGATTGCCAATAAAGCGAGAGAACAGGGAGTGGATACCTCCCATGTGGTCTGGACAAAAGACGGACGAGCGGGTCTCTACTTCGTCGAATTTGGGAGTACTCCCAGGGCCACCGCAGTCGTTTATGATCGGAAGGATTCTGCAGTGAGCATGCTCAGACCGGGGGAGATCAAATGGGAGGCCATCCTCGACGGGACCAAACTCTTTCACACATCTGGGATCACGCCTGCCCTTAGCCAAAGCTGCCGTGAAGCCACGATCGAGGCAATCGAATACGCCAGAAAGGCCCACTGCAAAACGAGTTTTGATCTCAATTATCGTGCGAAGCTCTGGTCAGCCACTGAGGCAAAGGCTTGTTTGGAGAAAATACTGGACAAGGTGGATATCCTCATTACCACACAATTCGATGCCGAAGAAGTGCTAGGATACACCGGTACTTATGAGAATATCGCGGAAAGGTTCTCGGACGACTTCGGTATTCCCGTTGTGGCCATCACCCTGCGAGGCGTGAAGACGGTATGGACGGGCACTTGGACGAGCCTGGTTTATGCTGACGGGAAGCTCTACACGGACGATGTTTCTAACATTGAAATCGTTGACCGGTTCGGCGCCGGAGATTCGTTCACAGCTGGCCTTATTTACGGTTATTTGACTACGGGAGTGGAACAGGGGCTGAAGATCGGCGATGCCATGGCGGCTTTGAAACACTCTATCCCGGGCGATATCAATTGGGTCACCATGGAGGATATCCAGAAGTTTCTCAAGAGCAAGGATTTTCGTGTCCAGCGCTGAGAAGGGAAGAAGTCGTAAAGGCCCGAAGAGAGTGATGCCGACATGAAGATCTGTTTTGTGGACCACGTTTTTGAGAATCCAGAAGATATCGCCATCGAAGGCTGTCAGATCGACGTCCATGGCCCAATGAGTGAACCGACGAAGCTGGTCGATCTTGCCAAAGACGCCGATATCCTCTGTGCCCGGGACCAGTTCATGAAATATGACCGGAGTGTCATCGATCAACTTCCAAGGCTGAAGCTGATCGTTACCCGATCGACCGGCTACGATCACGTTGACTGGAAATATGCTGCCTCAAAAGGTATTCCTGTCTGTAATGTTCCCGGTTACGGAAGTAACACGGTCGCAGAGTTTGCGGCGGGACTTCTCTTGAGCGTTTCACGGAAAATCCATAAAGCTGCAGAACGCTATCAGCGCGGAAACTACGCAATCGACGGAATGGAGGGGATTGATCTCGAGGGGAAGACAATTGGGATTGCCGGCACAGGGAGCATCGGTCTCAAAATGGCACGGATCGCCAAGGGTCTAGGAATGCGAATCTGTGCCTACGACATTTACGAAAACAGGGACGCCGCCGCTGAGATAGGGTTTGAATACTTGTCTCTTGAGAAGCTTCTCGAGGAGAGCGACGTGATTTCCCTCCACCTTCCCCTGACAGAGGAGACGCATCACCTGGTCAATGCCCAGACCCTCAAATCCATGAAGCCCGGGGCCATCTTGATCAACACGGGTCGGGGCGAGTTGGTCGATACCGAAGCGATGCTCTCAGCCCTGAGAGAGGGGAAGCTGTATGGGGCCGGGCTGGACGTCATCGAAGGAGAGCGGAAAAAGACCCACGATTTCCGGGATCTGAACGTGGTGGTTACCACACACGTCGGCTGGTTTACGCGGGAAGCCGTCCGGCGAATTGTCACGATCGCTTTGGATAACATCCGGGCGTTTATGATAGGCGAACTGAGGAATTGTGTGAACGAGAGCATATTAAAATAACGAGGGGCAGACGGTGACTCACCCTGAGAGCATGCGTGGTTTGGTCAAAGTGTCCAAGGGAGAAGACTGTATCGAAATCAGAGAACTCCCAATCCCGAGGGTAACGGACGATAGCGTTCTGGTTCGAGTGAGGGTAGCGGGATTCTGTGGGAGTGATATCAAAATCTTTCATGACGACCACCCCTATTTCCCGCCGGTAGTGTTGGGCCATGAATTCTCTGGAGAGATCGTCAAGATCGGGTCGGGCGTCGAGGGATGGGCCGTGGGTGACCGGGTGGTTCCTGAAGTCCACGGGTCTGTGTGCGGAAGTTGCCGATTCTGCCTCTCCGGCGAAAAGCATGTCTGTCCCTCCAAACGTGCTCTGGGCTGGGGCATCGACGGTGGATTTGCCACGTACGTAACTGTCCCCGCGTGGCTCCTCCACCGCATTCCTGAGGGAGTCTCCTTCGAGGAAGCCGCCCTTGCGGAGCCGATGGCCATCGCGGTTCATGGCATCCTCGAAAGAGCAAAGATTGAACCCGAGGACTTTGTTGTTATCCTTGGATGTGGCCCGTTAGGCCTCATGGGGTTTCAGATGGCCAAGGCAGAAGGGGCCGCCCGGGTTGTCATTACAGGAATCGAGCAGGATGAGAAAATCCGTCTGAAAACGGCCAGGGATCTCGGCGTGGACCACGCAATTAACGTCCAGAAGACCGATCCCGTGGAATTCGTGATGAACGAGACCAGAGGAGTTGGAGCGGATCTCGTCGTGGATCTTTCCGGGGCTCCCTCTGCCATCCGCCAGGGACTCCAGATGGTCAGAACCCATGGACGCTTCCTGGCAATCGGTATCCCAGCAGAACCACAAGTTTCTATCCCATGGAAAGAGCTCATCTTCCGGGCGCCTCACGTTATTTTTCACTTCAGCTCCTGCTACACAAGCTGGGAGCGCTGTCTCTCGATGCTGGCAAATGGGAAAGTCAACGTTCGGCCCCTGATCTCGGAGGTTATGGATCTGAAGGATTGGAGGGAGGGCCTGACAATGGCTGAGTCAGGCGAAGCGATCAAAGTCCTGTTAAGACCGGAAGAAGACCGATGAAGAAAAACGTAGGCCTCCTCTTGAAAGGCCCCGGACGTATGGAGGTGACCCAAGAAGAACTTACGCCCCCGCATGAGGGTCAAGTCCTGATCCGCATCGACAACTTCAATCTCTGCGGTTCTGATCTAGGAATCTACGATGGAACATATTCAGGACCCGTGAATTATCCGATCTACGTGGGCCATGAATGGGCCGGAACGGTTGAACAGGTGGGACCCGGTATCACGGATCTCTCCGAAGGGGACACTGTTACAGGAGATTGTTCCCTCTGGTGCGGCTCTTGTGAATACTGCTCTAAAGATAAGAATCTATGCGAAGGGATTGAGAAAGTCGGCATGACACGGAATGGGGCGGCACGGCGGTATTTTGTCCAGGATGCCAAATATGTATACCCCGCTCCAGAGATCCCCTTAGGGGTGCTATCCCTCGCAGAACCCCTAGCCGTGGGCTCCCATGCCGCGTCTGTCGCGCGAAAGGTCATGGGCGATCTCGCGAATCGAAGAATCCTGATCCTCGGAGGGGGGAACATGGGGCTCTCGCTTCTCATGATACTCCGGAAGGTTTCTGGGTGCTCCGCCCCCGAAGTCTACGACCCAATTCCATATCGCATGGAAAAGGCGATATCCCTTGGGGGGAAAACACCGGATGATCTAGACTACGTTAGTGGACAAAGCCCTCGTGCTTCGGGGGGAGATTATCGGCACTTCTATTCGAACAAAGCGTATGATATCGTCTTTGAGAGTACGGGTTCGCATGCAGCCTTTCCTAATGCTCTCGAGATCGTGAAGCCTCTGGGCGGAATTGGAGTTATCGGCTTCGTTCCCTATGCGGGTGAAAACCTCCGCTTGATCACGCTGAAGGCACTGAAAATATGGGGGACGATTGGGGGCACCGGAGAATTTCCCAGAGTGCTGGAGGCCATCAGAAGGGATCCGGACTATTTTGAAGCCCTCGTCACGCACCGGTTTCCCTACACAGACTTTAGTAGGGCTTTTGAAACGGCAAGGAACAAGGAGCAAGCGCTGAAAGTTCAAATCTCTTTCAGCGAGGCCTGAGGAGGGGAAGATGGATGTACCGAGTCACATGAGAGCAGCGGTACTTTTCGGTGAACAAGACCTGAGAATCGTTGAGAAGGAGGTGCGGAGACCAGGATATCAAGAGGTCCTGATGAAGGTTGAGGCCTGTGCCATCTGTGGAACCGATCCGAAAATTGTGGCCCATGGCTGGCAAAATCAGCCTCCCATGGGCGAGTTTATCCCTGGCCACGAATATGCAGGGACCGTTGTGGCCTTGGGAGAGGCGGTTGTGGGCTTTGCGGTCGGTGACCGTGTAGCGATTGAACCACACAAGGGGTGTGGCGTTTGTGCCAACTGTCTCCGGGGTTTTTATACCGTCTGTTTCAACTATGGGAATGTGGCTGCTGGCCACCGCCATTACGGCTTCACGGTCAACGGAGGCTACGCTCAATACGCGGTCAACCACATCAATACCCTGCACAAGATCCCCGACACGCTCGATTTCGAAGAAGCAACCCTAATCACCACAGCCGGGACTTCCATGTATGGACTGACGCGGATCGGCGGGTTGGAACCGGGAGAGACCGTGGTGGTCGCTGGACCCGGCCCCATTGGCCTGATGGCAGTTCAGCTTGTCAAACAGACTGGATCGGCCAGGGTGATCATGACCGGGACAAGGGAAGAGAGACTGAACCTTGCCAAAGAACTTGGAGCAGACATAACCATCAATGTCAGGATGGAGGACCCGATTCAAAGGATTCTCGAGCTTACAGGTGGAATAGGAGCAGATGTTGTGCTTGAGTGCGCCGGAACGGCCAGATCGCTTGCAGACGCTATCGAGTATACTCGGAAGAACGGGCGTATTTCTCTGGTGGGAATCTACAGCGAGCCTGTTACCATCAATGCATTCAAAGTCAATCAATGGAATATTACCCTCGCAGGAAGTCGGGCGGAAGGGGACCGAAGCCTGAGTAAGGTGGCTCCCCTGATGGGAGACGGGAGAATCAAATCTCGCCCCTTGATCACACATACGTTTCCCCTGAATCAGGTCAATGAAGCCATCGAGACCTTTGTGAAGCGAATCGACGGAGCAATCAAGGTCGTGTTGAAGCCATAGGAGAGATCGATGGCCGTAATCGGTAGGATATGAATCTCTATGTGCGGGCGACGGATTGAACAGAAGAATGTTGAAGAGGGAGGAGAGAGAGATGTCAAATGACAGCATCAAGGACATGTGGATAACCACGGACAATCCTGCCATCTTCTTCGAAGATACTGAGGTTGGCCGGCTGAAAAAGGAACTCTGGGAGGCATCGGAGGGGCAAATCGATGCGATCCTGAAGGAGTATGGGGTCCCCTCGCCGCCGGAACTGGGCAAGCCCGGAAGCTATATTCAAACCACCCCTCGCAAAAAGCTCATGGAAAACCGCCGTAAAAACGATATCGTGATGATCCCCGTAGGGTGTACGGAGAATCACGGCATCCATACCGTGTCTGGACTGGACAGCTTCATGGTTACCCAGATCGTCGAGGCAGTGAGGAGATCCACCGAAAGGCAAGGAAGGCCTGTGAACCTGGCCCATAATCCGTTGAGTTATGGAGCCCATCCGTATCATCATATCGGCATGCCGGGGACCGTGAACATGCCTCAGGAAGTGGTGAGAGAGATACTGGTTTACGTCATGCTCGGCCTTTGGAACGACGGCTTTCGCAAACAGATCATTGTCAACAATCATGGTCAGCTCTGGGTCCTGGAGGCGGCGCTTCATGAATTCTTGAATCGGTACCAGCTCCCGGGGATCTTTCAAGTCCTTGACTGGCACAGAGCGGTTAGGGAGTTTTTCTATCCCAGGGCAAAGCCCGATTCCCTTGAGACACCCTTCGTCCATGCTGACGAGGCAGAAACAGCGGTTGCCCTTCTGATGTTTCCCGAAGGAATGGTTGACATGTCAATTGCACAGGAAACGGAACCAAAGGGGTTCTTGCCTGTCGGTCACTTTGACAACTCCGTGGATACATTCAACCGTCCCCATCGCTGGTCAGAAGGGGAAGGACACGCCCCTATTGAAATCGCATCCACTCCCGAAGGCGTAGTCGGATTCCCAGCCAAAGCGACCGCCCAAAAGGCGAAACGGCCTGTCGCGGCCATTCTGAAATATCTTACCTTGGTGATTGACCAGATCCTCGAAGCGTTCCCGCCGGGCAAAGTTCCACCGGTTGAAAAAGTGACGCTCCGGAAAGCTTCAGAAATGGAGCCTTACCTGAAGGAACCCTTAAGTGATGGCTGGAAATCGGTTTATTCTCTCCCCAAGATTGGCTTTTAGGGGAAGTTAATCTCGAGAAACCAACAGGGTCCCCATGAAGGAAAACCTCAGTACAAGCGTCTCATACATAACATCAGCGGGGCTTAACAGGTTCTTCCCTTCTATATGAGAGCCTAATTCCGGCCGAAAGCCATTGAAAGAAAGGAGCAACAGATGGTTGACACCGTTGGAGCGGTCGTCATGGTGGAGCCGGGAAAGGTCGAGGTTCAGGAATTCCCCTATCCGAAACTCGAAAAGGACGCCACGGTGATTCAGATCGAGATGGCAGGAATTTAAGGTTGTTTTCGTGCCCTAGAGGCGAAAAACGGGCAAGATCCTAGATCTTTTGAACCAGCGACGATAAGAGGAGCCAGGGTGCGTATCCAAGCAAAAAAGCTTCTTGCGGCGGGTGCTTTTGCAGGACTCGGTATCGTGGGGATGTCCCGAACATTCCTAGGAACGGCCCTGCCGGCCGTCCGTGCAGCTCTCAATCTATCCCTGTTTCAGGTGGGTAGCCTGCCAGCCCTGTTGATGCTGGGTTTTTCGGTGGCCGTTTTCATAGGCGGACCGCTCTCGGATCTGCTTAACAAAAAGAGACTTTTGATGCTTGGCCTCTTTCTCGTAGGAGCCAGCCTTGCTCTCTTCGGTTTCTCCTTCATGTTTCTGGTTAGTCTCAGCATCGTGGTATTGATGGGTATCGGAGGCGGCTTGATTGAGTCCAGTTCCAATCCTCTACTTATCAGGCTTTTCCCTGGCCGGGAGACTACCATCATGAATCTCCATCACTTCTTCTTTGCCGCGGGTTCCCTGGTTGGGCCGTTAGTGATGGGAACTCTCCTCTCCCAAGAAATTCCGTGGCGGTGGGGGTACGTTGGTTTTGGTGCCCTGGTGGTCATTATCCCCGTTGCGCTTGCCTTCTCAGGGCAGACCATACGCGAGAAGGGGCAGTACCTTAATCTGGCCTCGGTCGGTCAAATCCTGAGCAACAGGGCTTTTCAAGTGTTCTCATTTCTGATTTTCTTTTCCTCCGGAATTCAAAACGGAATCGCATATTGGATGGTGACCTTCCTCAAAGACGTTAGAGGCTTTGCCATTGCCATTGCGAGTCTTTCCCTTTCCCTGTTTTTTATCTGTCTTGCCCTGGGGAGACTATCTACCAGTTATCTGATCACTCGGTTCAACGAGGTTTATTACATGATCGGGCTTCTCTGCCTCTTGGCTGTGGCCCTTTGGCTGGCGATCATTGTTGAAGGACATCTGGTCATTGTTTTCTTTTCAATTTGTGGACTCGCACACTCCGGAGTTCTCCCAATTTCTCTGGGAATAACAGGAAGAATCTTTTCACAAAACCCGGGAACGCCAATGGGTATGTTGGTGACAGCGTCGGGCCTCGGAGCGGCAATCCTGCCCTGGTTCATGTCCCTGATCGCTGATCTGACAACACTCAAGACCGGTTTCATGGTTTTTGAAATCATGGCCTTGTTTTGCATTGTCGTGTTGGGGGCTAATTCGAAATGGCTCGCCTTATCTGCAAAGAAATGAACGACGGGAGGGAGTCGATGAAGATTGGATGTGTCACTGTGGTTTTTAGGAGATATTCATTGGATGAAGCACCGGGTTGAGTAGCAGAGGAAGGGCATGCGTACGTGGTGAACGGTATGATAGCCTTCGCGTACCGGATCCATGAAGCCGGAGCCCGAGACGTCCCCTTCTTCTGATTCTCCTGTATGTGGTCAGATTCATAAATCCTGTATCATCATTCATCTGTCCAATGGTCCAATCCAAGATTCAACATCGCCTTGCCCTCGCGATTACCACCTTTTCATCTTTAGCCATGGTAGGTGTTTTTCAGACAATTCTTGGAACAGCCCTGCCTGCGATGCGGCTTTCTTTCGAACTGGATACAGCCCAGGCCGGGCTTTTTGGGTCAGTTGCATGGCTCGGTTTTGCCCTGGCTGAGGTCGATCGCTTCAAAGGTTACTTCCCTCAAGGCAGGTTTCTTTGTTACGTTCCTGCCTGTTTCGATCTCCCTTGGGCCGGTCATACTTTGTTTCAGAAGATTCCAAACCTCAGAAAAGATAGGTTGAGCGAAAACACCGAGAAAGGAGAAACAAAATGGAAGCGGTCCTCTGCGAAGCGCCATACAAGATGACGGTGAAAGAGCTTCCCCTACCAGTCCCTGAAGAGGACGAGGTGCTGGTCCATGTCATGGCGTCCGCGATTTGCGGTTCAGATATTAAAGCCTACCAGGGGAGGCATCCCCTGGTGAAACTTCCCTTGATTCTCGGTCACGAGTTTTCAGGGGTCGTCGAAAGTGTCGGGAAAGGGGTAACCCAAGTTTCGAAAGGCGACAGAGTGGTTATTGAGCCTTCCTTTGTCTGTAACACATGCTTCTTCTGCAAACAGAAGAGCTTTCATCTCTGTGACAACCTTCAGCAATTGGGGCATCAGCTTCCCGGCTCCTTTGCGGAGTATGCTGTTGCGAGTGCGCCCTTTGCCCACGCCATTCCAGCACATCTCTCCTTTGAGGAGAGTTCTCTCACCCAGCCTCTGGCCATTGCCATTCACGCTGTGGACCGATCTGGAGTATCCAAGGGATATTGTGCAGCCGTATTCGGCGCCGGGGCGATTGGCCAGCTGATCATAAAGGTGGCCAAATACATCGGAGCAAGCATTTTAGCGATCGATCTCTTCGACCAAAAACTCCATAAAGCCCAGGAGATGGGGGCAGACCAAACGCTCCGGGGGGATGATCCTGACCTCCTCGATCGTATTTTGGCCATGACCAAAGGCAAAGGGGCAGACGTGACCTTCGAGGCGGCAGGCACGACTGCAACGATCATCAATTCCTTCAGGGCCGCCCGGAAAGGAGGGACAGTCCTTCTAATGGGGCTGACGGGCCATGAGACCGAAGCGGTTCCCTTGGAGGAGGCCGTTCTGAGAGAGCTCAAGCTCGTGGGAACGGTACGCTATGACCACGGAGATTACCGAAAGGCAATAGATATGTTGAGTAAGGGAACGGTCAAGGTCAAACCAATCATCGAACAGACCTTTTCCCTGGACGAGACTCCCAGGGTTTTTGAAGACATACTGGCCTCTCCCGAAGGAATGTTAAGGCGCGTGATGACGGCAAAAAAAGTGTAGGCAGTGGTCTTTACAGAGCCGCAGGTGGTTTCGGATGCAAGGCACTTTGAAAGCCTAACCCCCTGCCAGATGGTGACCTGCTCCTTGCATCTCGACTTTACCGTACTGTAAAGGGTCAGGTGGCCAGCATTTACGAGGTGAATAAAAGAGGAGAGGACAACCCATAGAGTCTAAAGAAAGGAGATAACCCCATGGTCATGAAAGGATTCACTCGTCATTTTGCGCCGCTTAAAATACTGTCAAATGAACAGGTTGAAGAAATTCATCGGGCAACCCTGGGTGTGCTCGAGCGGACAGGGCTGAGATTTGAGAGTAAAAGGGCGTTGGAGCTCTTTGAGAAGCACGGGTGCATCGTGGATCACGACGCGATGTTGGTGAGATTCCCACCCCACATTGTTGAAGAATGTCTTCGATTAACGCCGAGTAGCTTTTATTGGAAGGCGAGGGATTCGAAGAATGATTTGATTGTCGGCGGCAATACCGTTTATTTCTGCTCCTTTCCCGGCAAGAATATCGTTGATCTTGAAACGTGGGAGCCCCGAACCGCCTCCCGTGAAGAGAATCGAGAAGGAATCGTGGTTCTCGACGCGTTGGAAAACCTTCATGTCATTAGCCCCTACACCCCCTATTTTGAAATAGAAGGCGTCCCTCCCGTCATGACCATGGTAGAAAGCGTTGCAAATAAGATAAGGCATTCAACTAAGCTCTTTTTTGATGGTCACCAGCAGGACAGTGAGATTTTCATCATACAGATGGGGCAAGCCGTCGGCATGGAAATTCAAGGGATGTCTGAGGCTGCCCCACCCTTGACATACTACGAAGACGCAGCCAACGCCGCGTTCAGATATCACGGAGACGCGAATCTCCCCCTTCATATCACAGCCGCTGGTGTCATGGGAGGGACTGGGCCGGCCACAATCTCTGGTTCCTTAGTCACCGGGAATGCCGAGTTGATCGGCGGGGTGGTTTTGTCGCAACTCATAAGACCGGGAGCACGAATCGTGGCTTGTGACTTTATCATGCCCCAGGACATGCGATCAGGATTTCCTGCCTTCGGGGCTATCGAGGCTGCACTGCATGCAGCGGCATTCAATCAGATTTGGCGAAATTACGAAATCCCCGTCCAGACGATTTCTTGTGCCCTTCCCAGCTCAAAGAAGATCGATTTCCAAAACGGCTATGAAAAGGCAATGAGTGTGTTGTTAGCGGCTCTGAGCGGCGCCCATATTGTCCAGTTGCATGGGAGTGTACATGGCGAACTCACCTATCATCCTCTGCAATCCATCTTGGATGATGACATTGCTGGTATGATTGGACGCTTTATCGAAGGCGTTCAGGTGTCCGATGAAACATTGGCGCTCGATTTGATCGATGAGGTGGGTCCGATTCCCGGTATGTTCCTCGATAGGAATCACACAAGAGTGTGGTGGAAGAAGGAGCAGTTTCTCCCTAAGGTTGCAGATAGGTCGCCCTACGCTGAGTGGCTCGAGATGGGAAAGAAGGATGCGATGGCAATGGCAAAGGAAAGAATGAAAACAATACTGGATACACATAAGCCGACTCCCTTGTCCGTGGATCAAGAGAAAGATATCGAGAGGATATTGGATGAAGCCAGGAGATACTATGAGGGTAAGGGAATGTTCTGATCATCATGTGCATGATTCGGCATGTTCTGCCGGCAGTTCTTACGTCTTATGTCGTTTCGATGCAAAGCAACGTTGATAGAACCGGGATGGATAGCCTGCCCATGGGTAAGTAAGACGATTCATCGTGACTCTCAAGAAACCGTCAGCGCGTAGGCTTTGTTTAGGAATGCCGAGGCAAAGGAGAAAGCTATGGAATCCTCCCAACAGGACAGCAATTTGATAAAGGACCTCGAAAAGTGCGTGTTCGAGTACAACGCCGAAGCTGCCGAGCTTTTAGCAAAACAAATCGTGGAGCTAGGCGCTGATCCCTTCGCGGCCGTAGACTGCTTGACCCGTGCGATCCGTGTCATTGGAGACAGATTCGGCACAGGAGAATTGTTTCTTCCAGATCTGGTGGGAGCTGGAAGGGTCGTGGACACTGCTATGGCCGTACTCGAAGAGGAAATAAGGAGAACTGGGAAGGAGAAGAAAGACAAGGGTATTGTAGTTATCGGCACCGTGCGCGGAGATCTCCATAGCATCGGAAAGAACATGGTTGTGGCCTTCTGCAGGGCGACAGGATTCAGAGTGATTGATTTGGGGGAGAATGTCAGCGCAGAAAAGTTCATGGAAGCAGTAAAAGACCATAGACCCGACATTCTAGGCATGTCGAGTCTCCTGACAACCACCATGACTGAACAGCAAAGGGTAATTGAGAGCCTCGGTGAGAAGGGCATCAGAAAAGATATAAGAATCATGGTGGGAGGAGGACCCGTCACACAAGAGTTTTCCAGAAGAATAGGCGCAGACGGATATGCAGCCACGGCGCCAGCGGCTGCCAAGCTCGCCCTGAAACTCATGGGCCAGGAGGGAGGTTGAAGAAAATGTCTCGCGAACTCTATCTCTACTTGAATGGTGAGATTCTGGAGGAGAGCCGGGCACGTATCTCTCCCTTCGACAGGGGGTTCCTCTGGGGCGATGGGGTGTACGAGATCACGCCCTGTTTCAACCGTCGCTTCTACCGGTTGGCCGACCATCTGGACAGACTCTACCGGTCCCTTCGCTACGTTCAAATCGATCCCGGGATGAGTAGAGAAGAGATGGAGAAAGCAACGCTTGCCACACTGGAGGCCAATCTTCCCCGACTCGAAGAAGGGGGATTCTACAAGGTGGGCAACTGGGTGACACGGGGCATCGACTCGGATAGCTGGGCGGCTCGGGATGCGGGACCTGCAACCGTATGCATCTTCTGGCGCCCCATTCAGGTGGAAACATTATCCAGGTCTTACACCGAAGGCGTTAAACTGACCGTGGTACCGACACGGAGGATCCCGCCAGAGTGTCGCGAAACCCGCGCAAAAGTAACGAGCAAGATAAATCAAATCCTGGCCGAACTCGACGCGGACGCCTCGGGCGCCCTCTCACTCATGCTGGATATTTACGGGAATGTAGCAGAGAATTCAGTCGCCAATTTTTTCATCATTCACAACGGTGTCCTCTGGACCCCACCCGAACGAAATATTCTTCAGGGGATTACTCGGAAGGTCGTCTTTGAGTTAGCATCGCGTCTGGCAATACCGTTCGAGGAGCGGAATTTCACGATGTACGAAATTTCTCAAGCGGAGGAGTTCTTCCTCACCTCCAGTGAGTTCTACGCCTTGCCGGTCCGACAGGTTGATCGTTTCCGGCCAAAATCTCCTGTTCCAGGGCCAATCACCCATAGACTAATCCGGGCATTTATTGAAGAAACCGGCTTTGATTTTTCGAGGAATGCTTCTGCCAGCGCAAAGCCTTGAGACCCGCTAACTCCACGCACCCTCCAGTACGGTTCATAACCGAAGGATTGCCTAGAGAGGCCCGACTATTAGAGTGGCTTTCCTGTTGCAATCATTTGACTCACTTGTTCAGCCGATACCTCTTCCTTTCTATAATCCCCCAGGTTTTTTCCGTGTTCGAGGATGGTGAACCTGTCTGCCACGAGATACACGTGATTCACATTATGAGTTATGAATATGACCGAAAGCCCGTGCTCCCGTACTTCACGCACGTAGTCCAAAACCTTGTTAACTTCCTTAACCGACAAAGCCGCAGTTGGCTCGTCCAGAATCAGCAGCTTGGCCCCGAAATGCATCGCTCTCGATATTGCGATGGACTGCCTTTCACCGCCAGACAGGTGCGAAACGGGTTCATTCGTCGATCTGACGCGGATCCCGATCTCCGTGAGCACCTTCTTGCAAATCTCATCCATCTTTCGAACATCGAGGACTCTCAGGGCCCCCAGCTTTGTCGGTTCTCTTCCCAGGAAGAAATTCCTTGAAATGCTCATCAGTTCAACGAGTGCCAGGTCCTGGTAGACGGTTTCAATCCCCATATCCCTCGCCTCTCTCGGTGAGGAGAAGGAAATCTTTTTGCCATCAAAATAGATCGTCCCTTCATTTGGAGAGTGAATGCCGACAAGTGTTTTGACTAAGGTTGTCTTTCCTGCCCCATTATCCCCCAAAAGCCCGACAATCTCTCTCGGATTGACTGAAAAATCTACGTTCTTCAGGGCACTGATTTTCCCAAAACTCTTACTGATGTTTTCCATTTTTACCAGAGGGAAGGAGTCTTCTTTGTTCATCGGACCACCGCCTTTTGGACTCGCACATTGATGATGACCGCAGCCACCAGTATGCCTCCGATAAAAGCCCTATACCAATACACCGGAGCACCCGCGAGCACCAGGCCTGACCGCATCATCCCTATTAGACCCGCCCCGATCAGGGTGCCAATGATGCTCCCGTAACCTCCCGTGAGAAGGTTCCCGCCGATGACCGCTGCAGCGATTGCCTCGAGCTCCATGCCTTCACCGAGATCGGCTTCCACGGTTAGGAAGCGTCCCATGTTAACCATGCCGGAGAATCCTGCAAGAAGTGAGCACAGGATGAAGTTTGTGAACTTCGTTCTCCACCAATTGATGCCAAGAGCCTGCGCTGTCTGCCTGTTCCCTCCGGTCGCCAGGACCCAGTTTCCATAACGCGTGCGGGTCAAAACAACGGCGAAAATGATAACGAGAACAAGAAACCAGACAGTCGAAGCCCGGAAGTTTGTATCTCCAAACCTTAAATTTAATGCGGATATCAGCTCGAAGGCGTGCCCCTTGTAGAGGACCGGAAATCCTCCAGTAACGGCAAGAATGACCCCACGAACAAGCATCATCATTCCCAAAGTCGTTATGAAGGAAGGAATGCCCATCTGCAACGTGATGACTCCATTACAGGCACCGATGAATGCCGCTATCGCCAAGGCAATGCAAAAAGCAGGAATCGGATGCAACCCGCCATTGACCATGAGCGCCATGAACATGGGCGACAATGCGTACACCGACCCCACCGACAGGTCGAATTCCCCGGAAATCATGAGGAATGAAATGCCAATAGCCATGATTCCCAATTGGGCAGCCATCGTTAACATGCCGCCGAGATTCTGACCGCTTAGAAACGCTCGGGGATTGATGATGGCAAACGCAACAAATACGGCAGAAAAGCCAATTATCGCTCCAAATTCCTTGATGACGAATAACTGACCAAGCAGCTTTTTCATCGTCGTCTCACATATCTAGTTGTGTGGGGAAATGTTTACTAAAAGCAGGATAGAGGCCCTGGGAACCCCTATCCTGCTGTTTCGACACGTAATAGTCTCTACTCATTAATCAACGAACACCTTGTTCGATTCCCTTTTTCACCAGGTGCAAAGTGTCTTTGGTAATGACTGTCGGGCCTGTGGGGATTTGCTGGGGAGGCCTGAATCCATATTTTGCATTCAGGTAGAGCCAATGGACAGTCAAGTACCCTTGCAGATAGGCTTGCTGATCGATCGTGTATAGACAGACGTCGTCCGTAATCGCCTTCATAATCTTTTCATCGACGTCAAATCCTCCCAGCTTCACCTTGCCTTTCAGGTTCTCCTCGGTGATGAAGTCTATTCCGTAATGGGTAGGCATGGTGCCTACGGTTAGGATCGCGTCGGTTTCCGGGTACTTCATTTTGTAGCTCTTCAACGTCTCTACCCCTTTGGCGGGATCGAGGGTAACATCGATCTTTTCGGCCTTCACCCCTGCAGGCTCGAGGACACTCATGATGCCACGAATCCTTTCCCTAGAGAATACCGCGCCTGGCTTGTGTGTGGCCACAACGGCTCGGGTGGGCTTAAACACTTTCAGCATCCCCTTGGCCGATCCCGCTCCAGCGTCAAATTCCATCTGTCCAATGGCGCTCAAACAGGGTATCCGTTCATCCTCGGG
>Ga0209636_10001779_pt1 | contig 21817 bp, 23 predicted proteins | sample DeeMarSWOR152_54_FD_187464 | JGI IMG/M metagenome (GOLD analysis project Ga0209636, IMG submission 187464) | Marine sediment microbial communities from White Oak River estuary, North Carolina - WOR-1-52-54 (SPAdes) (version 2) | ecosystem: Environmental > Aquatic > Marine > Intertidal zone >...
TAAATTGTTCAGTGTCTTTCCTCCTTGTTACACGTGTAACAGAAATAATCACAGATTTCTCCTGTAGGCAATTGAAGCAAGAAAAGCATATCAATGGAATATCTGCAAAAATGATTGTTCCAATCTACTCATGTACCTCTTTCTTTCAACTTATTCTTATCATGATTTGGTCAGGTGTTTTTACAATAATCTCTGGTCTGCCCTTGTACTGCTTTATAATCCCGATAATGTGTACTTTCTTACCCAAGTAAAAGATTTCTGGTCTTTCTGGAAAATTGGGAAAATCACAGGCAAAAATGACAGCTGTCAGGTACTGCTGATTAGAGTGAAAATTCAGAAAGCACACCTCACCTGAGTTATATATGTCCACAATTGTGCCCTCAACAATCACGTACTGCCCATAATACTTATCTGCATCTTTCCAGGTTATGACATGGATATCACCTTCCCAATTCAAATCAGAACGGGGCTGAAAAACTCTATATTCCCATAGGCCAGCTTTTCTGCTTTCTGCCTCTCGTTCAAGCTGTATGTAGTACTCCAGATGGGGATCATCCTCTGGTAGATACCTTACTTCAGCATAACCGTTTCTGATCATCTCTTCGTTCACGCACATACTCTCAACATAAACATATCGGAGCAACCTTCCATGTTCATCCCTTTTTTTAGGTCCTGCAACGAGTGTTACCTTTTTGTCCAATACCAAAAAGGACAAGTAATCTCGAGCACTGTCCCACCCAGGTTGAGAGGATTCAGGAGCATCAATGCCTATCAGTCTCACCACTTCTCCATTCTCTAGCTCAAATGTGTCACCGTCGAATACTTTTACACAATAGGCTGCTTCCGGTTGTTGTACACAGCTGATGCTGAAAAGTATGAATACAATCAGAACCCGTATTTTGGCATGATGCAGATTTGAGAAAGACCTTTCAAGGAGTTCATCCTTTTGTGTTCTACTACCCATCTCCATATTTTCACCTTTCACAACTTTTCAATGAAATACAATATGCAGATGACCAGCCCGATAACCATTAAAAAGAGATGATCTTTATCTCTTCTGGACCAATATAATGTCAACCCCATAACAATAAAGGAAATTCCCAGACCGAAGTACTTGGCAGACCAGCCGAAGAGGATAAATACAAGGCAAAAGCAGAGTATAGCGAGTGTGCCTCCTGTCCATTCTCCTTTTTTGTTTGGTTCTCTTTTTGCATTCATGGGCATCAACTCCCGCACTATGAAGTGCCGAGATTTAAAATCTATGTACTTTGGAGCGTCTGTTCTTAAATATTGCGGTCAAAATGGTGGAACATTCCCTCCGAGGGTGGTGTTACACGTTTAACATGACAACTACTAAAAGTGGAACCCCTTTTGAGAGAATTCATAAAGACAGAAAGGTAAAAACGTATGAATGGGTCTGCGTTATGTCATAGTCCTATGATCTGCAGATGAACCTGTATAACCATTTGTCACTATCATAACTGTTTTGTCATAGTACGAGAGGTGTAAATCGATGGCTACAATTATCAGAAATCACAACATACGTGAATTAGAATGGAAACATGTGGCCAGGCCGGAAGTTATTCCTTCTTCCATTTATCACGATTTGCCAGTCCTATTACAAGGTACACCAACCCCAATGCAAAGAATACGTAGCCTATTGGATTGCCTGTGGACATGAAGACGACACCAAGGGGGAACCAGCATACTCCTAATATGAAAAAGACACGATAGTCTGTTTCTGCCGGGGGCTGCTCTTTTTTCTTCTTCCATACAAGTAATGCTATTATTCCCGTTATTACCAAGACAGCCACAATAGCTAACAGGATGGAATACGTCAGTACATTCATTTTTCTCCTCCTCCATTTGATGTACCGTTTCCGCTTTATGAGTATATAAATATTGTCCTAGAAATGGATTGTCAAATCCATGGGTATTCGTTCTGTTACACGTGTAACATTGAAATAATGTCCTTAATTCATGCAATTCAAAAAAATCGACAATTCAAGAAGTCAATTGCGAGCCCTCCCTTGAGTCTTGACAACTTCTTTGGAACTGAGGAACCTTTTTGACACATTCTTCTGTTAAAGACAAAATGCTATCGTGGTGAATTACGCTATCTCTCCTTGAGGATCAAAAATCCTACATACTTCTCAACGGACACAACGTGCTCCGCAGTCCCTGTCTCGGCGATGGAACGCAAGAGCATCCCGTACTTGACCTCTGGATCATCGAGGACATCCACAATCACTAAATAGCGTGTTCTAATTTTAAACAGCGCATGTAACACATTTTCGAAGGTATTACCACCAAATTTGGCTGCTTCGCCCAATAACAGGTGGGCCAGGACGATGTCAAACGAACGTTCTGGTTCTAATTCTTGTATATCTAGTTCTCGAAGAGAGAAGTTAGATGCGTGGACATGTCTTCGTATACTCTCAATTTTCCGCGTATCTCCAGGATACACGATAGCACTGATGACACTATGTGGGAAATGAGTGGTCAAAAAATATAGGCTTGTCTTGCCTGACCCTGCATCTAATATGGTATACTCCTTTTCAGTGTCAACCCTCTCAAATAGGTTGGTGAGGATTTCCTTATGATGCGGATACTGCTCCAGTGGATTCATTTCCATGATGTCTTAGCCATCCACTTGCTTAAATAATTTCATATGCGGAGTTATCAAATCTGTAGGCTTTTGTTACACGTGTAACAGAAGAATTCTATACTTAGTGACCTTAACTCATCCTTGGGTTGGTCATGGAATATGGGTACACAATAGCAATTACGGTAATTGAACATGATACAGGTACCGTTTCTTCTTACCAGCATCCAAGCGCGGCAAATCCTCCTCACACTCTTCGATTCGGTCTTCACACAGATCGAGGTTGCCTTCTGCCCGAAATTCTTCCATGAGTTCTGTGGCAGCCTGACGTTGTCTGCGCCAAATTTCCTTCTCCCTCTCAGTAAAATCCCACGTCTTAAAAGACATTCCATGCTTTTTCAAAGCCTGAGCGAGATTAGTATTATCTGGAAGCAAAATATCTGGAGTGTCATTGGCAAAGCAGTATTGAAAAGAGAAAAGGCCCATTTGTCCATGGGGCGTCAATAATGCTTTCATTTGTCCAATAGTCTTCTCTAAGTTCTCCGCGAAGTGAAGAGTAGCAATAGCGATAATAGTATCGACGGAGACCGGTAACGATAAATTGTTCAGATCTCCTTCCTGAAATTCTAGCCGGTCCCTTTTCTTTTGGGTTCGAGCCTGGGCACGCTCAATAGCTCCACCTGCAATATCAATGCCAAGAACATGTGCGTGGGTCAGATCGGAAATATACTCGGCGATCTTCCCTATTCCACAGCCTACGTCCAGAACTCTGTTTTCTGATGTTAAATTGAGCACTTCCAGTAATTTTTCCAGCTGCATCATGTCCATCAGGTTGGCTTGGCACAGATCCTTACCGAAAACGCGTTCACAGAATAAAGAATGAGCCGTGCTCCTCTCGCTTCTGATTAGTATATTGCTGTATCTTTTACCAATTCGTTCGGTTCGCGCGCGGGCAGCATAGGGCCTGCCCAGATCTGTCAAGACATAGACGGAACCGTCACGTTGGATCAGTCCTTTCGTCAGTAAACTCTCAAACGCATTCGTCCAATCTGCAAGCTTTGCCTGTTTGCCTGATGTCCATTTTTGAATTAATATTCCACGATTGCGAAGGTTTTTAGGAGTAGAGGTGAGCTTTTTCCCGGTTTCCTCATCATCAGGATAGCGCTCTATAGATCGAATTGCATCTAAGAGTTGTTTTTCTTCTTCTGATAGTTGGACCATCATTCATTTCTCCTATCCACATTTATAAATTTTGGCCTTGTATTATACTATTCTGAATATGAAATGGTTTCTTCTACAAATTGGCTAGAAAAGCTTTCAACTGCAAAAAAGCAATCAACGCATATGAAGCACTAAAGATCAGAACTCTTGAGAACTTTCAAATTCACGATGCAGTGATTCAGATCAGTTTCCAGGGATACTAACTACAAATAATCAATATAATGAATTGTCCAGTTGTTTTCTATTTATCTAGTTGCTTTCTAAAGGCATTTTAGGCAGATTCTGCAATTGGAAAGATTGAAAAGGGGCTGTCAAATTTGTGGCTTTTGTTACACGTGTAACATTGGGTGAATTTATCTTTATTGTTTATTCTATCAACAAAAAGATGATATAAACTCAGAGAAACTCCATCTCCCGAACCTTGACAACTTTAAAAGGCGAAGATTTAAAAATAGACGAGTACCAAAAAAACTGTGGATGAAACCTTGTTCAGAAAAGGGAAACTATTCAAAGAATATGCCGAATCTTCAGATTTTGAGAAGGTGTATAAGAATGCTTCAATTTCTGTTGGGGATGAAAAATTCTTTTCCTCTCTCACATTGAAGGTACTCTGTATATCAGAGCACTGGTGCGGAGATTGCAAACGCGAGGTGCCCCTTTTAGCATATATCGCACACAAAGCAGGATGGGATTTCAGGATTTTTGGAAGGGATGAGAACCCTGCCCTCTTGGAGAAATACACTACTGAAGGCAAAAGTGTAATTCCCGTATTTGTCTTTTTTGATGAAAATTTTAAAGAAAGAGGAAGGTTCGTAGAAAAGGCTCCTGAAGGAAAGACGACTCTTGAAGTTCTCAAAGAGATCTTGGGGAAAGACATTTCCAGCAAGATATGATAGTGGCATATCTGGTGTACTTCAATGCTTCAATGATGTACCGCACAGCGCCTTATCTGCATTACTTAATTTTCCATCCCTCTCGTATCAAAGTCCTATCAGAATTCCTTTTTCGGATTGACCAAAAAATTCTTAAGGACTAAAAAGAAAGAGGAGAAATATTTGAATGGACAAATACAGTGTAGATATCTCCACATAGAATGATACACTGCATACATGGACAATTAAGTGAATAGTTAAAATAGAATAAAGGAGGTGATACTACGGCAGAAAAGAAACCGGAAGAAATTCCCAAAGAAAAAGGTACAACGTGGGGCAGCCTTCGTGATCATGATACTGAGGACATCGGCATTGGTAGGGCTCAACAGGTATGGGTTTCTAACAACAGGGTATCCAGCATGAATGTGGAAGCTCGTACCTACGGGACCAATAACATTGAAGATACTCAAGAAGTATTTCCTGGGCGCACAGCCGAATTCGTGGCCCCTTCAGGAGAGTACTGGGCTCAAGTTAGTATCAAGGGATTGGGCACTGAGACTCAATCTGCGTCTGGGAACGTCACATGGTCTTAGGGTCGCAAGTCTTGCAGCCACAGTTTTAGAGGTAGAGACTGGTCAAGTTCTTGGTGTTGGGTTCGATTGATTGGTTTGGTTTTTTACCCTACTTGCGATGTGAAAAATACATAACATGCATAACATGTGAATCATGCTTCCATTGTGTAACAGTAGACCCCACATGCGACGAGGAGACCTGCAGAGGGATCACCTGCGATTGACGCAGCTGATATTTATTTTTTTTCTCCTTTTGAGCTAGATCAGATAGATGAGATTAAAGTGAAGATACAGATACTGGAAATTACTAAGCTCTGAAAAGGTTTATAAAACAGGATATGCAAGAAAAATCATGAATGGAAACGGTGCTGGTTCTATTTTAGGTTCACTACTTTTGATTTCTGGGGTTACCCCTTTATGCTGTGTGGCTTTGAGATGCCTGCAAAGGTGGTCCAACACAAATCCCCACTATACAAGGCAGGGGAGGGGATACTATGTCAACTGACCAGGGTTATGCGCCAAAGGATGTATGGGATGCCTACCACACCTCAAAAGAAGAGGTGGGCGACGATTTGAATCCTTCTGGCTGGTGGGCAGAGCGCTGGCTCGAATTCATTAAACATCATCCAATCCAAACTATCATCGACTTAGGATGCGGCACGGGCGGCGACTCACTGGTGGTGGCGCGCAGTGGGTATACCGCCACCGGGATCGACTTCTCCCAGGCAGCTATTGATCGAGCGAGGCGAAAGGCCGCGGAAGAGGGATTACCAGTTCGATTTCAGGTAGCTGATCTAGCTGCGCCTTTGCCGTTTGACGATGCCGTCTTTGATGCTACAATGGGCAATGTATCACTCCACCTGTTCTCAGATGCAGTTACCCACCAAGTATTTGCTGAAATTTGGCGTATCGTCAGGTCGGGAGGCTACATCATGTTCCACGTCAACTCAGTACAGGATATGCCGTACCGCGCCAAACGCTACACCCGCGTGGAGGAACTGGAGCCGTACTTCTATCGTGAAGTACACGGCCAGACCATGCACTTCTTCACCAAAGCATACTGCTACGAACTGCTATCAAACTGGAAGATACTCAGTCTGCGGCATCTTGAGTTGAGCGGAGATAATGGTGAAGTCTTCAAATGTGTCTGGCAGGCCGTGGGGCAGAAGCCTTAACAGAGTTGAGCCCTTTTATGGCTTTGGTTGTGGTAGTATTTGCCAGGAAAATGATGCGCTAGATTGGTCATTGAACAATTCAATAGGTTGTCACATTTCCGGGGATAGACCTAGTAGATTCATGAATTTTCTCTTTATAGCTTAATTATTGATGAAATGATATATTATCTGAAATGTTACACGTGTAACATTGACCTCTAAAGACTTGACAACCCCCTTTAATAGAAACATTTTTAAAGGGTGCATCATACATCCATTTACAAAGGAATTATGACAAAGGGTTCACAATCTCGATTATTCGGATTCACGGATCTTCTCTGTTTTAGTTTTTTTGTAAAAATTCAGACATCAGTCTGAGGAGTTGAGAAATTTGAAAGGAACAGTACAATGGTTCAACGCGAGAAAAGGATACGGATTTATCCAGGGAGAAGATGGACAAGATGTCTTTGTTCACCAATCTGCCCTCCCCATGGGGGTATTCCTCGATGAGGGAGACAGCGTTGAATTTGAGAGAGAAGAAGCAGACAGAGGACCACGTGCAATAGATGTACAGAAGCTGTAAGTCTGGTTCACATTCATTTTCAGGATGTAATTCATCCCTTTCTTTTTTTGATTTATTTTTTTCCTTTACAAAGCTAGACCAGGAACCCATCTTCAATATGGTTATACTCAAGTTGAAGACAAGCTTGAAATCTCAGCTTCAGAAGTCAATAAATATGTCGGTAGCTATTTTTTGGGAAAACTATGTTTCCCATTCTAGTGAAAGATGAAAATAAGTAATAATCCTCTACGAAGGATTGCCAATCTGTTTCTGCGGAGAAATTCTCATATTGAAATAATAAGTACGACCGGGTGATCCAGTCGGCAACGGCACCGTCTTCAGAAGGCAGTGCCCATTCGGATGTGCGGGTTCAAATTCCGCCCCGGCCGTTGATGTTATGTAGAACTCTTTGTTGTGGAAGTATATAAACCTACCGGGATTTAAATCCATGATATCCATCATTTACTACATTTCCGGCATAGATAGCATTTGCTACATTTCCAACATAGACCACAAATAGAGAGAGTTTTGTTCGAGAGAGAGCAGCAGTAGCATTTGGGAAGGTAAAGGGTGAGAAAGCAGCAGACCCTTTGATTAAAGTTCTTACCCCTGTGAGATCCGATGCTAACCTTATATAAATACCTTATTTTTAGAATTTCTTAATCTTAGAACTTCTTTGTGAATTAAAGATACAGAAAACTTAAGAAATCTGAGAAAACGAAAAATGAAGATTTTCGGGGAGCTCCGTTTCTAGATGCAGGATGTTACACGTGTAACAATGTCTTTTTTGTGGATTCTTCAGTTTTCTTTCTGGCTTTACCCTTTCGGGGGGTTCAGATGTAACAGAGTTGAGACAACCACCAAAACGATAAACTTAAATACTCAACAGCCATCTTGAAAACTCTCAAGGACAGACGAATCGTTCTCCAAGAGAACTATGAGGTTTAACAGAAGGTGTATTTATGTCTTCAAGAGTTGCTGTAGTCGAGTTTAAAGAAAAAGAAAATATTAAAGAATCATTTAACAAGGCCCTCCACTTAATTGGAGGAATAGAGATATGAACACGTCCAAAAGATCTGTAGTCATAAAAGTGGGAGTGTACTCTCACAAGGGAGGAAACCATTCATTAGTTGAGGTAGTCAATGCAATCTGTAATACTTTCAGGAATGCTCCTCACATTTTTCTTACTGAATCAGATAACTATCAAGGGACAGGTACAGAAAGGCTCCACGTTTGGCAGGAGCTCTTCAGTGAGCAGGTTATACCATTCAACGTGTCAGATGATACTGATACACAAAAGGTGACACTTGCTGGTCAAGAAATGGACCTTTCCCATATTCTCTTCAAGCCCAACATCTTTGTAAACACACATATATTTCGCACGTACGAGAGAGGGAGTATTTTGAAAAACCTGTTCGGGTGCATCCCTGATCCAAAGAAATCAAAGTTTCACAAGGATACCATTTTCTTCCCTTTGCTTGCAGACATGTATGAGGCAATAGGTGGGATAGATCTGGCCGTTTTGGATGGCACATATCTCTGGCACAAGGGAGGAAACCTGTGTGTGCCTGCGAACATTCTCGTATTAGGTAAAGATGCTGTAGCTGTGGAAACGGTGGGAGCTCACCTCGCTGGGTTGAAGCCTGAAAAGATGCCAGTCATTCAAGAATTTGTGAAAAGGGGATTAGGCGAAGGAGATTTAGAAGAGATTGACATTGTGGGAGCACCCTTTGATACCCTCAAAGAAAAGTGTAAATCTGCTCGAAAAAATCTCAAAGAGGTGGTGGCACGTGCACCTGCTCCTTGGTCTCCTTCTCAAGCAATTGACACGTTAATTCGAGAGGGATTTTTTAATCTCCCGAATAGAAGAACAAGAAAAGATGTGGAGAAAGCATTAGAGGATCATGATGTACGTGCAAGAGGTAGATCAAAGATAATTGTGACTACTTTAACCCGAAGAGTAAAAAAGGGTGTCTTGAAAGGAACTAAAGTTCCAGATTGGATTTACTGGAAAGATTGATCTTTTGGATTTTTAGTCCATGATAGTGTTGGACAGATTAAGACGAACGTGTCACCTGAAAGAAGACTACCCTTTACGAGATTCCAATTAACTGAAGAAAAAAGAAGAGACACCTTACAGTATTCAAAGAAAAGTACTATCCCGACCAATTGTAAAGAAATACACAATACGATGATCAGAAGTACGTCTCCAACTACCAGAACCCATGAACCTTTTCCCACAGTGCCAGCAAAATCGCTACAATCCCCAGTATGCACAGCAGTATTCTCTCGTAAACCACCTCAACGTTATGTAACCATTCCTCGCATTCAGACACTTTCTCTGCATCTCTAAGTTCTTCAAATTCGTCTCTGGCCTGGATGAAGCTCTTTTTTGCCCACGGATATTTGAAAGTCTCAAACTGGTTCTTACCCTTTTCAAGTAATGTTTCTGCATCTTTGAATCTCTGCATTTTTTCACATGCAGTGATCATCTCTCTGCATTTAGATTCTCTTTCTGTATCTTTCAAAATCCTGTATTGGTTTAGAAGGTTCTCAAACTGTGGTTTAGCTTTCCTATAATTTCCCTGTTCAAAAGCTTCCATAGCTCTCTTAAATGCACTATCTGCCTGAATCTCCTGTAGGGCGCAGATTTTCTCCCAGAGTTCTCCCAGAATTTCTGGATTGGTTTTCGAAATGAGGTTGTATCGGCCGTAAAGAGACTTGGCTTTCTGGTAGTAAGAAAGAGCCAGATCTATATCCCCTGATTCTTCATAACGTTTAGCCATTTTCACATATTCCCTCCCTGAAGAAGAAAACACCAAAAGAAACGTAAAATCATTGTGCTTTTTTGATTTTCCCTCATAGTAGATGATAACCTGTTCTCCTTCTTCCACTTTCGTAGGTTCCAAGTACCTCAATTCCAGTAATTCTGCACCTTTGGGGAGGGTAACTACTCCTGTATGGGATTCTTCCTCTTCAGACCTGTACGACCATTCAAAAATGAAAGCTTTGTCTTTTTCTTCTTCCATAAAATCCATGAGATCGAATTCAATGCCAAATGTGAAGGGTTCAGGCACAGATTTACTGAATAGCAGCATAATGACGCGTTTATTTGTTTCGCTGTCATAGTAAATGTTGTGCTCAATTGGATCTTTAGATTCGTATTCGTATGCTTTGACATTTCTGACCCAGATCTCTCTAGACACCTCCAGAAATTTGTAGGGGTAAGTGCTTTTCCTCAGGAGAACTACTGCTTCCACGTGGACAGATCTGTCGGTACGAGGTTCAAATTTCCACGATATATCGGGAGTATCCTCTTCGCAAAATATTTGTTGATTTAAAGGTAACAATAAGAACAAAAGTAAAATTGCAGTGATTCTCAAAGTCTTTTTCATTTTATCACCATTCTCTCATGGAAAATTCCATATGTGGTTTGTACACTGAAATGGAAATTGGTTATAAAAGCCCATTCATGAAGGAGATTGTACTGTTGCATTCTCTTTTGAAGGTTGAAGAGAGTGGATGCTATTTCTTTGAGGTTATTGTCGAAGCAAACTCGCTGGCTCACATTCTCTACTATGAAACCGAGTTTATAAACTTTGGGTGTTGGCTGTCTTTTTACCCTTCATATTATCGATTTTTTCAGTACTGGATGAATTGATGATAAGATCACACAATGTTACACGTGTAACACATGTGAGACAATCACCAAAACGGTAAGTTCTAATACTTCACATCTTAACACGGAAGTCTTTTTACTGTCCTGTATTGCGTTTGTTCAAACATCCGAGAATAATAATATTCCACTGAGCCCAATTAGTTTAGGAAAGTCCTTTTCTGTTCCTTCATTCACTGTTCACACCCTTAGCAATCCTTAAGACTTCATAGGAAATGCCCTTCCCTGAACTGTGAATCTTATCTTGATTACAGCGACCCAATGGATGAGGCCCATCTAAAGAGAACCCTTCCTCATCAAGGGCGTGGTTGACATCAGCTTCCATTACAACTTCTTCGGTTACCTAAAGGAAGAGTATTCAGGCAGATCGTCGAATCACTCATATACGACAGGGATTACCCGGTCTCCTATTCTTACGTAGGGCCGAAGACTTGGTCCCCCAGCGGGAACTACTATCTTATCTGGGTTTTCTTTGTTCGGTACGAATTTTACACCTGCGGGAGGAAATTGTGTATCGTAGGTCGGTATTTCATCAGAAGAGGGTGGTGGCTTCGGTTCTTCTTTCATTTCTTCTTTCTCTCGTTTCTTTCCCTTCATTTTTTCAAGTTCATCGAGATCTTTCTCTAACATTTTCAGGAGAGCTTTTGCTATTGTCTTCTCCAACTCTTCAAATTCTTTTTTCTGTTTTTCACAGAGCTTATCCTTAAGTTTCCTGAGCATCTTGTGCATATTACCGATGAGATCGAGTAGAGCTTTCTGCCCAGTTATATCAGCAGCAGCCACAATTTCGGGAAGAAGCTCCTTCAATGTTTTGCTGATTGCCATGGCTGTTTTGGGGCCAACAATACCGTCCACTTTTAGTTTCTTTTTTGTCTGGAACTCTCTAACAGCCCTCTCGGTCTTATCACCGAAAATGCCATCTACAGGCCCCGGGTCGAATCCAAGGAATTTGAGTATCTCTTGGAGTCGCTCTACGTCTTTATATTTCCTCTTTGGGTCTTTCCTCAATACTCCTTTTGTCTCCATTTCTTATTCCTCCTTTTATTTATTTTGCTACCTCATTTTCTTATTTCATTCCATTCTGTTACGGAAGGCATATCTCATGTTGTTCGTTCACTTTTGTCCATTGCAGATCTTTCCTCCTGGATTATTCCTGCAGATCAGTGACGCTTTCTTACCATTCAATCTTTTCTTGTCTTTCTTGTTGTCTTGCCGATTTTTGCTAACTTCTTAAGGAGATTGATTTTTGCCACTTGTAGTTTTTTCGAAAAGAAGTTAGAAAAGTAATTCTTTGTGATTCTCTAGAATCTGCCGGGCAAGGCCACTCTCAGGCTTCAGTTGGTTCATGATGGCTTCTATAAGTATTTTGGCCTCATCATGATTCAATATGGCTTCAAAGCCCTTTTTGTCTCCGTCAACTTCGTTGTACATCATGAAAGACAAAAAATCTCCATTTCTCTGGCCTTTTTTCACTGTGGGGATGTTAGAACTCGCCATGATCATTTTCTCAAGTTCCTGAGGAGTAACGGTAAAATTCAAGATTATTGGAAGTTCATCGTTACCGTAATGTACTCCCGCCAGTCTGAAAGGTTTGAACCTATCCATATCTAAGACATGGAAATACGAAGTGAAAGCAACAGTGGGAATAGGTTTCGTTTGTGTACCAATATATGTTAGCTTAGCTTGTAGGGTTCGAAGTTCCGATAAATCCATAGCTTTAAACTCCTCAAAGCTTGAAAGTACCTGAGGCGGCTCAGCAATAGTGTCCTGACTCATGATTTCTACACCTCCTACATAAATTATTTTCAGAGAGGAAAAAATCACTCTCTACTCTTCTTCTTATCACGCTTATGACCTCCTTTCTTTTTCTTTTCACAGGGTTTGAATTTATATTTATCCATCCATTTCTTAACAGCTTCTTTGAATCCTTTGGATGGTTCATCACGGGCTCCGGTTATTCTAGATATTCCTTCCTTTCCATTCTTCACATCGTCCTTTGTTCTTGTGTACTCCCAGTTTATACCTTCAAAGTATTTGCCACAATCTTTTCCTTTCGCACAAAACGCAAACGTTTCGAATTTGAAGGTAACGGTATTAGCATTTTTAGATCCATCTGTAAATGAATCAAAGGGTGTATCATCCATCGTAGCATTTTTCTTTTTAGAATCTGATTCTCCTGATGTACCTATATCTTGAGAGTCATCACCATTATAGTAGGGATCTTTTTCAAGTTTAAAAAAGTCTACGTATCTGCTATCTCTTGTACTTACTTTATCTCGATATTTCCACCCAAGACAAAAATCCCCAGGTTTCATGGGATTACCATCTACAAGGTTCTGCACCACCTGGATAAACACAATCTTATCACAAGGCGTCACCTTCTTTGATTTTTTCGGATCGAAAACTATATCAATTCGATTTTCTTTAGTCATAGTTCCTTGAAAAGGAGTATCCCTTACAATTGCTTCCTCTATTTTCTTTCTCAATTTTTCGAATTTTTTCTTTTGGTCTTCGCAAAGCTTGTCTTCAACTTCTCTGAGTATTTCGTAGATCTTGTTGATGACAACGATGAGACTTTCCTTCTTGCTCAGCTCTGTCTTAGGTTCTTCTAATTCCTTTCTCTCTAGTTCCTTTCTCTCTAGTTCTTCTAGTTTCTTTTTCTCTAGTTCTTCCTCCAACTCTGTTTTCTCCAGTTTCTCCACTTCCTCTCTCTCTATTTCTTCCCTTTTTTCTCGTTTTTTTTGCTCTTTTGGCACGGTTTTTATTACCTTTGCCTTTTCCCCTACCAATTCAAAAGTATTCCAGAAATCATCAAACCCCTTCTGCAAGCGTTCTCGGTCCTCGGAGGAAGTTTCGTCCACCGATATGCCTCCACTTTTTTACTCCTTTTTCAGTCTCAATTGAAGTGGGAACTATCCTGCATCCATGAGAGATCTGGAGGAGCGTCTTCCTTGATTGCCCACAATGCACAGGCAAGAAGCAAACGTTTATAGGCTGATCTATTCTAACGTGTTCAAGAGGTGGTTTACATGAAAGAATACAAATGCGTACAAGTTGATCATCACAAAAAGATTGGAAAAGTGATTGAGGAACACCAGATGGAAGGCTGGCGTCTCCATACGTATCAAGCTCAAGGGACTCCAACGCTTGTCAACCATTACTTGCTGTTTGAAAGAGGAACGTAGCAGTAACAATTGGCACTTCACCACATTGAGGTATAGATAGTATTTGTCTTTTACGTCAGTGGTACTACAACTATTGACAGAATGTAATCATTGATATGTACTTTTTGTGAAAGAATGAAAAATGAACCATGTATAAGAAAAGTATAAATACCAAAAGCTAGAAAAAGATACAATGATTTCAGCAATAACCTTATTGGACAAAATCAAAGAAGTTAACAACCCGTGGTCTCCTGTTGATGTGGTGAAGGTGAATAACCACGTTGTCAGGCTTGCGCTCTTTGATGGTGAATTCCACTGGCACAAACACACACACGAGGATGAACTGTTCTATGTAATCAAAGGGCAGATCGTTATTCAGCTGAAGAATCAACCTGACCTAACGTTGAGTGAGGGAGAGATGGCAGTTATACCGAAAAATGTTGAGCACTGCCCAAAAGGGTTAAAACCTTCCTACGTGTTAATGGTTGAGCCATGTGTTCTCAAATCACGTGGTGATCCGTGAACATGAATGGGATTATCTGTTGGCATTGTTGTTACACGTGTAACATTTTTTCTGGTTTCCTTTTCGTTCCTTGCAGTGTTCTCCAGGTATGCAGATTCTGGACAGTGGTGTGAGGTCTGAATTCCGTTTCAACAGCTGTGAGGATCTTAGGTAGAAAAACAGGAATTCTCAATTCAAAACCTAAATCCCTTTATTTGTCCAGATTTTATGTTCTTTCTCCATATCGTTGAGGAATCGAAATCCATTGACTCTCACTCTTTTCCCGTTGTGGGTGAGAACAATAATCTTTAAGAGGTCCGAAAGGTGGCATCTCACAAAATCAACGAGAGGCTCGTCAGATTTATGTTCATCTTGAGGAACATCTATTCCAAAACGGAAAATATAATCCCCTTTTTCGTCTACTAATTCGGGGTTGGCTGCCTCTTTCTTTTCATGAGAACGATTTACCATTACTACACCTCCATTCTGAAAGCCTCGAAGGCATTACAGAGATAATACCGCATCTGAGATAAAACTGAAAACACCTGAAAGCTAAGGGTTACTAGGGCGGAGGAAGCGGTAATGTCGGCGCCATTACTACTGACATTTTCTCTTTTTGTGCATCCTTTTCAGCTTGCACAATATCAGCGAGCTCCCGTGATGTTATAACCACTTTTTCTCTGGCAGTAGCTACCTCCTTCAAGGGGACTACAGGTACGATAGGCCTCAGAACGACAGCATTTCTTTCATGACCGTGGACTTCCTTTTCAGCTTTAAGGATCTCAGCCAGTTTCGGTGAATCTATTACTATCTTTTCCCCCTTCGTGTGTATATCTTTTAAGGAAACCTCAAAAACTATATGCTCCTCTTTATTCATGTTATCACCTCCTTTCTTGAATTTTCATCCCACTTCATGTTACCTCTCTTTTTACATTTCCATCTAAATGACATGTACTACGTATATATGGGCTCACAGCGTAAGAACTCAATTCGAACTGCGAACTGTCGTTCAATGTCGGCAAAAGGTTCATCAGAAAGGTCGAAGCCCCACCTTGAGGTGGATGATATGGGAATGACCAGCAGATCGGGGGCTGGGTTCTGAGTCTCGAGAAGGGCACTAATGTATTCTGCATAATCTTTGACAGTATAAAGGTCGCCTAAGAGAATATTTCCTCCCCAAAAATGATGAGGCGGCACGTGAATGGCAAGGTTTTTCTTTGAAAAGTAATTCCTGAAATCCTCAACCATTTCTATAGCTTTTACAACAATAGGCTTCATGATCTTTGAGGACAGAAGTACAACATTGTGTGCATTATGGTGCTCAATAGTACTGATTAATTCTTGGATATAACTGAGCTTGAAATCATCGATAAAGAATATGCCAAAATCAGACGCAAATGGCGGTATTCCCTTCAACTTGTAAGGATAACACTCATCATCATCGGTAGTCTCTTCAAGATCGACTGTAATTGTTTTCCCCTTTCTTAACACAAGAAGATGACATGATCTCGATTGATTATAACTATTTGATAACAGTCTGGCAGCATGCACTCGAGTATATACTTGTTTATCGTTGACTGTTAAAATTCTGTCACCTACAGTCAACCCTGATTTTTCAGCAGGTGATTTCTTAATGATGCCATCCACAAGGGGCGTGAGGGGTTCATTCCAATAAAAGCTTGGCTGGCAGTATAGTGGTGTATGTATTTTTTGTCTTACATCACGTACAACATTCACTATGTCCTGCCAAACTGTTTCTGTATCGAAAAGGTGCTGGTCTGAGAAATACTTTGTATACCCGGGAAGTAACACCCTTATAGCTCTTGCATCGTGTCTATCAAGAAATTTGATTGTCTTTGCAAAGTCATCGAGAGGTATTGAAGGCCACGCTACAATACTTCCTACGAAGATAATTCTGTACTCTTGAAGGAGAGGTATGCTTTCTATTGCAGTCGTGGTGTGCGGAATTGGTTCTCTCATCACTCTGTTTCGAATTGAAGGATCAGCACTATTCAGGGAGACACATAAGAGAATCGGCTGCAACCAAGATAATTCTTTGATAACGTCCTCAGTTAGAAGTCCGCCGTTTGTTATTATCCTGAGAACAGAATTATCCGATTCACGAATGAGCTTCAATATTTCCAGAAAATGGGGATTACAAAATGGTTCAAGGAAAACCCGGGTGGGAGAAGGCAGCCCTTTCTCTTTTTTGTGTGAATAGTACTTTATCCTTGTTCTGACCTCTTCTAAAGATATGAGATCTCTCACAAAAGGAAGAGGGTTTCCTTTCTCATAACAAAATGTACAGTTGGAGTTGCAGTAGCCTGACACTGACCCTACGTTAGTGTAAAGTGAACTCGCACAATCGACCCAGTTGGATAATTTGAGGCGAAACCCATCCGCCTCAACGATTTTTCCATCTTTCTCTAAGTCAACTAATTTCAAGATATTCTCGAGTTGACGCTTGATGACCCAAATTCTCGGTTCAGTTTTGAGATACATTGAAGTATCTTGAACACTGCGTGTCATGGTTTCACTCCAATTATGTGTGTGATTCCTTGATTTACATGGTTTTAGTCTGAGTTATTGTTTATTCGGAAAAACCAGTATATAAATCTTCCGAAAATAAGAGATTGCCACCCCTCTAGGGGATGATGTTGTTACACGTGTAACATTTAGTTGATTTATCTTTATTACATGTATACCATCGACAAAAAGACAATTCATGAACCCAGAGAGGTTCCATCTCCTGAAACATTGATAACTCCTGAATAAGTGGAACCAAAAAAATGTCGATGTGCCCGGGTGTCCCATTCATTCTCTTTAGCTTCCAGTGCTGCATTCCGTATTTTCGATAGTGTCACAGGTGTGCTTTCTTCTGTTGGTGAATCACAAAGGTATAAAAGAGTCTACAGAAAGCTCAGGTATGGACAAAAAGAGATACAAAGGTAGAGGGTACAACTCCGGACAGAAAAGGAGGATACTATGCACGAGATTATTGACAAAAAATTTGATGAATGGACCAGAAATGTAGATTCAGAAGAGAGGAGAATACAAATATTCGAACACATTAGAGATATTCCTTACGTCATAACAGGGATCACAGCCCCTGAAAATGGTCCTGTAGAGCTTCTGAGGCGGAATGAGGGTACATGTTCGCCAAAAAATTTTCTTCTGGGTGCAATGTACCAAAGATTGGATATCCCTGTTAAATATGCATCGTACCCCTTCAGATGGGGTGATCTGAGCGTGGAATATCCTGGAAAGCTCAGAGAACTAGTTAATAACCTTCCTGTGATGCTTCATCTTGCATTAAGAGTGTACATCAATGGTACGTGGGTTCTCCTTGATGCTGCCTGGGATTCTCCCCTCAAAAAAGTGGGATTTTCTGTCAATGAGAACTGGGATGGCATCAGTGATATGCTGAATGCAGTTCCCTCACTGGAAGAGGTTATCCACGGAGATATCCAAGAAAGGTTGGACTACCTTGACCACTTTGAGTCAAAAATACCAGATACTGAAGAACAATACAAATTGATTGAAGAATTCTGTAGTGAACTCAATGACTGGTTAGCAGAAGTGAGGACAGAATAGAATCTAGAGGGGTAGTTACAGGTTATAAAAGATAGTGGGCCATGAATAAAATGGCCTTCGAGAAAGGTTTTCTTTCCAAGGTCTCTCAGACTCACATGATCTGAAAGTCTTATGATAACATGATCCAGAACTTCTATCTCAACTATCTTGCCGCACATGCAGAGCTCCCGAGTTAAAAGGTGATCCTGTTCAGAAGGAGTAGGATTTCCTGAAGGATGATTATGCACCATAATGTGAGAGTAAGAATCTCTTCGAATTCTTAATTAAACGAGGAAGATGATGCAGGAAAGCTTCACAGTACCTACAAGCCCTGAAAAGAAAGTCCACGAAAACACAAATTTCATGAGCAAATTGTACATTCGTCAAACAATGTAACAATTAAATAAAATATGCCAAAAGACTTATATAGTTGTGCTTCGTGAAAGCCCTATCAATAAGTGGAAAGGGAGGTTGAGAATGAGAAAATTCAGAAAGTCTTGGAAAGGGATTGCTGTTCAGACAGTACCCTTAGGGTTTCAACCAACTGGCTTCTGTCAGGGGGATCCAGGGTGCATTGGATGTTGCGGGCCTGGAGGATGTTGCAGCTGCAGCGGATGCTGCTGCGGTTGCATATACAGCGATCACCCACAGTAGTCCCAATTGCTGTCAATACGGTTCTGCAGACAAGTTTTTTCATTCTTTTTTTCTTCTTTTATGTATCCTGGGATATACATGACAATGATCTTTCTTGTAAAGGGCTGTTCATCAAACATTATAGCCATTTCAAGAAGGAGCCGTTCATGTTAATCATCAGCCCGAAATCTTTTTAAGTTTGATCTTGTGGTACAATTAATGATAAAGGTCAGCTTCACAGAGGAGGGACAGTCGTGAGGAGAAAAATCAGAATAGTTACCATTGGGTGCATGGCTGTTATTCTGACTGGAGTGAGCCAATGTGCGGACCTGGCGCATTCTTCTTCATATCAGCCATGGCCTCTAGATGAAACCTTAGAAACGTCCCACTTCATCATTCACCACAAACATGGTCACGAGATGTTTGCCCAGGAAGTTGCAGATATAGCAGAGGGTATATACGAGAATGCCACCTCATTCATGAAGTGCACCCCGCAGGAAAAGGTAGATATCTATATGTATCCTTCCGATCTCCTAAGCACTTTTGCAGGTGAAACTCTCGAAGACTACAGCGGATTTGTGATGTATTATGCATGCCCCTTTAGCACACAAGCTTTGGGATTGAATTATTTTGACGAAAAAGGGATAATAGCCCATGAATTAAACCATGTTCTCTTAAACCAGAGATTGCCCATAAGTATCGGTGTACTGCGGGAGAAACACGAGTGGCTTGTGGAAGGGATAGCAACATACTACGCACGGTACCCTTCTGTAGCCCGGAGTGGAGACGACCCCATGCTGCCTGTCATAGTTCAGCACCTTGAAGAAACCAATGATTTTCCAGCCTCTCTGGAAACGATAACTTTCAGGAGGTATGAAAGACTTGCCTATCCTCTATCCTACAGTGTGATAAAATTCATTTTTGACGAATACGGAGAAGGAAAATTCCACACATTCCTAGATTCTCTCGAAGAATGGGATCCCCTTCAATTATCTACAGAAAATGTAGATAGGGGTCTGCAAGAAGCTTTTGGCAAGACAAGAGATGAATTCGAGAGTGAGTGGGTCTCCTATGTAAAGGGACTGCCTATACCTGAACAGGAATTCAAAGCAGTACAGATAACATATCCTCCAGACAGGAGGATGGTGTCCAGCTGGTATGATGACAAACTTCTTTTCACTCGTTATTCTGAAAAGAGCCACGATCTAGACCTCTATGTCATGAATCCAGATGGAACCAATGTCCAGCAGCTGACAGTAGATTCTTACTCTATTTTTGATCCTAAATTCTCTCCTGATGGGAAAAAGATTGCTTTCACAGCTATATGGTTGGTGTATTCGGGCTATTACTACGATATCTATGTGATGAATGCTGATGGCAAGGGCGCATTCCAGCTAACCTTCTCAAATACTCTCGATATCATGGGATCTTGGTCCCCAGATAGCAAAAGGATAGCTTTCACCTCTGTCAGAAATGGCAATTACGATATCTACGTGATGGATACGAATGGGTCCAAAGTTGTCCAGCTGACCAGACACAAAGGAGATGATGGGTGGCCTGCCTTTTCTCCAGATGGTCAAAAGATCGTGTTTGTCTCCGATAGGGGTGGCAATTACGACCTGTATGTCATGAATTCTGATGGAACAGGTGTACAGCAGCTGACTGACACGCCAGAAGATGAAAATTATCCTGCATACTCTCCGGATGGGACAAGAATCGCATTCCTTTCAAGAGGAGAGAGGGGAGGAGAGATCTGTGTCATGAATAGTGATGGAACGGAGAGAGAAACAATTACTACGTCACCAAACTACGTTGTGGACAGAAATCTTATGCTGAACCTTTTTGGTTGCCCTGTATGGTCGTCGGATGGCACAGAAATAGCATTTTCTGCAGTAGATCAGATCTTTACAGTTTCTGTTCCTCACGTGTCTGCGGTTCCTCTTCCTCTGCAGGATTTTGATTTCTGGTGGGTGCTCGTGCCTGTTGTCATCGCAATTGTGTGTGCACTTTTGTGGAAGTTTCTGAGAAAGAAGTGAAATGAATGTGGGATTTTTGAATTGAATTTTCCCTGTTTTCGGCTAACAGAGCTTTTCACTGGTGATCTGCCTTCCCACAAATGTTGTTCATCAATCATTTGAGGCTAGCACATAAATCAGGGAATGGGTATGTGGAGTGTCATGAGTTCTATCTATTGATTCAAAGCAATTGAATCGAACGATTGTCATGCCTTCCAACAATTCCTCCATTTCTGAAGGAGTGAAATAGTGGAGGCAGATGCCTTCTGGCAGGTGAAAGTTCCTATTTCCCAGAGATTTTCCCACTTTTGCCCCTTCATCTTCAGATGACATAACAACAATCAACATAATACCGCCGGGTCTCAATACCCTGAGTGTTTCTTTGAAGACTCTTCTTCGCTCAGGTTCATTGAGAAAGAAGTTCATCACATTGAAACTCGTGACAGCTCCAAAGCTGCTGGAGTGGAAGGGTAGTGAGAGAATATCTGCACAAACAACGTTCAAGTGTTTGATGAGAGGGTCCTGTGACAGACGATGGAGAACGTGGGAGGCTTCTACAGAGTAATCGACGCACGTTATCCGAAATCCCAGACGCGCCAGAGTCTCAATCTTTTTACCACTACCGCTCCCAATGTCCAACACAGTGCTGATGCTGCGCTGTAACATCTCTTTCAAAAAGAACGAATCAATTCTGATTCGACTTTCTGTTAAACGATCCTGCCAGTGATTCCAAAACTCCCTGGACATATATACACCTTCAAGCAAGCAATAATAAACATTGTGAACTGTGAAGCGAACCATTTCAACGTCACAACCTATTGAGCATCTTCTTTGCTTTCTGTCCACATTCTCCGCCTCACAAACAGAGGCATTCCATATTCAATAAAAGCTCTGTACCGTTCACAATATCCCTCGTAGATGGTATCGTGCAGAAGGTAGCCCTCATATGCACATCCACCGCCGCACAGTAATGCCAAATCGCAGCTCCTGCACGTTGGAATGGACAGAACGTCACGGTGAAACCACTGTTCATAATTCTCATTGAATTGCAGCGTGGGGACAAAGCGTCCGATAGAAAATCTGCGATCTCCTACAGCTCGTGGACAGGAATAGATGTCTCCAAACAGATCGAATGCATATCCCTGGCAGTGGGCAGAACAGTAGAAAGGCCGTGGCTGCAGTTCAGCACCATGCAGTATGGCGTGTGATAGATACCCTTCTGTTATGTATTCCCATTCATACGGCATGATTCCGAGAAGAAATGGCGA
>Ga0209636_10001780_pt1 | contig 21815 bp, 17 predicted proteins | sample DeeMarSWOR152_54_FD_187464 | JGI IMG/M metagenome (GOLD analysis project Ga0209636, IMG submission 187464) | Marine sediment microbial communities from White Oak River estuary, North Carolina - WOR-1-52-54 (SPAdes) (version 2) | ecosystem: Environmental > Aquatic > Marine > Intertidal zone >...
ATTTTTTTCTTCGGAGCACAGAAAGAAAAAAGAATAAACAATAAAAGGATTAAAAATTTCTTCAGCTTTATATCCTTCTTCGTTTCCAGATTGGGCTATATTTTTATATTATACCTTAACATATTACGTTTCAAATTCGTTATTCGTTTATAGAAAAAGGAAAATATGCTGGCTCTGCACCTGGTTCTGGCCTTACAAAAGATACATCCCTAATTTATTGTCCTCATATCAGCCATTTGTCTTAAATTTAGAACAAAAAAAGTCCAAACTTTTTATTACATCCCCTTATGATTATTGGCACATTTTTTGCTGCCAGATTAGCAAGGGCAATGAATAATCTATTTAATGGGGAAGAAAAATGAATCCTAGAATCAAAATTTTAATTCTAATTTATCTGTTGATATTCTTAATCATATTCCTTGTAGTCTGCGCTCCAAAGCGTCCTATCATAGTGGAAAAAGTCTTTTCTCAGCCAGATGTTGATTATGGTCTTTACCAGAGGCTAGCTATTGTGGAATTTAATCCTAATCCTCAAGTAAAAAAGCGCAAGAATATAACTGATATATTTGAAGATGAGTTTAACAAGCAAGGATATGATATTGTCAGCGCGGACGAATTTAATTCTGTTTTGGAAGAATCTGGATTTTCGAGCGAGGATTTATCAGATCCAGAGGTATTGAATAGGGTAAGCGAAAAATTAAACATATCAGCTGTAATTAAGGGTGCAACGGATAAATATGAGATTAAAGAGAAAGATGATATTATTCCTATAATGACAGAAGGTGTAACACTTTTAATGCAAGATAAAGTGTATGTTTGCGATATTGCGTTAACCATTGAGATGATAGCAGCCCAAGAAGGGAAAAAGGTTTGGTCTTGTTCAATATCATGCAGCAAAAAGAAAGGAAAGCCCGAAAAACTGATCAGAAATATGATTAGAAAGTGTTTACACAGAACATCAGCAGAATAAAATATCTTTTTTAGTGATTTTTCATTAGATTTGGCGAGTGCAATCCATAATCTTTGTGCTTTGGATTTCTTTATTGATTAGCACATTTTTTGTTGCTGAATTCAGCAAAATAAGGGAAGTTCATATGTCTTGTTGATGTAAAACCATATAGATGTAAAAAATATTTATTAATGTTATAAATAAAAATATGGTGGGATTTCAAAGCTGAGAAAAAACTAAGAAAACTATTTTTATCTATAATTTTGCATCTGGTTTTAAACAAGATGAAAAAATCAATTTCGGCAGTAACGTCAATTCTAATGGCGGTGCTCTTGGTCAATATCTATTCAATTTCTAGTTCCCAGCAAAAAGATATCATTAAGGAAGCAGATTTGTTTTTAGATATGATGGAGTATAAGGCAGCGATTTTTAATTACATGCAAGCTCTCTCTGATGATTCACTTCAGAGAGATATCCGCAAGAAAATCGGATATGCTTATTTTCAATTAGAAAAAATTGACGAGGCCCTCAAGTATCTTAACGAAGAATTATCGATATTTCCGGATAACGGAGATGCCTGCGATCTATTAATCTATGTTTTATTTAAATTAAATAGGCTTGATGAGGCATACGATTTAATCAGAAATCATGAAGTTCAATTTAAACCTGAGGAAGATAATCCTAATTCCGGATTGGGAAATTTCATACATGGGATGTATTTTAAGGGTAAAAAAGAATATCGGGAGGCAAGAAATTTTTTCAGGCGAGCAGGCGAGAGAGGATACCAACTTCTTAAATGTTATGTTCAGTTGGCAGATATTGAGTTAACCTTAGGCAATAAAAGAGATTTTTTAAACGTTATTGCTGAAGCTAAAGAAAAACATGCAGAACTTTATGAAATTCAAACCACTCGATATGAACTTTTTGAGTTCTACTTTATGTACGGTCTGCTGTATTATGCTCAGTCTAAACTGCATATCGGCGGAGGTAATAAACCATTAGATCTTCACCTTTCATATGAGAGGTTCAAGGAAGCGTTGAACCTCAAGCCTGACTCAAAGGATACTCTCTTCAACCTGGCCTGCATAACGTATAATTTTCGCCAGTTTAAAGAAGCTTCCCAATATTTTGAAAAAATACTTGATATTGAACCTGGAAATACCGAGGTAGCCTTCTATTTAGATTGTTGTCTTAAAAAGCTTAATAAACCAAGCAAAGAAAAGATGACAACAGTGCAATGTCCAAAAGCTCTAAATTTGTCTAAAGATTTTATAGAAAACCCAGAGATTGAATACAAGTATCAATTTAAGAATGATGTTCTCTCTGTTTTTCAAAGTATCCAATATGTAGCCTTAGATTTTGTAAAGCAAGGTAATTTAGACGCTGCCATAAAAAGATACCACAATGGATTAAAAATCTATGAAGAATCCCCTGGAATAAATTTTAACCTGGGGATGGTTTATTTTTGGCAGGATAATTTTAAGGAAGCTGAAAAACATGCCCTTATAGCGCTCAGGGAGAAGTATTTTTATGCAACAAGGCCAGATATTCTTCGTCCTGGCTGGCTGAGGGATCGAAATGTTCGTGAATCTACTGATATTCCTATTTCTAAATGGACTTTTGATGTGGCCTTAATAGATGGGAATTATTTTATAGAGGCCTATGACCTTTTAGGAAATATATATTTTAAAAAAGGAGAAATTAATAAATCAGTTATAGCTTTTAAAAAAGTTATCAATCTTAAACAAAAAGATGCCATGGGGCATTATAATTTAGGATGCTCTTATTTGCATTTAAACGATTGGGATAATGCTGAGAAAGAATGGAAGAAAGCAATAAAATACGAGAAGGAATCGAAAAAAATAAAGGGTAGGGAAAAAATTTCTGAGGATCAGCTTGAAATATCTTTGATAGTTGTTAAAAGGCCTGTTTCCTTTCGGGCGCATAAGTCCTTAGGCCTGCTATATATTAAGAAGAATATGCCTGATAAAGCATTAAAGGAGTTTAAAAAGGCCATAAAGTTGGAGCCTGATGACCCTGAGCCATATTACGAACTCGGAAACATTTATAATAAGAAATCAGAACAAAACGAAAAATACGTCAGAAGAGCCGTTTTTTATTACGAGAAATATCTCTATCTGGGAGGAAAGAAGGAAGAAGAAGTAAAAGAATTATTGAAGTCGTTAAAGTAGAAATTAGTTTTTATAAGGAAATTTTCCATATTAGAGTATAATAATTACAGGTTCTTTATTGTTGATTATGAAGTAAAATATAAAGGGGGGAATAATTAAAAACATTAAAGCTGACTCCAAATGAAAAAACTAATTTTACTTGTTTTGACTCTTTCCTTACTTGTTTGTTGCGGGCAGGAGCAGGAAGAAGTAGAGATAATTATAGAAGATGGAGTGGAAGTCATTATTAATCATCTTGAGCCTTATAAAGTAAAGGGTGAACCTAGCACTTTCGCTCTTGAAAAAGAATTTGTGATTGATATGGAAAGAGATGATTTAGCAGAACTTGGTTTAACTGAAATTGAATCTTTTGATATTAACTCTGAAGGGAAGGAACTTATCATATATTTTCATGGAGTGTTTCAAACAGAAGAATATACACAGGGTATCAAGAGAGAGGCTATGATATTTATGATTATGATTTAGAAGGAAATTTATTAAGAAAAATAAAGAAAGAATATAAACGTATCCCCGTTGAGGACGAATATAAGAAAAAATATATGGAACAATTTGATGCTCCTATATTTAAACCTATAAAAGGGAAAATCTACTTTCCTGGCTCTATGCCTCCTTTTCACTCCTTTTTTGTAGATGATGAAGGCAGATTATTTGTCATGACCTATGAGAAAGGCGAAAATGCTGGCGAATATATCTATGACATGTTCAATGATGATGGGATTTTTATCAGAAGGAAAAGTTTGAAAATACATCATGACACTGTTGGATTGTATGCAAAAATGAAAGAAGGACATCTTTATTGTATCAATGAGAAAACGAAGTGGTTATAAGAAATTAGTTGCATATAAAGTTAAATGGGAAGAATAAATAATAAAAACTGGGACGAGATAAAAGAAGCTATTTGATTCTAAGCACTCGAGGAAAGATGCCATCCAGCTTAGAAATCTGATGTTCTCCGGGGAATAAAGAGACAACTGAGCGAATTAACAGTTTATATGGAAGATGCTTGAGCGGGTGAAGTCAAATCCTCAACAGGAAGAGGAGGAATTAAAATGAAAGAAATAAAATACTTAGTCGTAGCCTTTGTTTACATTTTGTTTGCAATAAATTGTACAACTATCAAAATTCCAGAAAAAAAAGAAAGACCAGTGCATTATCCCTCAAAAAGACATGGAGCTAACATATCAGTTAAGAAAAGAGACGCCCGGCTAATAAAAGGCGAACTTGTCACAGTTAAAGATAGCTCGCTTTTAATATTGGAATCTAAATCAGCAAAAGAGGTATTTATTGATATTGATGAAGTTAAGAGTATAAAAATTGTAAACAAATCGACCTTTTTAATAGGAATTGGCACTGGATTTGCCGTTAGCGCAGCAGGTGGAGCAATCCTAGCAGGGGCACTTGTTGAAGGACTCGGGGAGCGCCGCGCAGAGTTGCGAGATTATTTAAGCGGCGCGCTTATAGTTGGATTTCCAGGAGCAGTATTAGGAGGATTCATAGGTTCGATTTTAGGAACAAAAAAATTTGAAATAGAAGATATGTCACCAGAGGAAATCAAAAAAGCATTAGGAAAACTAAGATTTAGGGCTAGAGTTTATGATTATAATTTGTATATATTGCAAAAAATAAGAGAAAAAAAACATAAGGAAATTGAGAAAGATGAAGATCATACGCGTCCAGCCCGACGGATTAAGTAATTAAGCATTATTTAGATGAGCAAGAAGCTTAAAGACACTGAACCTCGGACTTCTCAAAATTGAAAAAGGCAGTTGAGCGAATTTAACGGCTCATTATAGAAAACGCAGAGGAGTTAGATGAAAATGAAAAAATTAGCCTGTTTTGTCCTTTTCTTTATAGTAATTTTCTCAACTAACTGCTCTAAAGAAAAATGGCAAGGGAAAATTCACAAAGAGCAAGGATTGACAGTCATTAAGTCTGAAGGATTAGGAATATGAGGAGATAAGATTAATGAAAAAGGGCAGTTCCTCGGTTCATATAAATTGGCGGAAGAGACAACGCTAAATAGTATTGACCATGAAGATAATTTCTATTTCGTTCAGCAACTGCCTTTTCCCTGGGTCGTTCGCTCTATATTAGATATGAAATAAATAAATAATAAAAGATGACAGAATTGTAATTTCAAGGAAGGGAAGCACTTGATAAAATTATGACTTTAAAAATGATAATTTGCCCTAAATTTTTTAGTCTATTAGATTGGTTTAACAGAATACATTTTGATAAGATTTAAAATAGGTTAAAAAAGATATGAAAATAACTCAACTCACCATAAAAAGGCCTGTTACTACCTTCATGTTTTTTCTGGGCATTGTTCTTCTCGGCTTTGTCTCCTTGAGGGAGCTGAGTGTGGACCTGCTGCCTGATATCAGTTACCCACGCCTCTCTGTTGTGACTGAATATCCAGGAGTTGCCCCGGAAGAGATAGAGACTTTTGTTACTTTGCCACTTGAAGCCGCTGTAAGCAGAATTCCCGGGTTGCGCCGGGTGGAGTCGGTATCCAAAGAAGGTCAGTCCTTTATGACACTCGAGTTTTCCTGGGGTACCAATATGGATTTTGCCACGCTGCATACAAGAGAAAAGCTTGATGGTGCTCCAATCCCTGAACAGGCTGAAGATCCTGTCATCATTCCTTTAGATCCTCAGAGCAAACCCATCATGGTTTTAGCCATTGCTGGAGACAGGTCTCTTCTGGAGCTAAAAGAATTCTCTGAGGAGCTGATAAAACCGCGCCTGGAGCAGATAGAGGGAATAGGCTCGGCAGAGATAGTTGGAGGAGTGGAAAGAGAGATTCAGGTTGAAGTTGACCCCCGGCTTATTTCGCTCTACGGATTAACAATAGATCAGATTGCTGGAAGAATAGATGAGTATAATCAAAACCTTCAGGGAGGAACAATAAGAAAAGGCCGATTCAAGTATGCTCTTCGAGTTGTAGGGGAGTTTGAAGTGTTGAGCGAGATAGGAGAAATAAGCCTTAAAACAACAGAGGAAAGAGGAGTTATACGGCTTAAAGATGTGGCTCGTATCCAAGATTCCATCAAAGAAAGGCAAGGTATAACCAAGCTCAATGAGGAGGAGAGTATTGGAGTCCTGGTCAGGAAAGAGTCAGGAGCTAATACAGTCGAAGTGACAAGGACAACCCATGAAGTACTTGAAGATATAAGAAAGGAAAACCCGGGAACAAAAATCCTGGTTGTCTCTGAACAAGCAAGATATATCGAAGAGGCAATCTCATCGGTCTTAAGATCCATTATTTTCGGTGGAATCCTGGCTTTTTTTATTTTGTTAATCTTCCTCCAGGACTTGAAGACTCCAATCATTATTGCCGTTGTTATCCCTATTTCCATAATTGCAACCTTTAACCTTCTTTACTTCAGAGATATTACGCTTAACATAATGTCTCTGGGGGGGCTGGCGCTTGGAGTCGGGATGTTGGTCGATAATTCCATAGTTGTTTCAGAGAGTATTTTCAGGCATAAAGGCCTTGGAAAAAGTCTGAGAGATGCCGCTTTTATAGGTACAAAAGAAGTGGGAATGGCTGTTACAGCCTCAACTTTAACCACAATCTCCGTTTTCCTCCCTGTTATCTATGTACATGGAGTAGCTGGCCAGTTGTTTAAAGACCAGGCTTTTACGGTGACTTTTGCCCTTCTTTCCTCGCTTATAGTCTCTCTAACTCTTCTTCCGGTATTTTCCTCACGCAAGTTTGAGATGGAAAAGATGGAAAAGGAGCCGGAAGAAAAAAGTGCGGTAAAGAAGGAAATAAATCTCCAAAAGAAATCAAAATTCAGGTATTTATCTTATCCTTACAAAGGAATTAAGTGGCTTTTTTATTATGTGTTCAAGGGTATCTACCTGGTTTTAAATTTTATTTCAAGCTTTCTCCTTCAGCTCTTGCTTCTGGTTTTCCATTACATCAGCCTTCCCTTTAAGCTTGTTTTCAGGATCATTTTTAAAGGGTTCAATTTTGTCTATCAAAAATTTGCCTCTCGCTATCATAAATTTCTCTCCTGGTGTTTGGATAATAAAGGAAAAGTGCTTGTTGGATCTTTTGCTTTTTTGATCCTGACATTTTTAGTCGCTACTCAGATCCCGAGGGAACTCATGCCTAAACCAGAGGCAGCTTCCTTTGAATTGAACCTAAAAACGCCAGTTGATTATTCTCTGGAGCAAACCGTAAGTGTTGTCTCTTTGCTCGAGCAATGGCTGGGGAAGAACGAATCTGTCCAAGAAAGCTTTTCCCAAATAGGCATTGTCAGCGGCATGGAAGGTCTCAATCCCGACATTTCTTTGAATTCGGTTCAAATTCATGTTGAAGTTTGGAAACCATCAGAGGTGGAAAGCACGATCGAGGCTTTAAGAGCAAGACTTGAAAAGTTCCCAGACCTCAATTATTCGATTGTCAAAGAACAGTCCACCCTTGCCCAATTCCTGGCTTTTTCCACAGCCGAAATTGGTCTGAAAGTCAAAGGAGATGATCTCATCAGACTTAAAATTATAGCTGAGGAGCTTGTCGGGAAATTGAGGGATATCAGGGGAATTGCTGACCTGAGCACAAATATCGGAGAGGGAAAGCCAGAGTTTTTGATAACAATACGGAAGGATGCGCTGGAAAGATATAATATTACACCCCAAGCAATTGGCGGGTTTCTTGTAGATGCAGTTCGTGGAAAGGTGGCCACTCAATTTAAAGAGCTGGAGAAAAAGTATGACATTTTGGTGCGAATGGAGGAAGCAACAAGGGAAAACATCGAATCCCTTCTGGACGAGCAGATTCAATACAGAGGATCCCTTATTCCTTTAAGAGAGTTGGTTTCCTATGAGATGGCCAAAGGGCCCAAGGAGGTCCGGAGAGAAAACCAACAGAGGGAAGTGTTGGTTACAGCCAATCTTCGAGGCGCAAAAATTAGCCAGGTTGTCCCCAAGATTCAAGCTAAAATCGATGAACTTTCCCTGCCTTTTGGTTACAGGGTTGTCTTCAGCGGGGAGCAGGAAGAGATGAGCCAGTCCTTCAGAAGCCTCATTTTTGCTTTTTCCCTGGCTGTCCTTTTGGTTTATATGATTATGGCTGCTCAGTTTGAATCGCTGCTTCATCCTTTCCTGATTTTATTCACTCTGCCCATGGGCCTTACAGGTGCCATCTGGGCTTTATTTTTAACGGGCCAAACTCTAAACGTTATCTCTGTTATCGGGATGGTTGTTTTAGCCGGGATAGTGGTCAATGATGCCATCGTGAAAATAGATTACACAAATCAGCTTAGAAAAAAAGGATTAGGCTCCAGGGAAGCCATTATGGAAGCGAGTCGGGTGAGATTGAGACCCATATTGATGACCACAGTTACGACTGCCTTCGGCCTTTTTCCCATGTCTCTGGGACTGGGAAGAGGGGCGGAGCTCCAGCAGCCTTTAGCCATCTCCGTTATTGGGGGGATTATTCTGGCCACTTTCCTGACCTTAATTCTTATTCCTATAGCCTACGAGTTTGCTGAGAAGAGGAAATCTATATCTAAAAAATGAAGATATTTGTCGAGCGTCCGATTGCCACGGCCATGTTTTTTGTGGCTGTCTTTTTTCTTGGGATCTATTCTTTCCTCAATATTCCTTTTGAGCTGGCGCCAAAAGAAGAGTATCCACAATTAACCATAGATACAATTTGGAGTGATGTTCCGCCTGAGATTATTCAGACTCAAGTTACTTCTCCGCTGGAGGAAGTTGCCTCCATGATAAAAGGAGTAACAAAGATTAACTCTACTTCCCGGATAGGCCGTTCACGGATTACCCTGGAGTTTGATCCCAAAACCAACATGGAATTTGCTACCCTTGCACTTCGAGAAGAAATTGCCAGGATAAAAGACGAGCTTCCCTACGGAGCAAGGCCACCCCAGGTTATACCTTATGTTCCAGAAGATTTCCGAACCGAAGATTTCCTCAAATACTCCATTTCAGGGGATTACTCCCTTCATAAGCTGAGAGAGCTTGTAAAGGATAAGATAGAGTTTGGGATTGGTTCCATAAAAGGCGTGGCTGGAGTTGAAGTAAAAGGAGGAGCTGATCCTGAGATCAAAGTCATCCTGGATAGAGAAAGGCTTAAAGCTCTCAATTTGTCTCCTTACCAGGTCTATTATGCTTTAATGAGAGCCAATCAAACCTTTCCGGTTGGAAAGATAAAAAGAGGAAGCCAGGAGTACACCTTTAAAATTTCAAATTCCATCAGAGGCACAATGGAATTAGGGGAGACAATAATCGCTTACTCGGGGGAAAATCCGATAAAACTAAAAGATGTGGCTAAAGCTGTTCCTTCCTACGGTGAGATATACTACATATTCAGGATAAATGGCCAGCCGACGATCGATTTGACCATCTTGAAAGAACCGGCAACAAGTACCTTAAAAGTGGCCAAGAGGGTTAAAACTAAACTTGAAGCGGTTAAAAGAGAACTGCCTCAAGACCTGGTTTTCAGAGTGGTGAATGATGAGAGCGAAAAAATCGAGAGAGATCTGAACCATCTTTATTTGTTAGTGGGAATTATCCTTTCTGTGATTTTTATTTCAATCTTTTTAATCTTAAGAAATTTTAAGCCTTCCCTTCTTATCCTTTCTTCCATAGCTTTTTCTGTCCTGATAACTTTTAACCTTATTTACTTTCTGAAGATAACTCTTAACACGCTGACATTGGGAGGATTGGCTTTGGGCTTTGGCCTGTTTGTAGACAACTCCATTGTTGTTTTTGAGAATGTCCTGCGGTACAGAGAAAAGGGGTTTTCTCCTATTCAATCAGCAATTAAAGGTTCAAAGGAAGTACTTCTGCCTGTCCTTGCTGCGACTTTAACCACGATGAGTGTTTTCTTTTCCTTCGCTTATTTTCAAGGCCGGCTGAAGATCTATTATCTGCCTTTAGCCATTGTAATTTCTTCTGCACTTGCAGCTTCTTTGCTTGTATCTTTTTCTCTTATTCCAGCCCTGAGTCCGAAGTTGCTGAAGAAGGGAAGAAAGGAAAGAAAAGAGCGGATCCGGAATACTTATGAGAAATCATTAAGGTTTTTTCTTCGTCATCCTGTAGAAATCATTATTATTATAGTTTTGCTCTTTATTGGTAGCTATAAGTGGTTCAAGAAAGAAGTTACTTTGGGATATTTTTTTCCATGGTTTTCAGAGCAAGTGCTTAGGGTAAGTATTCAAACGCCTCCAGGGACACCAATAGAAAGAACAGACGCCATCGTTAGAAAATTTGAGGACAAGGTCTTGGAGGGTGAGTATGAGAAAAAAATGGAAGCAAGAGTTTATCAAGAATATGGATGGCTCCTTATAACCTTTCCTCCTCATATAGAGTATTCTTCCCGTCCTTATGTCTTGAAGGAGGAATTAATCCAGCTTGCCACAAATTTTGCAGGAATAAGTGTCTATGTTAGTGGATTTGATCCGCAGTACTATTCTTCTTCCTATGGAACGTTCACTTTTTATGATTCGAGGATAAAATTTTATGGCTATAATATGAAAAAATTAAGGGAGATAACTTCTGCGCTGGAAAGATCGTTGAAATCAAATCCCCGAATTAAAGAAGTAATCACTGTCTCCAGCAGGTGGGGTTGGAGACTTGAGACCTTTTCCTATGTTTTAAAAATAGATAAAGAAGCTTTGAGAAAGTATGATATCAATCTTCCCTACCTCTATTATCATCTCGGGTCTCTTATAAGGGGAAGGATATCCCGGCAGATGATAAAGATTGGCGGAAAAGAGATGGACCTCTCCATAAAATTTCCCGAATCAGACGAGATGGACCTCAAGTCCCTTCAAGATTCGCTTATCAGAACTCAAGCAGGAGAATACTTGAGACTGGCGGATATTTCGACACTTGAGGAAAGACCTGTTGCTGGCTCCATTGATAGGGAAAATCAGCAATTCCAGCAAACAGTTATGTGGGAATTCAGAGGACCTAGTAAAGCTGCTCAGAAATATAAAGAATCTGTTTTTGCAAAATTAGAATTGCCCCCGGGCTTCTCCGCCACTTTAGAGGAGACATGGGCATGGACCGAAGAGGAAAAAGGACAGATAAAATTCGCCATAATCTTTTCGCTAATAATCATCTACATGATCCTTGCTTCTCTTTATGAATCGCTCATCCATCCTTTTTTCATTCTATTAGCTGTGCCCCTGGCCTTGATCGGAGTTTTCGTGGCTTTTGTTATAGCTGACTTTCCGTTTGATTCCTCAGCTTATATAGGTGTCATTTTGCTGGGGGGGATAGTTGTCAACAATTCCATCCTCCTTGTCGACCATATCAATCTTAGACGAAGGCAAGGTCTTTCTCTTTTTGAGGCAGTCTTGAAGGGCGCGAGAGAGAGAGTCAGGCCAATTTTTCTCACAACGGTTACGACTGTCTTAGGAATGTTTCCCATGGTTTTGCTCCAGGTGGAAGAGGGAAAAAGGCAGATCTGGTCATCCCTGGCTCTTTCGGCTGTTGGTGGGCTTATAAGCTCGACAATCTTTATCCTGATTGCCATCCCCATTTTTTATTTCTATGGGGATAGAATTCGTACCTGGCTGTATGGGAAAGCAAAAGAGATCGCAAAAGCCTGGAAAAGCTTCTAACAAAGCATTGGGGTCAGACCTTTCAAACTTTTATAGTTAGAATATTGAACCTAAACTAGTTTATAAGCTTTTGTTTTTAAGCATTTCACTGATAAAGCTCAAAGTTATAAAAGTTATGAAGGTCTGACCCCGCTTTTTACTTTGATTTAAACTCTTATTTCTGATATAAAATTTATCATTAAGAGGGATAAAATGAAAGCTTATTCCATACCTGAGATAAAAAAGAGAATTGAAGGTTTTCCGAAGAAAGATTTAATTCATTTGCCAACACCCTTGCAGAAACTGGAAAATCTTTCTGAAGAACTCGGCGGGCCTGAAATCTACATAAAACGAGATGACATGACCGGGCTCGCTTTTGGAGGAAATAAATCCCGCAAGCTGGAATTTATCATCCAGAATGTTTTAAGCAAGAAAGCGGATGCCATCATCACCTGGGCAAGCTTACAATCGAACTGGTGCCTTCAAACTGCGGCTGCAGCCCGAAAATTCGGCATAAAGCCTGTCCTTCTTCTGTTTAAAACATATGACCTTCCCGAGGAATATGATGGGAATCTTCTCCTTGATTATATCCTGGACGCCGACGTCATAATAAAGGAAGCCGAAAAAGGAAAAGTTGTAAAGAAAGAGGATATTCAAGAGATAGTCGGGGCAGTAGAGAAAGAAGTAATAGAATGGGGCCATACTCCTTACGTGGCTCCCATCGGAGGTTCAATGGTTGGCGGCTCGATGGAAGAGCCTCTGGGGGCTATTAGCTATGTCAACGCTTTTGTCGAGCTGATGGAGCAAGCCGGGAAGCTGGGTCTTGAGATGAATTATGTTCTTCACGCCTCAGGGTCTGGAGGAACTCAAGGTGGCCTGGCTGTGGGCGCCAAAGCCCTAAAAGAAGATGCGAAGGTTCTGGGCATCAGTGTTTCGGATGATAAAGAGTCCTACGGAAAAGAGGTTTTGACTATAGCCCAGGATACAGTAAAGGCTTTGAGCTTGGATCTTGCTGTAGAAAAGGAAGATATAATTATCTTTGATGATTATATAAAAGAAGGCTATGGAATCTTAAACAAAGAAGTCTCAGATGCCCTTCGATTTGTCGCCATCAAAGAGGGTATTTTCCTTGACCCTGTTTACACGGGCAAAGCCATGGCTGCTCTTATTGACCTTGTCAAGAAAGGCTATTTTAAAAAAGAAGATAAGATTGTTTTCTTTCATACCGGAGGCACACCTGCTCTTTTTCCCAACAAACAGCATCTGGTCAATTTTCTGAAAAAATAAAAAAAATATAGGATGAACCTGGGACCATGAAAATGGAAAGGCCTACGTTTAAGGATGTACTTGAAGCAAGAAATATTATAAAAAATTACCTTTTCCGTACGCCCCTTTATTCCTACCCTCAACTGAACCAGCTTCTGGACGCTGAGGTTTATATTAAGCATGAAAATTATATGCCTACCTGTGCTTTTAAAGTCAGAGGGGGAATCAACCTCATCTACCATCTTACGCGTGAACAAAAAGAAAGGGGAGTAGTGACTGCTTCAACCGGAAATCATGCTCTTTCCATAGCTTATGCATCCAGTCTTTTTGGTGTTCCGGCGACGGTTGTGATGCCCGAAAAATCGAACCCGACAAAAGTAAAAGCCGTGAAGAGCCTGGGGGCGAACATCATTTTCTCCGGGCGAATTTTTGATGAATCAAAGGATTATGCAGAAAAACTAGCGGCAGAAAAGCGGGCGCGCTTCATTCATCCAGCTAATGAGCCTTATCTAATTGCAGGAGTAGGTACTTATGTTTTGGAGATTCTCGAAGAGTGCCCTTCGCTAGAAGTAATAATCGTTCCCGTAGGAGGAGGAAGCGGTGCCTCTGGATGCTGTATTGTCAAAGAAGCAGTAAATCCAAAGGTTCAGGTTATAGCTGTTCAGGCAGAGAAAGCTCCGGCTGCCTATCTTTCCTGGAAAGCGAAGAAGATTGTCAAGGATAAGATGGAAACCGCAGCTGAAGGCTTGGCCACTGAAGTAGGGTATGAATTTACCCAGGGAATCCTCCAGGATTTTTTGACTGATTTTATTCTCGTCTCAGAAGAGGAAATGGTTCAAGCCATCCTCATCTATATGGAGCTGATAAGAAACCTGGCGGAGGAAGCAAGTGCTTCTCCTCTTGCTGCTGCTCTGAAGATAAAAGAGAGGCTGAAGGGTAAGAAAGTTGCCCTTGTTCTCACCGGAAGCAACATTTCTATGGATAGACTAAGAAAAATTTTGTAGGCGCTTGATTTATCAAGGTCGCACTTATGTTTTTTATCTTCTAGTTGAGCTTTTAAGGTATTTGAGGAATTCAGCGTCGGTGGAGAGCAGCAGCCAGGTCTCTTTGTCCAGGCTCGCTACATACGTCTCCAGGGTTTTCATGAATTGGTAGAATTCCGGGTCTCGGTTGTAGGCATTAGCGTAAATTTTTGTGGCTTCGGCATCAGCTTTTCCCTTTATTTCCTGCGCTTTCCTGTAGGCTTCTGATCTTATCTTCAACAACTCCCGCTCTTTTTCACCTCGAATTTCAGCGCTTTTTCCATCTCCTTCTGAGCGGTATTTAGCAGCAATTCTCTTCCTTTCGGAGATCATGCGGTCGAATACTTTCCGCTGGACTTCTTCAACATAATTGATTCTCTTTATTCTTATATCCCTTAGCTCCACTCCGAATTCAGGCGTGATTTCCGAAGATTTTTCCAGAATAATCTGGGCAATTTTCTCTCTGCCTGTTTGTATTTCAGGAATAGCAGCAGCAATATCGAGAATAGCTATTTCTTCTGTAAGTTCGAATTCGCGGTTTGTGGAACGGACGATCTCGATCAGGTCAAAATTAGCTACGGCATTTCTTGTTTCTCCGTCAATGATGTCATCAATCCGAGACTGGGCCCCTCTCTCATCCCGCACCCTCTGGAAGAAAACCAGAGGATCGCTGATTCTCCAGCGAGCATAGGTGTCAACCCAAATGTATTTTTTATCTTTTGTCGGAATCTGGTTGGGATCTCCGTCCCATTCGAGCCAGCGCTTTTCAAATTTGTTGGCTATTTGGATGAAAGGGATTTTCATGTGCAATCCTGGCTTGGTGATGGCATCTCCGATAGGCTCTCCAAATTGGGTGATAATGACCTGGTTTGTTTCAGACACACGATAGAGAGTAGTGAGGAGAACGATGAGAATGGCGAAAGCTACGACAATAACTATAACATTCCTTGTTGTTTTGCTCATTTCTTGTCCTCCTTTCCTAAATTCAGCAAGGGTAAGATGTTCTGCTGCTTTTCATCAAAGATAATCTTTTTATCGATTTTAGGAAGAATTTCGTTAATGGCCTCGAGGTACAAGCGCTTTCGAGTCACTAAGGGAGCTCGTGCGTATTCCCTGTAAATGGCGATGAATCGATTGGCATCTCCTTGAGAATTGTTAACCCGCTCCATGGCATAACCTTCGGCACCTCTTATCATCTGTTCTGCTTCTCCTGTCGCTTTGGGGATTTCCTGATTGTATTCTGACCAGGCTTCGTTTATTTTTCTCTCTTTTTCCTGAAGAGACTCATTGACTTCGTTGAATGAAGGCTTGACAGGATCAGGGGGGTTGACATCCTGGAAGATGAGCTGGTTGACCTCAATTCCAATTTCGTACAGGTCGCATAGTGTTTGGAGTTCCTCTTTTGCTTCGTTTGCTATTCTTGCTCTTCCGACGGTGATTACTTCGTCTACTGAATTGTCGCCAACAACCCTTCTCACCACAGCTTCGTTCATGTAGCGAAAAGTACTGTCTGCGTCCCTTATTTTAAACAGGTATTTATAGGGGTCTTTAATTTTGTACTGGACGATCCATTCTACAACCGCCACGTTCAGATCACCTGTGAGCATCACCGCTTCTCTAAATGATTCAGTTGTCACTCTGTATTCTGTCCTTATTCCCGGTCTTGTGGTTCGGAAGCCAAACTCCTTTTTTAGCTGTCTTTGAACAGGAACTTTGATCAGTTCTTCAATCCCTAAGGGAAGCTTAAAGTGAAGACCCGGATCTGTGGTCCTGACAAATTTGCCAAAGCGGAGGATCACTCCAATTTCTTCTGGACTTATCTGGTAGATAGAACCGGCAACAACGATGATAATAACAACTGCAATAACAACTAGTTTGATGATGCCCGGTTTAATCTTTGGTAGCTTAATGTCCAGAGTAGGGAAATCATCTCTCATAGAAACCTCCTTTCCTTTGATTAGGTTCGATTATGATAACACAGTTATATGCTGATATAAAGTCCAATAAATAATACGTAAATTCAGGTATCGTTATTCAATGATTGTACTAAAAGTTTTTTCCAGACCTGATAGAGAAGCCTCTCGGACATTAATTCTGGAAGGCTCCAGAGCATCCATAGCTTTCAATCCGCTGCCCGTGACGACCAGGACTATTTTATCGTTTGCTTGGAGCTTCTCTTTTCCGGAAAGCTTCAGCAGCCCGGCCAACGTAGTAGCTGAGGCTGGCTCGCAGTAGATTCCCTCATATTCTGACAACATTTCTTGGGCCTTTAAGATTTCTTTATCAGAAACATCGAGTATTATTCCGTTGTTTTCCTGGATCAATTTGAGCAAAATGTTTCCTCCTGGAGGGTCAGGATTGGATATGGAATGGGCAATTGTCTCTCCTTTTTTTATTCTCTTTACTTTCGATTTCCCTGAAGTATAAGCCTGCGCGATGGGAGAACATCCATGAGCTTGAACTCCCACAAAGGTAGGGAGGCGCTGGATAAAACCATCTTTTTTCAAATCCAGAAAAGCTTTCATAAGTCCAATCAGATGTCCGCCCGAGCTCACAGGAGCAAAGATATATTGAGGAATTCGACTCTCCAGTTGAAGGAAAATCTCGAAACTCGTGACCTTATAGCCTTCAATCCGGAAAGGGTCCACTGAGTTCATAAAGTAGATGTTGTGCTTTCTGCCGAGGGAGAAACTCTTGTAGAAAAGTTCCCCATAATCTCCCTCGACTTTGACCAGAACAGGACTAAACATGCTTGTCATGAGCAACTTATCAGTAGAGATATCATCTTTGAGGAGGACAAAGGTTTCGAGACCGGCTTTAGCACCGTAAGCAGCGGTAGAAGAAGCCATGTTTCCGGTTGAAACCGTACCGATTTTTTTAATTCCCAAGGAGACAGCTTTTTGAACTGCAACCGCTGTTCCTCTATCCTTAAAACAGGCGATGGGATTAACCGTTTCATTTTTTATGAAAACTGGGGGAAAGTTAAAATTTTCCCTGAGCCTGTTGAGCTTGAGAAGAGGCGTATTTCCTTCTCCTAAGCTGAGGTTCGGGTCAATCTTTGATAAGGGGAGAAAATCTAGAAATTTTTCAAGCGGAGAAGCCTTTTCCAGGAAGAACTTTCTCTTTTTTGAGGGGGAAGGACAGAGCAATGGTTCCTGACACTCAGGACAGAAAGGATTGAAGATGTCCAGAGGATATTTTTTCTGACAAAAGATGCATTCGAGATTTTCCATTCCTTCTCCCTCCTTGGGAAATGAGAATAAATGATGGAGACGGTCAAAAAAATGGGGCCAGTCCCCATTTCCATTATAGTGTAAGGAGTTTATTTATCAAATCCAAATAAATTTGTAGGGATTTGATTCATCAAACCCATATTTGATATTTCTCTTGTCGGGGTTTGATTCATCAAACCCACATATTTAATCATTCCTAATAAATAAGGTGAGCTTGATTTATCATGCCCATATAACAAAGGTTTTTTTATGTAGGGGTTTGATTCATCAAACCCGCATTTTTAATCATTCCTAATAAATAAGGTGGGCTTCATAAATCAAGCCCCCACAGGTTAAGAATTCAGTTTGTAAATTTGAGTAAACAGAGGTAAAATCAAGCCTCGAAGGTTCACTCTTAAATGAAAGATGATGAATTCTTTATGGGAAAAGCGCTTTGCGAAGCTGAGAAATCACTAGAAAAAGGAGAAGTACCTGTAGGAGCAGTTCTGGTTTCAGCAAATAAAATCTTAAGTCGGGGCCATAACGAGCCGATTTTAAGGAATGATCCAACTGCCCATGCTGAAATAGCCGCTATAAGAAAGGGCTGTCTGAAGAAGAAGAATTACAGGCTCCCTGACTGCGAGATATATGTTACTCTTGAGCCGTGTGCTATGTGTCTATCCGCTTTAGTTAACGCCAGAGTCAAAAGGCTGGTTTTTGGCGCTTACGATCCAAAAGCCGGAGCAATTGAGTCCATGATGAGGTTTCCTTTCGAGAAAACGAATCATCGGATTGAAATCAAAGGTGGAGTTTTAGCTGATGAATGTAGCAAGATTTTAAAGGATTTTTTCCAAAAAAAAAGAGGATCGAAGAGGTAATCCGCCTTGGGTAAGTATATATGAACTATATATGCCAGATCCCTGAAAATAATAAATAGATAACAAGGAGAGGTGGCCGAGTGGTTGAAGGCGGCGGTCTCGAAAACCGCTATCCTGAGTAATCGGGATCGTGGGTTCGAATCCCACCCTCTCCGCCAGTGCAACCAATTCGAACCTTTGTACTTATCATCCAAAAGTGCAAGAGTTTGAATTTTTGTATGCTCAACATAATACGGCTTAAATTCCTTACCATCCTTAGAAACTCTAGTTAAAATTGCCAAAGCCCTTAAAAAAGCCTACAGGATATTTTTTAAATGAGTAATGATTATCGATTAATAATGGGGAATATTTTTGCTTTTTAACTTATAAAACAATATTAGTTAGATGCTTTATAGAAACATATTTCATCTTCAATTTTAGAACCTTTATTTCAACTCTATTCACATTCCAAAAAAAGCTGTTTTATAATTTCATCAATTTCAATACGTTCTACATCCGTCATCTCCTGAACTTTGGGCTGACAACTGATACTCAAACATAGCAAGAGGCAAACTGAAATTACTAACGATCTTTTGAGTAGCTTCGCCGAATAAAATGGTAGTGGCAGTTTATCCGTAAAGAGCCACTGTTACCGGTATCAGGCTCGAAGTCTGCTCCAAAAGCATGTTATATGGCTATTTCTTTTCACAAAGAACTATGATCCAACCTTTCATTTGTTCTTTATCAATCTTTGTCACTTTAAATCCACATCGTTCTAAAATATCCTTATATTCTGAAGTGTTTTTCAGTTGCATCTTTGTATACCACCTACTGCTCTCTGTTGGATATCTATTTACTACTATGAAATGCCCTTTTTCTTTCAGTACTCTCCGAACTTCCTTTATTGATTTATCCATTGTAGTCCAAAACTGAATTGTTTCTAATGCAGTTACTGTGTCGAACATATCTTCATTAAAGGGAAGGTTATCAACAGAGGATTTTTCGATCTCAATCATTCCATTTTTAATGAACTGTTTGTTTTTCTTGTTTGACAATTCAATCATTTTTTCAGAGTGATCAATTCCATAGGCCTTTTTTACTTGTTTATATTTTACTAATTTATTAATGAATGCTCCACCACCGCAACCAATATCCAACAAATAGCTTCCAACACAATTCTTATTTTGATTTATTATCTTTAAGTAGCCATTGGTTTGTAGCAAATTCATCAACATTCCAATTATGTATCCAACCCTTCCAATTGGATTTTTTCCTTGCGAATATGATTTTTTATCCAAAATATTCTCCTAAATATTAATTCTCTCTTCTTTGATGCTTATGCATAATTCAATTAATATAAAATTTTATTCGCTTTGAAGGTTTTTTAATAAACCTTCAATGCAATAGCAATATAACGTCAAAGCTCACTGGATTTCACGGAGCGGCAGCGTAGTGAAATTCCAGTGTAGCGCCTTGTTATGTGGCTTACTTTTCAATCTCTTTGTCGCTTCCGATATCATAGAAAGCTTTCGGGTTTGGTATCTCCAACCAATATTCATCTACACCCCATGTAATTCTTATCATTGGTGCACCCGCGTATGTATGGAATACAAGGAACATTTGATTTTCCAAGAGCATTCTAAACGTTCCTGTCGGGGCTAGATGAGTAGGGAGGAGCTTTTCATACTCTTTAAATATAGCGTTTTGATATAAATAGGAAATCTGCTCGGGGCTGATCTCTGTTTTATAAGGAATATATATCCTTTCTACTTGATCGAGGTTCACAACCATCATTAATTTTCGACCTAGTACATTGGAGAATCGCAGCATGAATTTTCGGTTTTGGTCATTTTCTTCTCTTGTTTCTTTATGAATCTTTTTTGATATGTAATCCAGAAATGGGCTTTGGTCCCCGGCAAATAATAAACTCGAAATCCAGACGACAACTAAGACACAAATTATCAAATAACTTATTCTAGATAGTTTCATCATCTTATTCCTCCACATAACGGACCGCACATAAGCGGCGCAGTCATTCAGAAGATATCAGCTTTAAGAAAAGGCTATATTGTGATGAAGGTACAAAGATGAAAATTTCCGCCCAACTGGCTGCGTCCGCCTTGATGCGCTGGTTAGGCTGCTTACGGAATACAAATTAAACAATTCTCCTGTTTCATATTTTTTCTTTTTACAAGACTAAAATTATTATTTTTTAAATTCTCTTCTACTCATTTAGTGGTTTGTTTATAGATGTATCCCAAGGTGGAAAGCCGTCATAAGCAGGGTTATTTGTCAAATTTATTTGATTTGTTCCGTCTCTATTCATAACATAGATTTCAAAATTCCCGTCTCTATTTGAGAGAAAAAAAATCCTTTGTCCATCAGGAGCCCAATGAGGACCCCGATCAAAAGCAGGATTATTTGTTAGATTTGTTTGATTGGTTCCATCCGCATTCATAATATAAATTTCAAAATTGCCATCTTTATTTGTTGCAAAAGCTAGTTTTTTTCCATCAGGAGACCAGGCAGGAGGTCCCAAATAGACAAGATCATCTATTATTATCTTTGTTTGGTTACTTCCATCTGCATTCATGATATAAATTCCACCCGTTCCATCTCTCTCTGATGCAAAGACTATTCTCTTTCCATTCGGGGACCAAGGATTGGCAAAAGCAACATCACAGCGAGGATTATTTGTTAACCTTGTTTGGTTACTTCCATCTGCATTCATAACAAACACTTCAGGCTTTCCATCGATATGCCTTGCGAAAGATATTTTACTTCCGTCTGGAATCCAAGAAGGAAAAGAATCATCTGCCGGATCATTTGTCAAATTTATTTTATTCATTCCATTTATATCCATCGTATATATTTCAAAATTTCCATTTCTGTCTGATGAGAAAGCTACTTTTTTTCCATCTGGAGACAAAGATGGAAATATATCCATGGCAGGATTATTTGTTAACCTTGTTTGGTTACTTCCATCTGCGTCCATAACATAGATTTCATAATTCCCATCCCTGGTTGAGGTAAAAGCTATTTTGTTTCTGCCTTCCAAATCATCACTAGAACTAACACGATCTTTACTACAACCAATGTAAGATCCTGCTAAAAGAATTAAAGATAAAATATAAGGAGTAATTCTATTTATTAATCTGGGTAAAAACCCCCTTTCTTCTAATCGTTCATTTTTCCAACAACCATCTGATGTTAATCCGAGAAATTTTCTTCTATTAAGTATGGCTTTCATTTTTCCCTCCCTCTTGTTTTGTTTGTAAAGTTGTGAAAGCTGCCTAACGCTCCGGTTCACTCGCGCCCACCGCCCCTCCAATCGACGTCGGCCCGCGCGATGCGCGGGGCGACGGGCGTCGGGTGCAACCGGTTGTTAGGCCGCTAATTGCATCACAGCCGGTCTTGTCTCCAATCATTCCATAGATGTACGACTCGAATGCCAAGGAGTGCGCACTCTGAACATGTAGATCGCCCAGCCAAGCGTGTTACGCCCCCAACGTAGGTATGTCGCCCTGGCCTTCTCCACTCGCTCAACCACCTCCGCCAAGTCCGGATCATCTGGATGGGTGCGGGCGTACTCGGCCGTCGCGTACCATTGGAGGCCTTCGTACCTGTCCCAGTCGTCTTTGCTGCTCACAATGGTGTGAATGAGATCCAATCCTCGCCGCTCTCCAGCTTCTGCATTGGCAAAGTGGCTCCCGAAGTCCTCTCTCGCGACACCAGATG
>Ga0209636_10001781_pt1 | contig 21800 bp, 17 predicted proteins | sample DeeMarSWOR152_54_FD_187464 | JGI IMG/M metagenome (GOLD analysis project Ga0209636, IMG submission 187464) | Marine sediment microbial communities from White Oak River estuary, North Carolina - WOR-1-52-54 (SPAdes) (version 2) | ecosystem: Environmental > Aquatic > Marine > Intertidal zone >...
TGATGCTCAGGTTGAAATTTTCTTGCCTGAGTTTTCGAATGAGTCTCCTGTTCCCGGACAAGCCTGTGAATTTTTTGGGCTCGATGATGATCTTTTGGTCGATAAGATTGCTTCCCTCAATGGCTTTTTCAGCGCTGTAGGGGCCCAGCAGAAAACTAAAGATGGAGGAGGGGAGAGCCTTGCGCAAGGCTTTCAGAGCCGGAGTGAGAAAAATCATGTTTCCGATCCCGCCCATCATGATGATCAGAACATTCTTGACTGTGGAAAAGTCGAATTGTTTCATTATCTTATTTTTTTGTTTTTTTGATCTTGGATATTTGAGTTTCCGCTGCTTTGAGCATGTCCTCGACTGTGATCAATTTCATACACTCAAGTGTCTTTAACCGGCAGTGTCCCTCGTTACAGGGCATGCAGGGAAGGTCCTTGCGGATAACTATATGTTCCTTCCCTTGAGGCCACCATCTCTCCGGAAGAGTTGGGCCCATGGTGGACACGGTGCGTGTCCCCAAGGCAGTGGCCATGTGGAGAGGGCCGGAGTTGTTGCAGACCAGCAGATGGCAGGATTGAAGAAGAGAGAGGAGGTCTCCCAAAGGTTTGTTGAGAAAAACTAAAGCTTGGCTGGCCATCTGCAGCTTTATTCCCTGGATGATTTTCTCCTCTTTGGGCCCGCCTATAAGGACGATGCGGGCTTTGTATTTTTCGATCAGCTTATCTGCGACTTCCGCAAACCGCTCGGTCAACCATCTCTGAGTGGGATAATATCCTCCAGGATGAATACCTATGAGCAGCGTATCGCTTTTCACACCCCTATCCTGGAGAAATTTTTTCACTGTGTCTATGGCATCGTTGGAAGCGCTTATTTTAAGGTTTTTGTCCTTGGTTTTCAGTCCGATACTTTGAACGATATTCAGTATCTCATCGATGGCATGAATGGCCTCTTCAGTCGGCTTGACCGGCCGGTGGAACAGAAAGCCGCGCTTCCAGGTGTCATATCCCACTCTGAGCTTGGCCCCGCTCAACCAGGTCCACAACGCCCCTTCAACGGTGTAGTCGCAGGTGAGGTCGACGGCCAGATCGAATGCATTGTAAGACAATTTTCTGACTCGTTTGGCTTTTTTCAGGAAGGATGAATCTTTGCCGTAGGGGACGACAGCATCTATGAAGGGAATTCTGTCCAGGATATCTTTGGTGTACGAGTCGGCAAAAACAGTGACCTGGCTCTTCGGAAGGCTTTGCTTGATGGCCCTGAATGCGGGGATTGAAAGGATAACATCTCCCACTCTTTTCAGGGAAATGACCAGGACGCTTCGTGTGGATTTTTTGTCAAATTTCTTTTTTCGCAGTCGAGAGGTTAATTTTGACAAAATAAGAAACTTAAGGGCTCTAATGCTCAAGTACAGGTTCTTAATGGCTTTGAAGATTTTTCTCATTGGGTGCTCTTTCTTTTATGATTTGATTGCATAGATTTTAAATGCCTCTCCGTAGTTCTGTCTTATGAGTGAGTGAACAAAAAATGTCAGAAGGTCCACTATTTTTTTAGGGAGTTCAATCTGAGCGAGATCCAGTTTTGTATCGAGGACAACGTAGCCTGCCTCTTTAAGCAGTCGGGAGAGAGAGCGAGGAGAAAAGTGCCACAAGTGCAACTCCTTGGCGTGTATTGAAAATAGCTTTAATTTTTTCCCTTTGGCCAGGAAATACAGGATCCGGGTGATGATGTTATTCAGATTCGGAACAGCCACGACCAGCAAGCCGTCCTTTTTTAATATTCTGTGAATTTCTTTGAGTGTCCCCATGGGATCAGGAAGATGTTCCAGAGCATGCCAGAGAGTCACCACATCAAACCGGGTAGAAGGAAAGCGTGCCTCCTCCAGGTCTCCTCTGAAAACTTCGATTCCATAGGTCTCCTTCACATACCGGCAGGCATATTCTGAAATTTCTGTTCCGCTTACTTCGAACCCGGATTCTTTCGCAAGCCTCAGGAAAGTTCCTGACCCAAAACCCACATCCAGCAGATGTCCGCTCTGTCTGTATTTCAGAAGCTCTTTCAACCTCTTTCTCCACATCGGGATCCTTCTCTTCATCTGTTTTTCCAGCCATTCTTTGTAGTAATCTTCCTGGTAATGCTCCTTGATCAATCCCTTGTCTGGCTGGGGATTTGTGAAGACAAGGCCGCATGTCCTGCATTTCACTGCTTGAAAAGGTCCTTCAGCTTTCTGGACCAATTCTGTATCATTCCCGCCGCAGAGATTACAATTTACTGCTTTTGGCATAAAAGTTCCTCATACACTTTCTCGATCCGGGAAATATTTTTCTCAATGCTGAACAGCTTTTCTGCCCGTTTCCTTCCCGCTTCTCCCATTCGATTCCGTTTCGTTTCATCCTTGATTAAATCTACGATGGATTCGGCCAGGGAAAGGGAATCCTCAGGGGGGACCAGGATTCCGGTGGTTCCATCCTCGACTGCTTCAGGATTTCCGCCAGAGTTTGTGGCTATCACTGGCTTTGAAGAAGCCATGGCTTCTATTATGACACGGGAAAGCCCTTCCAAGTGAGTCGATGACGGGAGGATAGCGATATCCAGCATGTTCATCATTCGAGGAATGTCCTCCCGGAAGCCGGTGAACACGACTTTTCCGGATAGGCCCAGACCCTTGCTCAAATCCTCTAATTTCTGTCTGTACAATTGATTCCCATCCCCGACAATCATGAACTTGACTTTGGGAGTTTGCTTAACTACTTGAGCCGCGGCCTTTAAAAATACATCCTGTCCTTTTCCCGGGATCAACTGGCCCAATGTCCCGACGAGAATCCAATCCTTATCGATCTCAAACTCCTCTCTCGATTGACTGTCTGGCTGCCGGGAGGCGAATTCGGTCAAATCCACTCCGTTATAGATGATTACAACCTTTTCTTCAGCAGACTCAAATCCATGGAATCTTTGACCGGCTGCTTTGGACACAGCGATTACCTTGTGGGCATGATTAAACAGGAATTTTTCAAAAGATTTTTTCTCCGGAGTACTGACACGAACATGCCAGATCAAGGGCGTTCCAGTGAGTCTTGCCGCTCTTCCGGCATAAAAGGCTTGACGGGGAGAATCGGTATGGATCAAATCAATATTTTTTAATTTAATGAGCTTTTTGAATTTGGATACAGTTGCGGCTGTCGAAATGACATTCGGACTCTTTATGCGTCCCATTTTGATTATCTCTGTCTCGATATCTTGTTTTTCCGCTTTTTCGACCAGGCCTCCCCCGGATGGACAAACCAGAAAAAGCTTGAATCTTTTTCTGTCCAATCTTTCTAAGAGCAGAAGGAGGCTTCTCTGCCCGCCTCCGAGCATCTTCCCGGAGAGAGAGGTAAACAAGATATTATGTTGTTTCATCTGTCTTGACTTCTCTATGGTTGATTAAAGACTGGTACACATGATCTATCTCTGACAGCATTTTTTTCGTTGTGAACTTCTCCTTGACCCTGGTTCGACTCTTTTCTCCCATTATTTTTGCCCTTGCTGGGTTTTGGAGGAGTTCGATGATGGCTTTGGAGAGTGCTTCCGGGACTCCTGGGGGCACAAGGAGGCCTGTTTCGCCGTCATTGACGACTTCGGGTATGCCCCCGATGTCAGTCGCGACCACAGGCCTTTCTGCAGCCATGGCTTCGATGATCGCTATGCCCAGCCCCTCCCTGGCGTGTGAGGGGAGCACGAATACATCCATCAGAGATAACATCTCCGGGATATCCTTCCTTGTTCCGGTGAAAATCACAGCCGGATGGATGTTTAGATTTTTCGCTTGATCCTCGAGTTTTTGTCGAAGAGGCCCGTCTCCGACGATTAGAAATTTGGCAGAAGGAAGTGTGCCCAGCACGAGAGAAGCGGCTTGAATCAGGTATTCGTGCCCTTTATGAGGGGTTAGAGAGGAAACTGTTCCGGTTACAGGTGCTTCCTCATCGATCCCCAACTCAGCTCGATTGAATGCTGTACTTTTTAACGGAGAAAACCGTTCTTCATCCACGCCGTTATAGATGACAATCGTCTTATTACCTGTGATTTTCTCAATATTTTTCACAAAGTTCTCAACTGCTTTGGAGCAGCAGATGATCTTATGCGTGAAGCGGCTCAGTTTCCTTTCAATCATGATGTGTCTTTTCCTGTACTCCCAGTATGTGCTGTGCACATGCGCAAGGATGACAGGAATCCCGGCTCTCCTGGCGGCGAGCCTGCCGATGACCGAGGCGAAATAACCGTGTGTGTGAACGATATCCGGTCCCGCGTCTCTGAGCAGACGAGTCAATTTGAGTGTGTTCAAGGGATTGTGGTAGCTGGATATACCCAGGATCTTGACCTCTATTCCTTTTTCACTGAGCTCAGTGGCTGTTTCGCCCCCTCTGGTCACACACCAGACACTCGCTTCATATTTTTTTCTGTCCAGGCCCAAGGCGATGTCGGCGATAACCCGCTCAGCGCCACCGATTTTCAGGTCTTCGACCAAATGGATTACTTTAAGGGGGATCATGTCTTCTCTTTTCGGGCAACTCCCATCAAAAGTGGCGTTATGACCTGAGGGGCGACAAATCCCTGGATCTGGAAGAGCTTGGCCAGAAAAAAGCGAGTTATCCGGGCCAATCTGCATTCAATGGAGCGTTTGAACGTGCGTGTGGAATAGTTTTCATAAGGCAACACCTGAATGTTCCGGAAACCCGCTGTCCAGAAGACCTGATACAGGCTTCTGTCCGTGAATCCCACTTCGTGCGTAAAGTCTTTGTACCTCGAGTAGACTGCAAAGGGATTTCCCATGTTGGGCGTCCTCATCAGAAACACTCCTTTATCCTTTAAGGCCGCATTCACCAGCTTTAAAAATTTAACAATTTCTTCTTTGGGTATGTGCTCCAGGAGGTCATTAGCCACGATCGCGTCGTACGTTTTTTTCTTTTCTTTGAGAAATTCGAACGCATCCGCTTGCTCCACACTTTTGGATATGTTTTTTCTGCAGAAATCGACCTGCTGAGGAGAAATGTCAATACCAAGAAAATCTGTGCAGCCCTTTTTTCCCAGGTAATACAGAAAATGGCCGGTCCCACAGCCAATGTCCAGGATTTTCGCTCCTGTCGCTGAGGGGATGAATCGTTCGTAATTCAGTCTGAATTGGGAGAGGGAGTTTTCGTATTCCTGTGGCGAGAAAACATTGGAGTGGCTGAAAATCGAGGAAAAATACTCGTCAAAAAGCTTTTGCCTTTTTTCTGTCATCATCCGGCCTCGATCACAGAAAACATCTCTTTCAGTCTGTTGAGATAGGTGTGTTTATGAACGGTCTCTTCATACCCTTGACTGGCAATTTTTCTCCTCTCCTCAGGCTGTCTTAAATAATAAGTGATTTTTTTCCTCAAGTCTTCAGTATTTTTAAAAATGACAAGGTGTTTCCCGTCCTGGAAGAGGGATTGCACATCCCTCTGGTCATCCACCAGGAGGAAACTCCGGCAGGCCAGGGCCTCGTATACTCTGGGGGCGGCTTGGTAGCAGAGCGTCTCTCCATCCTGGAAATGGATAACGATGTTAATCGGGCTGCTGCTAAAAATCTTTATCCATTCTTTAGGTTTTAACTGAGTATCCCCGGTTAGCTTTTTGAGCGGCGATTGATGAGCCAGTTTATCCCATCCAGGTCCCCAGACTTTAAGGTCAAAATCAGCAAGTTTCTCCAGCGCCTGAGCGCGGTTGGGATAGTAGGAGCCGATGAAACTCACATCACTTCCCCATTTTTTCTTTTCTTCAGGATTGACATCGGCCGGCTTATGAATATCCGGGTCACAGGCAAAAGGGAGCCAGTATGTTTTTTTGATTCTCGCTCGGGCCAGTAATTCCTGGGCTTCTGTACCCCCACAGAAAATAAAATCGTAGTCAGGAACAGCAGCCAGTATGGGCTGGAAATGGCGGGGAGCGTCTATGGTCCAGAGAACGGCTTTGATTCCCTGGCTTTTGATTTTTTGGACTGTTTCCGGAAGGATTCGGTTCCCGCCAGCCACGAGACAGAGGTCGGGATTCGTGGAAGACGCAAGAGAGATGAGCCGGTTGTTGAGCCTGTTCAGGTCAATATCCTGGAGGAAACGCACACTCTTTCTCAGCCTTCCTGGGATGATAAACGCCCGGTCGTCGAAAGGAATCAACTCATGCCCGAGTCTCATTATTGTTCTCTCTATGTAGTCAGTGATAGTCCAGAAAGAGGGATTGTGGTAGCTGGAAAAGAGAACTCTCATTTTTTTCGCCTTAAACCGGGCTTGATCATCTCCATGAATCCAGAGAATATTTCTCTATCATATTTATCTATATACTTGCTTTTGAAAACAAAAAGAAGATAGACCCCCAGAAAGACCAGGCCGTTGACTATGAGAAGGATGAACGCATCGAATCTATTCGCGGGAGGACCGGGATAAAGCTGGCGTAAGAAATAGCCTGCAAACAGGGAAGCTCCGAGTGAAACCAGACAGAAGAGGAATGGACTGGCAAAGACCTTTTTAATGATAGAGAAGAGAGATTTTCCGATGCGCCGGTTAAAGGAGTAGAAAAAAGTGGATGAGCCGATGATGCCAGAGGATGTGGTGCCTATAAGAGCGCCTGTAAAACCCATTTTGATGATGAGAATGATGCTGAGCGCAATATTCAGGACAACTATGAGTACAGAGGAACGCATTTCATACTGGGGTATCCCTATTCCCCGGGCGATGAGTCTTCCCATGCTCACAAGAAGCATGAAGACATAGCCGATACTCAGCACCTGAAGAGCCAGAACAGATTCCTTGAAGCCCGGGAAACCTCGATTTCCCATCCATAGGATTATAATGAGCGAAGCGTTGGCGATGATGAAAAAAGCCAGCGGAAAAGTGAGAAGACTGAGGTATTTTGAGCCCCGGGTATACAGTTTGTTTAGATTCTCTTTGTCCTCTACAGCATGGAGCTCGGATGAAGCCGGCAGGATGGCTGGGAGGAGCTGCTCAGGAAAAGAGCGGGCGATCCTGGCGATTTTGGCGCCCAGCTCATAAGCGCCGACAAACCCAGTGTTCAAGAAGTAGCCCAATAATATTTTGTCCACATGCGTGTTAATCAACTCGGATATGCTCGCAATGCGAATGTTGACTCCATAGATAAAAGTTTTTTTAAAGATGTCTTTGTTAAAAGAAAACGGCCTGAACCGCATGTGCGGGAAAATTTTATAGGCAAATACTGTCTGGAGGATGACTGTGAAAGCCGCCACGATCAATCCGCTCATCACAAGTCCTTTGAGGCCAAAGCCCAGGCTTAAAAACAGGATCACGCCTGTGGCGTTGACCAAGGAAGCCAGGATGGCAATGATGTTCGTTAAATCCATCCGCTGAAGTCCGAGGAGGACAGAACGAAACACCGCGAAAGAACCTCTGATAAAGGAGATCAACAGTATTCCGATGAATACCAGAGAAACCGTGTTGAAAATATCGGATGGAATATGGAAGAGTCTTAAGAGAGGCTCTCTGAAAAGAAAAATCAGAGCCGCCATGATTATCCAAAAGACTGTGTAATACGCCCAGCCTAAATTGATCACCTGGTTGCATTGTTCAAAATCCTTCTTGGCGTGAAACTCAGCGATGTATTTGACGAATGCCCCTCCAATGCCCGTGATATCCAGAAAGCTGAGATAGAGGACGATCACTTCTAGAAGAACCCAGATTCCAAACTGCTCCATTCCAATCCTGTGAATGATGAAGGGGATGAGGAGCAGGCTGACGAGAAGCTGCCAGACATACCCAATATTGTTGAAGACCGTGTTCTTGATAACTGTGCGAGATTTTCCTAATGCCATTTTTGAATCAAGAGGAGGCTTTTTGTCTGAGAGAAATGGCGTTCTTTAGTTCTGTGCGCTCCACAGGTTTCGCGAAAAGAATCTTATTCACTTTATATCTTGTCCAGTCTGCCTTCCCTGTCCAGTTTTTTCTGACACTTCTGCTTTTGATTCCATTTGTGCGGCCATTTCTTCTTTTTCCTTTTTTTCTTCTTCTCCTTCCTCCTCTTCCTCTATCTGCGGCAGCATCATGACAATGGCCGCCATGAACCAGAAAGGTTCCATTATCCGGATGATAATAAAAGTATTCGCTGTGAGGGCATGGATGATTAACCCGACAAAACCGGCAACGAACCCGAGAGTGAGGCCTTTGTATAATTTATCTTGCACTTCCCTGTGGATATTGAGTGAGTGCTTGTAGATGGACCAAAGAAGCCAGAGGAAGGCAAAAAGGCCGACAATCCCGGTCTCGACAAGGTTGACGATGTATTGCCCGTCTATGAATCCGTATCCTGAAACTCCTCTGCCCAAAATAGGATTCTTTTTCCAATCCTGGAGGCTTTCCTGCCAGCTGCGAATCCTGGCTGAAGAGGAGGAATCCAGGCGGGTGTTGCCGATTTTGACCAGACGGGACTGTCCTCCCGAGAAAGTGTACTTCACTCTGGAAAACACTGCCTCGGGCCTGAACACAAGAACGGATATGATGATTGTCGCCAGGACACCGATTAATATGACTTTTCTTTTACTCAGGATGATTAATACCAAATAGGAGAATATGATTGCCAGGTAAGAAGCCCGGGACAGAGTGAAGAGGAAGGGTATGAATATCAGAACAGCCAGTCCGGCCAGAGCTTGTTTTGTCCGTTTGGAAACGTTCTGCAAGAAGATTCCGATTGCGATGCAGAAGAGGAAGAGAAGGTATCCACCCAGTGTGTTGGGCTCGCCGACTTCTCCTTCGAAGGGAGCGCTGACCCTCACTCCCCTGGGGATTTGCATTATGCCATAAATGGAAACAAGAGCGCACGTGACAAAAAAAGCATTGAGAAAGAATTTTATCTGTTTTCTGTTGTGGATATAATTGGCCACCAGTATGTAGAGCAAGAAGTACTCAAAATATCTGATAAGGAAAAAAGTCCCTTTAAGGAAAGAGACATATCCTGAAGCGGTTCCTTTCAGGGTGGCGATTATACAGACCAGAATGTAGATAACGATGGCTCTATTCAGGCGTGTTTTTATGAACAGGCCTGTTCCTTTGCTTATGGCCGTTTTTGCAAACCATGCTAAAGTGATGACTGCGAGCAGTATGTCGTCCAGGCGAACCACAATATCTCGTCCTGGAATCTGGCCAAGGATGATCTCAGGAGAGAAAAGCATGGAAAAAATCAGAATGGCCAGTCCGGCCTCGGTGTTGACGAGAGTGGCGATGAATATGATCGAAAAAAAGATGAGTGCCAGAGCAATCTTAAAAGAAAATCCGACGATGATTTGACCCAGGAAGATGCCAGCAGCAAGAACGGCAAGAACCAGTACCACAGAGCCCAGTTTTTGCTGTTGCCAGTCGATTCTCATGCTGACCTGTTAGATATGAATAAAAATGGAATCATTTTTGAGTGGAGGGGTAGAGGATAGATGCCACACGGTTTGATGAAATTTCTCTCTTCCGAAAGAGCCAATGAATTGAATTGAGATATTGAAGTGATTCCCATAGTCAAAACCTTATTTTTTTAGAATAGAAAACTTTTCTGATTTTGCATTGAAACGCATGTGTGATGGCTTCGGGGAAATCAGGGTCAAAAAGGGTGGGTAGGAATATTGTCCAGTCCAGATGAGAGAAATATTTTTCTATTTTTTCTCCCTTTTCTCTCCGTAATATCGGTAATAGCGGTATCTTTGAGACGGTGTGACGTCTTCAACAAGTCGAGCTTTCAGGTTGTTTATGACAATTCCTAATATTTTGACGTTAACGTTTTCCAGTTGGATCTTCGATCGGATGAGCGCATTTCTTGAGGTTTTTCCGGCTTGATAGACTAGGATAGCCCCGTCCGCCTTGGCTCCCAAAATGGCTGAATCGGTCACAGGAAGCGTTGGGGCACTGTCAAACAGGACAAGGTCATAATTTTGTTTGAATTCTTGAATCAAGGTGCTCATTTCAGGGAAACTGAGTAATTCCGAAGGGGTGGGTGTGTGTTCTCCACAGGTCATGATATGGAGGTTCTCTATGCCCTTGGTTTTAATGATCTTGTCGTATTCGAGCTTTCCCAACAGCATATCAGTGGTTGTGTTGATCGCGTCTTTCCAGGGAATATTCCCGATCAGCACTTCAGACAGCCCTGGACTCCTCGGAAGCCCGAACAATTTATATATCGTCGGTTTTCTGAAATCAGAACCGACGATTAAAGTTTTTTGCCCGCTCTGGGCAAAGGCGATGGCCAGGTTGCAGAGAGTCTGTGTTTTTCCCTCCTGAGGTGCAGAGCTTGTAATCACAATACAATTGCCGAATTTCTTAAGGCCGGTCAGGTCCAGGTTGGTGCGCAGGCTCTTATACGCTTCTGCGGCGATAGAGCTGGAGTCAAAGAGCACGACCAGGCGTTCTTGGCTTATTCCGCCTTCCTCTATTCTTGGCTTTTTCCTGAACCTTTCAAAATACCGCTTTCCGATTTTTTCCATTGTTGTGTTGGGGATGATTCCCAAAACAGGGACTTTGATCAGCTCTTCAATGTCATCGATCCGGCCGATGGATGTATCAAAGCTTTCGGTCACGAATGCCAGGATCAACCCGACCAACAAGCCTGAGAAGATGCCGATGATGAGGTTAAAATTGACATTCGGCTTTATGGGTCTTGTCGGCAGGAGAGCGGGCTCGATTATTTCTACATCTTCAGCTTCTTCGGCCACGAGAATACGCGCTTCCTCATGTTTTGTACGGAACATCAGATAAATGTCCTCGGCGACCTTGACGTTGCGCTTGAGCTGAATAAGCTTGATCTCCTTCGCAGATAAGTCTTTATGTTGTTCTGTCAATTGAGAAATAGACTTGTCTAAATTCTTTTTAGACTCATCCAGCTTCCGCCTGACTGCCTGGACTTCAGGATGCTCATCTGTGTATGTGCTTTTTAAAGAAACTAACAGAAGCTCTATGTTGACGATTTCTTCCTGAAGGCTTGTGATTCTCGGGTCAGACTGAATAGGAGATACGCTCGTGATGTCTCTCTCCACGATGAGGGGATTTTCTTGCCTGAATCTCTGGAGTTCGTTTTCACTCTTCTGCAGATCTATTTGATAATTGTTTAACTGATTCTCGACAAATTCTTCGAGCTGGGAGGCTTCCTTCGTCTTGTTTTCAAAATGCGTGTTTCTATAGACATTGGCGACCGTATCGACTAGTATGGCTGCCTCTTCGGGATCGCTGGAGGTTGAAGTGATGGCAATGATGTTGGTGTACTCGACTTGTTCTGTATTGATTTTGGCTTGGAGTCCCTTGATTATGGCGATTCGTCTTGAATCTTTTTTCTCTTCTTCAGTTTTGGCTTCATCAATAAGTTTTAATTTTATTGCCACTTTCTCCATGATCTGGTAGCTTTTGATGAAATTCGCCTGAGAGGCCATTTCATCTCCGGGTGACCAGGTGATGAGTTCGGTCAATGCCTCTGCGACTGATTTTCTCTGTTCGATCTTGATCTTGCAGGATGAGGTGTATATAGGAGTCTGTCTGGTTGTGAAGAAGATGGTGGAAGAGATGACCAGGATGAAAGAGAGAATGATGATCCGTATCCGTTTGCGGATGACCCGCAAGTAATCGACAAGACTCATCTCCAGCCTGGGCATTTTTTCAGTCCTGTTTTATCTTAGGAACCAGAAATACCATGTTAATGGATAAGCGAAGTCTCTAAGGAATCGCTCTATGTGGACGATAAAGGTTTTGGGCACAAACACGATATCCCCTGGCTCAAGATCGATGTTTTGGCTGATATCTCCTTTTTGGAGGATTTGTTTGGCATTGATCCGTATCCCTTCCTGGGAACCCAGTTCGCCCCGAATGATCATGACACTTTTACGAATCGCGTCTCGGGTAAATCCTCCAGCCTCTGTGATCGCATCGATCACAGTCAATTTTCCTTTGATAGTCACGATCTGCGGAATTTTCACCTCTCCGAGAACATAGACTTTATTGAACTCCAGGGGCGGGACATAGACTGTATCGCCTCCAGAGACGATAATGCTTTCACTTTTTTGAGGATTGTCGATCAAGTCATTAAGGTTATAGATGAAAGCTCTTCTGTCTTTTTTTATCAGTTTAATATGAAAGGTGTCCGCGTTCTCGGTCGTCCCGCCGATTTGCCCCAGAAATTCAACCAGAGTCGTTCTTCTTTTCAGAGTGTACATCCCGGTCCTTGTTTCTCCCAACACAGTGACTCTCTGGCTGTTGTATTCCTTTATGGAGACGAAAACTATGGGGTCGATGATGTATTTGGAGAGGGCTTTGGATAATTTTTCCTCTAACTGGGAGACAGTCAATCCTATGACGCTCAATTTTCTAATAGGGGGAATGTTTATTTCTCCCTCATAGTTCACGGCCACTTCGCGGGATATATTAGGCTGATTCCAGACCTCTACGCTCAAAACATCTTCCGGACCGATGAGGTATCCCGGTTGAACGAGTGGTTTTTTTTCTTCTTCCAGGGGTTGGGGTTTGATTTGAGAATTCTCGTGGGAGGTTGCACTGGAAGTCAATGCCAGTATAAGGAAGGAAAAGAGTAGAAGCGCACCGGTGCGAAATAGTTGGTTCGCGGTTCTTCCCTGTACCATAGTATCTTTTTTGATAATAATAAGTTAAATATATAATTTCGTCAACCTATAATCATAGGGATTAGAGTTAATGAACATCAGTCATCATGGGTTGGAGTAACGTCCCCTGGGAAGAGTTTTTGAGGTCACTGAAGCCTGACCCTACTCAAGAATCCCGTAAAATAAAAAAAAAGGAGGGCTGGGAGAGGATCCTCCGTTTTGCCCTGCTCCCTTTTAAGCTTTTGTACGCTTTGGAAGAGCCCTCCTTAAGGATTCCGTATATATAATCGCTCAGATGCTTTGTGGGCGCAATCGCCTTTGGGGGTGGATTGGATGATGAATTTTATGCGTCCTTTTTCACCTCTAAAGGTGACGACCTAACCTGTTCAAAATAATAGGTTTTTCTATAGAAAGGATTTTTTTATTATCATTTTCTCCAGGATATTGTATGATTTGAAAAATATTAAATGAGGAGTTGAAAAATGGATGAAGCAAAATTCATCGAAGAAAAAATCGAAGAAATTAAGTCAATCGTTGGGTCGGAGAAAGCCATTTCGGCGCTTTCCGGAGGGGTCGATAGTTCTGCCTGCACTGTCCTCGCACATCGAGCGATAGGTTCGAACCTGAAAGTGATCTTCATTGATGATGGCCTGATGAGAGCGAATGAGGCGCAAGAAGTGAGTCAGGTATTTGCAGATATAGGAATTCAGGTCGATATAATCAATGCTCAGGATGAATTTTTTCATGCGATTAGAGGAAAATCTGATCCCGAAGAAAAGAGAAAAGCGTTTCGGGATATTTTTTATACGGTTTTTGGCAGAGAAGTGATTAAAAGCGAAGCAAAGTTTCTGGTGCAGGGAACGATTGCTGCAGACATCATCGAGACAAAGGGCGGTGTCAAGACGCAGCACAACATTCTCGAGCAGATAGGAATAGACCCTGAGAAAGGATTCGGGTTTAGAGCTGTGGAGCCCCTGAAGGAACTGTTCAAGCATGAGGTAAGAAAAGTGGCCAAGGAGTTGGGACTCCCGGAAAAAATTTATGAGAGGATGCCCTTTCCGGGTCCGGGTCTGGCGACAAGAGTGGTGGGGGAAGCGACGCCGGAGAGGATTTCCCTTATCAGGAAAGCCACACAGATAGTGGAAGAGGAAATCGAGGGGCTGAAGCCTTTCCAGGCGTTAGCAGTCCTGTTGAGCGATAAGGGAACCGGAGTTGAAGAAGGCCGGAGAAAATTTGGCAATATCATCATTGTGCGTTCAGTGGAAAGCAAAGATGCTATAACGGCTGATCCAACCCAGGTCCCCTGGGAAATTCTGATGAGTATTTCTAAAAGAATTACAAGTGAAATTCCAGAAGTCGTGCGTGTGGCCTACGAAATTACGCCCAAACCACCCGCCACAATCGAATACGTGTAATAGAAAAAAAGGGGACAGGCCCCTTTTTTTATTTTTTTAGCGGCTCTTTATGATTTTGTATATGCCTAGAGTCATCAGGGGAATTATATAAACGATAAAGAATCCCCAGCTAATACTTCCATAACCTTTGGCAATCAAGTTGACCAGTCCAAAGGTTGAAATCCCCAGCCCTATGATTAGCAGAACCAGAGCGACAACTGGCCGAACCCAGGGCGGAAGGCTTTTCCCTCGTGCCTCCAGGGTGGATCGGATTCGTTCATTGACAGCATGGATAAAGCCAGTGCCGGTCTCGATCAATGTCCCGAACAGAACGATTTGAAAAATAATGAGAAGAAGAGGAAATCCTAGCCTCTGGAAGACATAGTAGGCAGGCACTTCTTCGGGAAGCACAGCCGGATAGTGACTGACAACAGCAATAAAGAAAAATAATCCGGGGAGAATGCCGATCAGTCCTCCGAGAAGTCCGGCAGTGATGGCCTCTTTTCTCGTCTCGATGTGGTTAATGCAGAATAATACAGCAGGAATGATTCCCAGATTATACAGAGCATATTTGAAGCCACCCAGAACCCATTTAGGAAAAGCAATTGAGCTTGAGAAATTCTTCTGGATTTCTGGACCAAATTTTATGAGCGCGAAAACAAGAAGCAGTCCATAAACCACATAGAGCAGGATCGACCAGCTCGACAGGAATTTCTCGATCAATCCGCTCCCTTTAAAGGTCAAAAAGCCGATAGCCGCCAGCATGATTACCACCCCGACAATATCAGGGATATCGAAATTATACTTGAGCAAAGCCCCGGCCGCAGAACCGATGACACCCAACACGAGAAGCAGCAGGACAAAATAGATGATTTCAAATATAAACCAGAAGGGACCAAGGAGTTTCATGAAAAATGTCCGGTAATCATAGGCCTGAAACTTGCGGGAAAACTCGAAGGTGACTGCCAGTATGAGTGACCAGATAATGGTCGTGACCAGAAGCATTCCCAGAAGTCCACCCAGAGGTCCGTAGTTCAGAAAAAACTCAACCAATTCCCGTCCTGTTCCGTATCCTCCGGCGATGACTACTGATTGGAACACGAATCCGGGCAGGAGGAATTTTTTAAAAGAGGACGCGTTCAGAAAGTTCATTCCGGTTTATCCTGTCACATTATCTACATTTTTTACATAATTTCACTCTTTATTACAAATAAAATAGGGGAGAGGTGATTTTTTGCTATATGGCAAAATGGGGACGTTCCCCAAGGTACCACCTTAGCTCATTCATCTTACTATTTTCATTTTTTTTCATTAAATGATGTTGTGTAGATGAATTTATAGGTCTAAGGTGGTACTTTGGGGAACGTCCCCATAAATAAAAGTTAGCAAACAGATACTACTTTTTCTATAATAGGAGGGAAAATTTGACGCATGCGAATTGAAGTCCGAGACCCATAACGGCTCCTTGACCGATGGATGAACGACAGAAAAAAATCCGCTCCATAACTATCTGGGGAATATTCCTCAACATCTTCCTGATGGCGATAAAGCTCATCTCAGGAATCCTGGCCAAATCTTCTGCGCTCATCGCTGATGGAGTCCATTCTCTATCCGACCTGGCGACGGATTTTATCGTGTTGGTCGGAACACGCCTCTCCAGCAAGCCTGCCGACAAAACCCATCCTTATGGCCACGGGAAGCTGGAAACGATTGCCTCCCTCATTATCGCTGTCGCTCTTCTCGTTATAAGCTCTGGACTCATCTGGTCGGCTGGTATTTCCATTTACCGCCATGAACACAGTTTTCCTGGATATCTGGTACTTGTCGTTGCCGCTGTGTCTGTGATTTCAAAAGAAATACTATTCTTCATCACGAGAAAGATTGCGCGGATTACTCACAGCACGGTCCTGTATGCCAATGCCTGGCATCACCGGTCTGACGCCCTCTCCTCTGTCGCTGTTTTACTCGGAGGCATAGCGAGCTTGCTCGGATGGGGGCATGCGGACCAGGTGGCAGCGGTTGTCGTCGGTTTCATGATCATAGGAGTTTCGGGCAAAATTTTCTTTGAGGGGCTTCATGAACTCTCAGAGCATTCTGCGGACAGCGAATCGATTGAAAAAATTGAGATGGTTCTTTCAAAAGAGAAGAATATTTCCAGCTGGCATGCCTTGCGGACAAGAAAGCTTGGGGCAGAATTGTGTGTTGACGTTCATGTGTTGGTTGATCCTGTTTTATCTGTTCAGGAAAGTCATGATATTTCGATGAAGATTGAAGAAGAAATCGAAAAAGAACTTTCCAGGCCTGTCAACATCCTGGTTCATGTCGAGCCTGATGTAGAGGAAATGCGAAAAAGGAAGGAATGAGGATTTTGATCACCAAAAATGATGCGTGCATTACCTTCGGATAAATTTTTGACGGCTTGAACTCAACATGAATAGGCCGTATGAATTCGCCATAAAGGAGGAAAGATGCCGTTCGTAAACAAAAAGCAAGCTAATCTTCCCATTTTGGGAGTGTTTGTTCCCTGTGATCCCCGGATCGATGAAGCCTCCCGCCAAAGGGCATTCAATATTGGAAAGATGACCGCCGGATTATTAGCGGAAAGACTGAATTCACCTGAGGGAGGCCCCCCGAATGTCTTTTACTGCTCTCATCTTGTCGACAGCGAGAGTACGGCCGATTCCGGAGCAAGAGAATTAAAGGACGCAGGCGCAGAAGCTCTGATAGTTGTTCCGGATACATGGTTTTTCCCGGGGAAAAGCGCCATTGCCCTGACAGCCCATTTTCCTCCAACGATTCCGTTGGCATGCGTGGGCGGGAACAACGCTCCAAAACCTGGAGTCGTGGGGATCGATGCTCTGGTCGGAGCTTATGCTCAAACCGGACGTCTCTGCCCGATGGTCATCGGGAATATGCCTGAGACCGGGATGAATCCCGAATTCGACGAGAGAACTCAGGATGAAATCATTGACCTGGCTTATGCCATGCTTACTTCTGCAGCTTTGAAGGGGAAAAGGTTTCTTTCGGTGGATACGGATTCCATGCAGATGGAGACAGCCTTAAACCATGTTCATGCAACGCGGCGGTTTTTCGGACTTGAATCCACGCGGGAATCCATGAAAATTTTCGCCGACATGCTCCAGAAAGAAGGAGGGCATGACCCGAAAGAGCTCGCAGAACTGAGGAACTGGGTAGTAAACGTCAAGTTCAAGGACCGTATTTTCGCCAATACTGAAGATATCGTGGAGTCCAAGATCCCTGTGTACACTCAAAAGATCAAGCCTCCTGCACTCTCAGATGGAGACAAGAAGAAATTGGATGAAGGCCTGGCTCTGTACCTGATTGTCCGGAATTACATGAAAGACATAAACGCCATCGCAGGAGGCTGGACAAGCCAGCTGGCCTGGGGATCGGACCGGAGAGGAATCCCCCTCTCAACAGCGGATATAGCCGAATCCCTGTTCAATTCCACGGAGGACCATACTGGGAAAAAGACAGTGATTCCCTTTGCCACGGAAAACGACATTCAGGGCCTTCTGACAATGATTGCCTATTGTTATCTCTCCGGAGGAAAACCACCTCTTTTTATGGATTTCAGAAAGGTCTACGAGCCCTGGGAGATAAAACAAAACGCACAAGAACTCAAGCTTGACCTGACTCCTTATAAGAATGAGTCCTGGATGCAGAAAGGATTTATCGATGGAAACAATTCGGGCAGTGCTTCCTTGGATTATGCTGAAGTAGCCTATCTCTTCAAAGCTATCGAGTACTATTTTCCTGGATTGGGATTTTCTGTCGGCTTTGTCTCCCCCAAAGGAATAACCGGAATGGTGGGCAGGATGGCTTATTCGGACCTTTCCGGAATGTTCACCATGGTTCAGGATGAAGCCCAGAGCGTTGAGCTCCCTCCCCTTTTACAGGAGAGATGCTGCCATGCCTCCAATTATTCCTGGCCTCATACATTCCTGACTTTTGAGCATATTCCTTCGAGCCTGGCCAAGGTTGGGATCCCGGCCAATCACTTCCATATGATCACCCATATGCCCCGCCGGCGCTGGCAGCATTTTTCCGACTATAACCTTATCCTCAACTATCACTGGGAGAACACTCCAGAATACATAGAAGGTGTAGACAGGCCGTTACCCATGCTGTGGAGGATTAACGGAGGCGAGAACCAGGCCAAAATGCTGATGAAGTAGATGGCGCAGTTCTGCCTGATGTATTAAGACAGAAATAGTGTCTTAGAAGACACGCGAAGAATTCAGAATGAAGAGGAATCAGTAAAACGGGAAATCAGGTTTTAATAACTGCTAGTGGTGCTCACTATGCCTATTATGACCACAAAGATTAACAAATATAGGACGATAGCGATGGCTGCCCAGGCAAGGCTGGCTTTCGCCCAGTTGGCTTTGCTTGGGTTCGTGGTTGCGCCAAAAGCCCAGACGAACAAGAGGACGATACCCACTAGTGGGATAGCTGTTAAAAAAATGGTTAAAAACCACTCGCCAAAACTGACCTCACTGCTTTGAGGTCTTGGCTGCATTTGAGGTTGCTCCATAAGACACCTCCTCCGTTAAATTGCATACATTATAAAATACAAGATCTTTTTGTCAAATGACTGGAATGATTTTTTCTCTATTCTCAGTCATTCAAGGGTCAGCGTCTTTCCAGAGAGCGAGGCATTTCTGCCCTTTTTTTATTTTTCATCCACTTTTTTCTTTTTCAGGAAAGGAACTCCTTTGACCATCCAGTCAGGAGCCGGTTTGCCTTTGAGGTAATGGTCATAGAACTGCTCCATCCGGATTTGAAAATCCTTTTTGTTCTCAAGCTTAGTGGCATGGTGCCCCTGTCCTGGATAGGATACCAGGATCACGTTTTTCCCGTTAAACCTCAGCGCATTGTAAAGCTCTACAGCTTGAAGCCATTCCACCGACCCATCATCTGTTCCATGCAAGAGCAGCAGCGGTGTATCCATTGTCCTGGCGTGGTAAACTGCCGATTCATTCAAATAAAGCTCAAGGTCATCATAAGGATTTGTCCCCAACCGGCCCTGCCCGTAATAATCATACCGGTGCTGATTCGTGCCGCTGGATTTCCAGAGCTGGTTAAAATCTGATATGAGGTTGGTCGCTGCGGCTCCGGAAACAATCGCCGCAAACATCTTTGAGCGTCCGGCTATCAAGGCTGATCCCTGTCCTGAGAAACTGTGACCGTGAAGCCCGATCCGTTTGGGGTCTGCATAGCCCAGCTCGATCACTTTCTTTACGGCTGCTTCGACACAATCCAGCATATCCGAATGTGTTGTGCGGGTGTTAAAATGGACATCGGGCAGCAAGACAAGATAGCCGTTGCTGACATATTTGTAAAACATGGGGGTATCCCGAAAGATCATCCGGGAATATCTGTAGAGATTTTGGGAATTCTTTTCGTAAAAGTCGACTAGCATCGGAAGCTTTTGCCCCTTCTCGTATTCATCGGGTATGCTGAGAACGCCTTGCAGACGTTTGCCGTCCTTATTCGTGTATTCAATCAGGATGTTGTATCCCCATTTGTACTCAGATTGCCAGGGATTGGCATCGGTCATCTGTCTGGGATTGAGAAAAGTGTGGTCGCTGATATGATAATTCGGAAAGTCTCTGTATGTTTCTATGGTGTACATGTATTTATCGGCATTTTTCGCTTTGGTCACAGAGCCGAACCTCTTTTCCGCATAAACGTTCTTTTCCAGTTTTCCTTTTCTCAATGTATAAAAGCCTTCTTTCTTGGTCCATTGGCCGAATGCAGACAATAAAATTGGCTTGGAGAGGTCGATGAATCTTTCCTCTGGATCTGTTCGTATATACCGGAAGCGGATCTCTTCTTTTGCGCCCACTCCCTTGGTCAGATTCGTCGGGGTGCCGCCTTTTAAAGGCTGAAGCCAGAGATCGTATTTGTGGGTTAGAATGACCGACTTTTCGTCCTTTGTCCAGCCCGTGATTCCGTAGGGCGGCTTCGTTCCAGGGTGGTCATAATCCTCGTTGACAAAGCTGACCGGCACGTTTTCTGTCAGGTTGACCATCTTGCCAGACTCGATGGCATAATCCCAGATATGACCCTCTTTCCAGTAGAGGAAATGCTTACTGTCGGGAGACAGGCCCAAAACCTGTTTTTGGCCTTTGAACATCAATGTGCGTTCACCGGTGGCTGTGCTGACCCTGTAATAATCGGCTTGCGTCTCTTTCCAGTCGGATGTATACGCCTTATCGTCTCTTCCGATTCCCCATTTCCCGTTCCTGGAAATAGAGATGGTTCTCATTTTTTCATCAGTCAGCCGGACAAACCGTTTGGTCTTCCAGTTATAAACCGACTGGTATGTGAAATTCCGGTCTCTTGGCGCACGCTTCATCTGGACAGATTGAATGACTTCGTCCTTCCAGTGCCAGATATCGACGTCCGCATTAGGTTCTTCATCGTCTTTTTTCTTTTCCGGTTCTTTCTCTTGTTCTTTAATCCCGCAGAAAATCTGTGAATTATCTTCACTCCAAGAAAGAGCTCCTCTTGCATCTCCGCCGCGCCTGAATCTTGACCGCGGCATGACTTTTTCTGATATGACCATGTTTTCAGAAAAATTCGGGTCATTAGCCGGGTCATATGTGATTTGAGTGGGATTGTCTCCGGGCAAACCCACAAAGGCAACCAGAATATTGTCTTTCTGTGTGAGCTCTTTCTTCTTGGTTCCTTTGAGCACAGCCAGGGCTGTTCCCTTTTCATCCCAGGTTATATGGGCATAATCGGCCTCACCATTATCCATTGATTTGAGGGCACCTGTGTCGAGGTCGACCATATACAGCCCGTTTCCGGCTTTATCGGCGGCGTCGATTGTATACGCCAGCATTGTTCCCGGCTTGTTGAACTGAAAACTCCCGACATTTCCCAGATTCAGATCAGAGCCGCTCTCTAAATTGCGCAGGATAAAGTCAGTGCCGTTGTGCTTGGCCTTGGGATCGGACTTTGTCTTCTTGACAGCCAAGAATTTGGAGCCTTTGGAAAAGCTGAAAGAAGCCACATTATCCCAGGAATACTTTTTACCGCTCACCAGATTCATCAATTGCGCTTCATCCGGGACAGGCTTTTTTTCTTTGCGAAGCTTCTCGGCCTCTTTCAATGGCACGCTGACTACACAGGCTATCCACTTCGAATCATCGGAAAACTGCGGGCGAGAGCCGCGGGCAATTTCATGCTCCTTGTCCGATGTCAGACTTTTGACATAAAGCTCATCATCCGCTTTCTCTTTGCGGTAGCCGAAGGTGATCCATTTTCCGTCATCAGAGATCGATGTGGATACAATGCTCCGCCAGCGGTAATAATCATCGATAGTGAACGCCTTTTTTTCAGGATTAGCTTGGCCGTATAGGTTTGCAGAGAAGATCAAGGCTAAAACCAATAGGATCGCAGACAGCCGTTTTTGATTGAGGTTCATGGATTTCTCCTCCTTGTGGATATTTTGTTAAAAGAATAATGGTATTTTGGAATGGAAAATTTTGATATCGGAGTGAAAATGCGAATAGAGCAGTAGTCGGCCGGACGTGGTTCTTTAATCAAACATGAATTCTATTATAGATAGGCGTGTCTTTCAATACAGAAAAATCCGCAAGAAAAAAGGGATTTCTTGGGCTTTTTAGGTTTCAGCCCAAATCGTTGACATAACAGGGGTGCATCTGGTATTCTGGGCTATCTTAAACCTGGTGGCGCTATCGTCTAGGGGACTAGGACAGGTGGTTCTCAGCCATCAGACCGGGGTTCGAATCCCCGTAGCGCTGCTTAACTCCAATTTCCC
>Ga0209636_10001783_pt1 | contig 21786 bp, 17 predicted proteins | sample DeeMarSWOR152_54_FD_187464 | JGI IMG/M metagenome (GOLD analysis project Ga0209636, IMG submission 187464) | Marine sediment microbial communities from White Oak River estuary, North Carolina - WOR-1-52-54 (SPAdes) (version 2) | ecosystem: Environmental > Aquatic > Marine > Intertidal zone >...
ATCACTCTCCCTGGCGGGTTCATCCCAGATAAGGTCGACATCGAAGACCTCGACGAAGCGGGCCAGTAAACGTTTCGTTACCTCGGCCAGCGGCAGTTCTCGTCCGAGAAGTTGAGCCATAGAAGCGGCCGTTTTATTGCTGAAACCGCAGGGATTTATCAGGGTGAAATGGTCAAGGTCGGTGTTCACGTTGAGGGCAAAGCCATGCATGGTGACCCACCTGCGGATGCTGAGGCCGAGGGCAGCAATCTCCATATCATTGGCCCAGACGCCGGCGTGATTGTGGTCGCGCCCCGACTTTATATCGTAATCGGCCAGCGTCCTGATGAGCACCTCTTCCAGGTTGTGGACGTACTGGTGGATATCGCGATTCCGCTCTCGCAGGTCGAAGATGGGATAGCCGACAATCTGTCCTGGCCCGTGATAGGTGACGTCGCCGCCGCGGTCGGTGAAGATTAGAGATACCCCCGCGCTGGCCAGCTTTGCTGGTGAAGCAAGGATATTTTCCAGTTTGCCTGACTTGCCCACGGTGATGGTAGGCGGGTGCTCCAGCAGAAGCATCGTATCGGCTATCCGGCTTTCCAATCTCTGCTGCAGCAGCTTTTTCTGCAATTGATACGCTTCACGGTATTCAATCTGTCCAAGCTGGCGAACCAGACACCACTTCCTTTGTCCCAATCCGGTCCCTACCTGTTCTTTGATGGATAGTGTATCATCTCGCCGGTTACATCAAGGGCGGCCTCATGTATCGCCTCAGAGAGTGAGGGATGGGCATGCAGGGTGTTGACGATGTCCGGTACCGTGGCCTCCATCCTCATGGCAAGCGTGGCCTGGGCGATGAGCTCGGTAGCCCGCGGACAGAGGATGTGAATGCCAAGAATCTGGCCGTACTTCGGTTCGGTGACGATTTTAATCAGGCCACGCCGCTCGCCCAGTATGGTGGCAATGCTGTTGGCCGAGCAGGGGAACCGGCCAACCTTTACTTTGTACCCCTGAGATTTGGCTTCTTCTTCGGTGAGGCCGACGCTGGCCAGCTCTGGCAGGCTGTGTGTGAATCTGGGTACCACATTGTAGTCGATTGAGCTGGTTTTGCCCATAGCATTTTCCGCGGCGGTGATTCCTTCTTCCATGGCCACATAGGCGAGCATGATGCCGCCGATGGTATCCCCTGCCGCATAGACACCGGGAACGCTGGTCTCCATTCTTTCGTTGACCTGAATGGCCCCTTCATCTATCTTTATCCCAGCTTCCTGAAGCCCCATGCCATCCGTGTTCGGTCGGTACCCCACAGCGATGGCGACCATTTCCGCTTCCAGCTTACCTTCCGTTTTGTCGTCCGAGATGACAGCCGTTTTTCCGCCCGGGCCGTCTTCAATCCGGGAAACACAGACGCCTTCGTAGAGCTGGACACCGTCTTCTTTCAGTGCCTTGGCCAGTATTGAGGTAAGCTCGGCATCTTCCGAGGGCAGAATATGTGGCAGCATCTCCACAATGCTCACTTGGCAGCCCAGCTTGGCCAGGATGGTGGCCATCTCTACGCCGATAACTCCACCCCCAACCATAATTATGCTTTTTGGAATTTTATCCAGATTGAGAATTTTTTCGGCGCTTATTACGCCGGAAGCACTGTCCGCCCCCGAAATGGGCAGGTTGCACGGTTTGCCGCCCGCTGCCAGTATTATCTGCTGGGCCTGAATGACCTGCTTCTGACCATCTCCCCCCTCGATTTCAATCTGAAGGGAAGGCAAAAGCCTGGCGCGCCCCCTGATAATTTCCACCCTGTTCCCTTTCAGCAGGCTCTCCACGCCGGACACATGGGTCTTGATTACGGCATTCTTGCGTGCCTGCATTTTCGCCAGGTCAGCGCTGACATCGTGGGCGGCGATACCGAACTGCTCTGATTTCTTCATCGTTTCGTAGAGCTCAACGCTGTGCAGCAGCGTTTTCGATGGCACGCACCCGCGGTTGAGACAGGTGCCTCCGAGTGCGTCCATTTCAATGACGGTAGCCCGGCCGCTCAGCTGCGCTGCCCTGATGGCTGCCACATAGCCTGCCGGTCCACCACCGATGATGACCAGCTCTCTATTTTCCACGAAATACCTCCGACAAGTAACGAAATATATCGCCGATTCAACCCTGGTCAGCGCTACTAAGCTAGGTCGTCAACCGCCTTCTGCACCAGCTGCAGATAGGCCAGGGACGGCCCGCCGCCCATCTGCACCGCCACCCAGCCGGCTTCCATAATCTGTTCTTTGGTGGCGCCGTGGGCCAGGGCGCTCTTCACATTGGCCGCGATGCACCAGTGGCAGTGCGCAGCCACAGAAAGGCCTACGGCAATAAGGTACTTGTATTTCTGTTCCAGCGCTCCCGGCGCTTTGGCGGCTTGAGTCAATGCGGAAAAGCCTTGCCTCTGCTGGGGCCACTCCTTTTGCCAGCGTGCTATGTTGGCGTCAAATTCCTGTGTGACTTCTTTCATGTTTTCCATTTCAGTTCTACCTCCTTACCAAAAACATATTGCCATGTAACTAGGCTAAAAGCAGAGTCGGGTTTTCCAAGGCGCTGATGAGGCTCTTTAAAAACTTGGCCGCCACAGCACCGTCAACGGCGCGGTGGTCATAGGTCAGGCTGTAGGTCATGATGGGTCTGGCGACGATCTGTCCGTCCCTGACCACAGCCCGGTCGGTGATCGCCCCGACGCGCAGGATAGCCGATTCCGGCTGGTTTATGATGGCGGTCTCAAAGGTCCAGCCGCTGCCAAGGGCCCCCAGATTGGTCAGGGTGAAGGTGCCGCCGCTGATATCATCGCTGCTCAGTCTGTTCTCTCTTGCCTTCTCCACGAGCGCCTTTATCTCCTTGCTTATCTCCGCCAGTGACTTGCGGTTGGCGTGCTTCACTACCGGGACAATCAGCCCGTCTTCCAGTGCAGTGGCTACGCCAATATTAATATCTTCCCAGACCTTGATCTCCTTGTCGATAATGCTGGCATTGATTTTGGGATGGTCTTGGAGTATACGGGCGATGGCAAAGACGAGGATATCAGTGTAGGTAACGCGGGTGCCGAGGGTGCTTTCCTGTGGCACCAAATTGTTGCGCAGTCGGACAATCTCACCCATATCGATTTCGCCCATCGTGGTAAGCTGGGCGGCAATGGAAAGGCTGTGGTGCATGCGCTCAGCGATGGTTCCCCGCATCCCGGTAAGTGGTATGGTCTGCTTGACCCTTCGCTCTCCGACCGTTTCCGCAGGTGCTGCCGGTGGTGCTGCGGCTGGTGCCGGTGCCGCCTCTTTGGTGGCAATGGCCTTTTCGATATCCTCGCGGACGATTCTGCCGCCCGGCCCTGTTCCGGTTACTCTGGCGATATCAATGGCGTGTTCCTCCGCCATCTTCCTGGCCACCGGCGAGATGCGGATGCGTTCTCCCTCTCCGCCAGCCGACGCTGCCTCTTCTGGTGGTGCTGCCTCGGCCTTTGGCGCCTCAGCGGCCGGTACGGCTGCCTCCGCCGCTGTCGCCGGCTTGCTGGCAGGTGCTTCTTTCTGCACTTTGGCCAGCTCATCTGCGGTTTCCGCAAGCATACCGATTGTCTGACCAGCCGGAGCCATCTCTCCCTCGTTCATTATGATATGAAGGTAGCCACTGGCCGGGGATTCAACTTCGGTCCTGACCTTCTCCGTCTCGATAACCACCACCACCTGGCGTTCTTCCACCCGGTCTCCCTCCTTGAACTGCCATTCAATGATGGTGGCATCGGCTACTGCCATGCCAACACGTGGTATCTTGATTTCCGTAGCCATCTTTCTCCTCTCTCATATCTCAGTTTTTAAAGAAGCCCTGTGCCACCGCTACACGTATGGTTTTTTCGATGTCGACTACTGAGGGGCCATCATGCTGAAGCCGGATTTTGACTTGGTCAATATCCTTGACGGTTACCTCTCTTTCTCCATCCAGCGCGATAACCGATGGCTTTTGACTCACCACGACTTCAGCGCCGGTATCGAGCAGTTTCCACTCTTCGATTCCAACCTGGCGGATTACGCCGGGCAGTATGGCGGCCTTTACCTTGAGATGGCCATCGCCCAGTTTCAGGTACATTCCCTGAGCATCATGGGGCCCGATAGGGCACAGGTTACCTCCAATGGCGGTCATGCCCAGATTGGTCGGTTCTGCCCGGGTACAGATTATCTGCCTGACTTCCGCTAACTCCCAGATGGCCCGGGCACCGACGAACAGTTGATTTAACACTACCGCGTCAATCAGGGCCATGTCAATTTCACGTCCATCTTTGATGACGACGAGGCGTTTATGAGTTTTCGTTATATCTTTATCGGTAAACAGCTTACGGGCGGTGATACCGGCGGCAAGGCCGGCGGTGGTGGCCTCCACCATCACCGGAAAGACATTGTTGGTGCCGGTAGAAATCGGAACCAAAGGGATATCGCCGCTTTGCTTGGCCACGTCGCGGTTGGTGCCATCTCCGCCCAGGGTAACAATGCACCCAACCGCCTGTTCCCCCATGAGTTCCACAGCCCGCGTGGAATCCTCACTGGTATAGGTGACCGGCATGTCCATTACCGAGACTTTTGCATTCAGTTTCTTTCTCCCGATACCGTCGATGGCTCTCTGCCCCAGACCGTAGTAATCGGGCATAATCAAAATCTGGTCAACGCCAGTGGCGTCAATGCCCATAATGATCCGGCGCAATTGGCTGGTCTTTTCGTTGTTGTCCATTATGCTGGCATAGGCGACCAGTCGTCTGATATCCTTGCCGGAAGCCGGGTTAGCGATTATACCTACCTTGCTCACCACAACCTTACCACCGCCTGCTATTTATTTTATCAAATGGCAGTTGACGCAGCTAGGCATCGGTCTGTTTTCCAGTGCTGCAATGACGTTTTCCGCTGCCATCACGTCCATCTTGACCCGGGAGGCCGCCGAGGCACCGGCAATGTGTGGGGCGATGATGATATTGTCCAAGGTTAATAGCGGGTCATCGGGTGCAATCGGCTCTACTTCGGTAACATCGATGGCAGCCGCATGTATCTTTTTGCTCTTCAGGGCGTCATAGAGTGCTTTCGGGTCAACCAGTCCTCCCCGGGAGGTATTGACCAGTATCGCTGTTGGTTTCATGGCGGCGAGTTCCCGGGCGCCAATCAGGTGTCTGGTCTCTTCGTTAAGGGGAACGTGGATGCTGACGTAGTCTGCCATGCCCAGCAATTTATGCAGGTCCGGGATATATTCGGCGCCGACCTCTTTTTCATACGGACTGCGCACGATGTCATAATATAGAATCTTCATATCAAAGCCGCGTAACCGCTTGGCCACGCCCGCGCCGATTCTGCCCAGGCCGACAATACCCAGCGTCTGCTCGTACACGTCAAGGCCGAGGAACGGTAGGGCCATGGGGCCCCATTTCTGCCAGCCGCCTCTGGCGGTCAGATTGACCGCTTCCACGAGCTGTCGCGCCGAGGCCAGAAGCAGGGCAACGGCAAAGTCGGCGGTGCTGTCCTGGACACCGCTTGGTGCATTGCTTACCCGGACGCCTCTCCTGGCGCATTCGGCAGCATCTATCAGGTCAAAGCCAATGGCGCGCTGCGCAATCACTTTCAGCTTCGGCGCATGGTCCAGGAACTCGCCATCAACTTTGTCCTGCCAGACGACCGCGCCATCAACATCGGCGATGTGCTGAAAGAGCTCTTCACGGCTAGCTGCCTCTTCTTTTTGCCAGGCAGTAATCTCGGCGTGCTGCTTGAGCCGGTCAACTGCTTCGGGACTGATTCTGCGGGTGATGTGAACCTTGGGCATTATTGCCTCCTTCAGTCTGGTTATTATTTTGTATGGGTTTTAGCTTATCTTCCCGTAAAATACGGGTTTTTGCCCGTTGCCGAAAGCGGGATGCCAATGGCAAGGTCAACAGCCATGAGTTTCATTCGTCGGGCGGCGGCGCCGATGGAATACATCATTCGGTTATCAACGCCGAAGTCGCTGGCGGCCTTCGCTGCCGAGCTGAGGGCAATACCCAGGTCAATGCTCTGCATGTGGCACATCGGGCCGCGTGCTGTGCCGCGTTCCTTCTTTTTCGCTTTGAGTAGGCCGGCGCAGTCCATACCGCAGGCACCACAGTCCAGTGGCGATTCCATCCGTTTTGGCTCACCGGTTACGCCGATGAGCAGCACTGCAGACGATTGCCGTACGTCATCGGCGTTTCGTTTGAAGAAGGCGAGCCTTTCCCGGTCTTCACGGTAGACTTCCTCCATGGCGGCGGCCAGGTTTTCCAGTTCCTCCGGTTCCTGCAGAATGAGGGTTTTGATGGAGTCCAGCCCTCTGGTCTTGGGGGCGGTGCGGGCGCTGACGGCCATTAATTTTGCCGCGGCAAGAACCCCTTCTTTCTCCGCTTCATTTGAATTTATTGGTGTCATAGGTATCTACCTCCAGGGTACTTAAAGCTCGGGTCTTACCTGATGATTTTAACATAAATGACAGATTATGATGACTAATACAATTCCTTTGAAAAGATTCCCCGAGTCAATAAGAGCACGCTGCTCGCAGACCCGTTTTGCTTCTGCCACCTTCGGTCACTTGTCCCAGCTGTCCATATCCGCAATCGCCTGCTGAAGGACATCCACAGCACGCTCGGCATTACTCAGATCGGCCACTTCCGTTGGGGAATGGCTATACCTTCTGGCGGACACGAACATAAATGTGGACTCAATATCTGGATTTACCTCGTAGGCAATACTGTGGTCGGACCAGATGCCGGTGCTCACATCAACGTGGAACGGAACATTAAGTTTCCCGGCGGCGTCCTTCAATAGCTGGTTCAAACGAGGGCTGGCAAAGTTGACTGCTGCTGGATAGGGGGTGGTGGGCTGGACGAAGGCAAGTCTGCGCACGCCCAGTCCGGTGCGCATCGGCACCGTGCGCTGGATATCGGGCACGGCATCCTGTGCAAAACCGGTGTCCAGGGCAATGAACCAGTCCGGTGTAATTTCCCGCAGAAAGTGCTTGACCCCCTGAGAGCCTATCTCTTCCTGAACCGAACCAACGAAATAAATATCGTGGCGTGGTTGCTTGGTCAGCCTTCGGGCCAGCTCGACAAGGACGGCACAGCCCACCCGGTCATCAATGGAGTGGCTGGCCAATATCGTTTTGTTATCATCAAGCCAGCGCGGCGGATAGTCATAAATGATGGGGTCGCCCACCGAGACGAGTTCCTGACGGTCGCCCACATCTATCCACAGAGCGCCCAGGTCACGACGCCCCACGGTGCTGGTAGCCCCGATAACACCGGGAATATCCCGCTCGGCTCCCAGGATAAGCACCGGTGTACCGGGCAGGTTGCCGAAATCGATCCAGCCTAGCTTGTCAAACCAGACGAATTCATCCACCTTCTGCACCACCATGCTGACCTGGTCCATATGAGCCACCAGCGCCAGCGAGCGCTTCCCCTCCGTTCCCTTCTTCCTGGCGATGAGGTTGCCGATTTTATCAATGTGCATTTCATCAACGTGGTCTTTAAGCAACGCTTGAAGACGCTTGGCTACCCGACCTTCAAAACCGATAGGACCGGGAATTTGCACCAATTCGTAGACTAGTTCATTGATCATGACGGGCCTTCTTTATAGGTTGAAAGGAGCTACTAAAAAGCAATCATAACATTGCCCTTTCAGGTGTGTCAAACCAATAAGGTCTTTTAACGACCTCGAAGGCCGGATTTCTTAGGTGTCCGTGTTAATGTTATACTTGACCATTTTAGCCATCCTAAAGCCCTCGGCAAACCTCAAAACAGTCTGTGGCATTGACATAGCTGTGCTTAGTGCTATAATTCGTGCCGAAGGGGTGGTGCTAGAATGAAATGTCCTGAATGCGGTCATAGAACAACCAGGGGTACAATTGAAAAAGTACGTGTATTAGCTAAACCGGAAGCGTTTGAAATGGAAGTGGTCGTAATTACTTGCGTACGCTGTCAAAGAACTTTGGGCGTTGTTAATGTGCCTCTGAAATATTCTTACATCATGACCGAACTGTTCGATAAGTTAAGGGAGTAAAGCTAGTTGGATTTAGCTTATTAGGGGTTAAACCTTCCCCCACGCACAAAGTCTATAAATATTTTCCTCACAAATCTAGAAATCACACGTAATGGTGATATTGTGCCTAATATTCGTGATAGTACGGATTAATTTAAAGTTTAATTTTCCCCCAATCTTCAGTACGAAGGTCTGATTTTGAGAATTACCTAGAATTAGGATTGAACGCTCGGACCATAAATTAATGTTTACAATTTCGGGCAACAAATTAACCAGTTGATTAACCACAATCCTGTGTCGTAACTTTCTTCTTTCAATCTACTGATGCATTTCAGTATACCTTTGTCCCATCCCGCTTCATTATTCGCTCACTGTAGTTACAAGCAGTTTCCCATTCTGGTTTATATAACTTTGATTTCTCATATGATATATCCTAACATTTAATATCCAACTCTTAAGTTATGCAAAGAAACGGTAAAGGCTTTCCATTGGAGAATCACGATCTCCCTCGCTCACCAATAAAGGGAAACCAGTTCTACTATGGCTATATTGTGGCCATAGTGTCAATCGTTCTCCAAGTGATTATGTGGGGAATATTCAACACTTACGGAGTCTTTTTCATACCATTACAAGATGAATTTGCGTGGTCAAGAGCTGAGATTTCGGGTGCTCGTTCATTGTCTATGTTTGTTTGGGGCTTCATGAGTATTTTATTAGGAAACCTAAATGATCGATTTGGACCTAGAGTTATTATGGCTATTTGTGGCTGCTTCTTCGGTGTGGGTTATTTTTTTATGTCGCAAATTAGTTCTATCTGGCAGTTGTACTTATTTCATGGACTCATAATAGGGATTGGTGTCAGTGCGACAGACGTTGTAATACTTTCAACGGTAGCCCGATGGTTTGTTCAAAGAAGAGGTATGATGACTGGAATAATCAAAGCCGGGACAGGTCTGGGTATGTTTGTTATGCCTCTTGTAGCAACTGGATTCATATCGTCCTATAGTTGGCGCATCTCTTACATGATATTGGGTGTTCTAGGTTTTATATTAATCACCTCACTTGCTCAATTGCTACGCAGAGATCCGACCCAAGTTAAACAGGTACTGGATAAAGAAAACAGGGTGAAATTCGCTGACTTGAAATCAGTAGAATTAGGATTAAGTTTTCATGATTCAATTCGTACTAGGCAACTTTGGATTACTTCAATTTTATATTTTGCCATCTGGTTCTGTGTAAACGTCGTCTTAGTACACGTGACACCATATGCCATAGATATAGGCATCTCACCCACAAAAGCCGCTGTAGTATTATCTGCTATAGGAGCGATAAGTATATTTGGGAGGTTGGTACTCGGAAGTGTGAGTGATAGGATTGGTTGTACGAGGTCAATAACCATATGCTGTGTTACCTTTGTAATCTCATTTATATTGCTGTTATTTGCGGGGAGTTTTTGGATGTTAATCCTGTTTGCTGTTATATATGGGATTGCGCACGGTGGATTTGCTACTCTAATATCACCGTTGGTAGGCGAATTATTTGGCCTTCGTTCACACGGCGTAATTTTGGGTTTGGTTATATTCATCGGTACTGTTGGTGGGGCTGCTAGCCCTATCTTTGCTGGTTATATGTTTGATACTTACGAAAGCTATCAGGTAGCTTTCATTATTTGTCTCCTTATGGGAGTAATAGGACTAATATTTAGTGTCATACTTAAACCAGTTGTGTCTACAGAATGATTTTAGTGAGAATCCCAGATAGAAGCCCTTAATCTGAGAAGTCTTTAGAGTCGTACTAATTTACTATTTACGAAAAGGACTTTTTAGTTATTCAAGATTAGCTAGGATGCCTGTACTATACATTATGTGGATATTCAATTGACTAAGAATAGATTAGATAAGGTTTTGCCGTAGGCTATGGACACGAATAAAATAAGGGTCTTAATAGTAAGTCAGCAGGTCCTATTTCGTCAAGGATTAGAAATCGTATTCTCCGCTATGAAAGATACCGAAATCTCAGGTACCACAGATTTCAGTAATGGGATTGCGTTTGCCCTTGACGAATCACCACCTGATGTAGCCATCATAGATATTGATGGTCCTTCCGATAGTAGCCTGATATTAGCTCGCAGAATGAAACAACGCTTGCCTAGCATCGGCGTAGTGATGCTTACTTCTAAACCCAATGACGCTCAACTTTTTCAAGCGCTCAAAGCCCAGGCTGCAGCCTATCTTAGCAAGGAAATTACTGCTGACCATCTAGCCAATGTGATTAGACGTGTAGCCCGTGGTGAGCACCCCATAAATGAAAGCCTTACTACCCACCCAAATGTAGCTGATCAAGTATTGAAGCAGTTTCAAGAACTCTCCTCACAAAGTGAAAGCGAGGACTTTATTTCGCCGCTTACCGCGAGAGAAACAGAAATCCTTGATTATATTGCCAAGGGTTATCTTAACAAGCAGATTGCGCTTATACTCAGCGTTAGCGAGCAAACCATAAAAAATCATGTTACTTCTGTATTGCGTAAATTGAATGCCAATGCTCGCACGGAAGCGGTAGTTGTGGGTATAAAAAAGGGTCTAATCTCTATCGCTTAAGAGCCAGTACACTTGAACCTTTTACCCCCTCTTTTAATCATAGTTGTTTTGTGTGACACCTCGCGCGATAGATTTCTCTATATTCTATCTCAATTGTCCTAATCACATTCCATACGCCCAGCGGCGTAACCACGAAAATCGTTAAAAAATAATAAAACAAAGAGATTGCAGATGTGACATAAGCTAAGACAAACGGCAGTTTGTCTAGCAATTCATTTGACACTCCACACCCTACGTTTATAATGGGGCAATAATAGTAAGGTAGATGCCCCAAGTGCGGCCATTGTTGCATTGGATGGGCAGAAACATTACAATTGATATATCTGTAGAAAAAGCTAAAACATCATCAGTCCACCGTATTGTGCTATAGCATAAAGTATATTAAGCAATGGTCGAAAGGTAAGGAATGATATGGGATCGTGGCAAGAAATTATGCTTCTCACAGCAGCTTTGGGATGGTGGCAAACAGCTTTGGTTCTTATAGCCACTATATTAATAGGAATATTAACAGGCGTCTCTGTTAATTACCTGATTATACGTTTTGTCTTAAAGCGCCGAGTCACCTTTTTTGACACTTTCTATCTGTTGTTTAGCAAGAAACCTAAAATATTTACTTCTACTGATCTGGCCCGACATATTATTAATGCTCCCAGTACCCGTCCAGAAGTCCATGAACCAGCGAAGTTCCCTGTACCTGAGTTACTTGTTGAGATTGAGAATAACCTAAAAATAGTCACCGAGTTTTCAGGAGACAATCTATTGCCTCTCCAAAGTGATATATGGGATGCACACAGATACTCGGCTCATAAACTGCCCGTCAATCTACGAGAGCAACTGGTGCAGGTCTATTCTGACATCCACGTATTGAAGCAAATCCTTTGGTTTTCAACTGAATTTGATTATCGAAGCTCTTTACTTGACGAGCTATATAGTGAGTGGATTCCCACTATTGCCAAAAGGCTGCAAAGGATAAAGCAAAATATAGGAGATGACGCGCTGATTGAGCATGTGGTCAGGACAGAAATAATTAGAGATGATGCAACGATACACTCGCTCAGTGACTTTTCAAGACAGTCTGAAGTTCTCGAAAAAACATCTGATTTGGCTAATTCTCCTATGAATAGTCAGTAGGTCTGCTAGATAGATGGTCTTGTTACATTCAAATTAGTTAAACCCACCCGGCACACGCCCACAGTTTAAAAATTTTCCTTCCCAAAGCTAGAAATTACACTTAACGGGAGTATTACGACATATATTAGCAGTACTAATTAGAAATAATAAGTACAAATTCCCTCAAGTCACCAGTACGAAGGCCTGATTTCAAGAATGTCCCAGAATCGAGATTAAACGTTCGGATCACACTTAAAACTAAACAATTTCCGAGGCTGGATTAACCATTTATTAACCTCTAGTAAACAACTTCCTGTTATCTATTGACATCCCACCAAATGTGATTATAATTCAATTCACTTGATTCAAAAACCCGAATAGGAGGTAATAGAAATGAGTACTCAACAAATAGCCGATTCATCGAGCCTTGGGTTTATAGCCTCACCGCAAGCGCCACTTATATCAACATTTATCGCTGTAATTCTCGGTGCTAGCCTGATTGAATTCAATGAATTACTTTTCCCTCCCCAAATAACCAGCTTGAGCTTTTAGGCACTAATAGCAGTCTATTATGGCGCCCTAGCAACATGGTTTGGCATAATTACGATCATCAGATACCGCCCTTACAGAGATACATTCATGTCAAGGACTAGGGTTACCTTTGGGATACTTCATCTAACGTTATACCTAGCGCTTATGTACTTTGCTACTCGTCTTACTGATTCCGTATCTGCATATTTGTGGTGTTGGGTTTTTTTATATATTGTTATGTGGTTGAGCATTCTCATTAGAAAAATGGACCTTCATCTTCCTGAGCCGCTCGGTTGGTGTGGCTTACATGGTTTACTAATGTTAGCTTTTGCTACAACATACAGCATTTGGGCATTGTTTTCTCACCCAATCCCCACGGCTGCTAACTGGGTATTCGTCTTTATGGCTTTCGCTATTCATTTTAGTTACCGCCAGTCAGCAAGAATGAGACATGCCAAGGAGCCAGCAGCCAGTGACCAGCACTAGTATTGACTTAAGTGACGAAAGGAATAAAATATAAATAGATAACGTATAAATGTAGTAACAAAAGGTCATCTTCTTAGTGGGGGTTACTCCAAGGAATGAGCATTAAAAAGTATTTTTACACAATAGTTACCGTGCTCTTGTTTCTTTTTATTTTATCTGTATTAATTAGCGCCGAATTTAATATCTCGAATATCATTGTTAACCCCTACGACTTTGTTAACGGTTATCTTAGGTTATGGACACCGGCTCTAAGTGCTGCTGGCACTCTATTTATTGCCATCCTCGCTATCATAATTCTATACCAGGTTCGTCGTAGTCAAGAACGGGAAAAGGAATATGCTATACGTGCCTTGCATGATGAAATCAGCATTAACCTCTCCAACATTTTTCCTCTGCGTTTTCGCATTGAGCAAAGCTTTGAGGGCCTTAGTGACCCTGTAGATGAAAAATTATCAATGGAGGAGCGGAACGCGCTGTTTGAACATATTGATAGCGAAGTTTTTGAAAATTTAAAGAACTCAGGTCAACTTCACTTCCTTAGTGATCTACGGATGGAAATAATCTCTTGCTATAAGTTTATAAGAGAATACAACAGAGACCAGTATTTTAAGTTAAATCACCCGAAGTTGCTCGCCAAAATTCAGAAGCAGCTGGAAAGTGTTTTGAAAAATCTTGAAGCTAATTACAGTTTCTTGCCTGCTAATAAAAAAAGTAAAAGAAAAAAAGCAAAATCTAATAATGGAGATTCACTAGAAATAAAGCCATCTCTACAAGAATAGCAAGTCAACATTTTTAGTTTTTACCACAAGATTTTGGGTCAAACGTGCTACTGTAAATTAGAGGAGATATCAAGAATACGGATTATAATTAAAGAGCAAATTAAAACATAGAACATATTCTCGTTGCTGGTGTACTATTACTCATCTCCTCGTGACTTTCAAGGCAGACCAAGCCTTCAGCACCGCATCCCTCTCAATCATCCTAACAACATCCCATACGCCCAGCTATTAAACTGCTGTCATCCTTGTTACGAAAGAATACTGCGGAATTTTAATCACCCTAAATGGTTAGCCGTTTAGTCCCACCGAATCATACCTTTGCGGGATTGTGGACCGCCGTAATAGCCTTTATGATTGTATTGTATTCGGACAATTAGGACTCAACAGGAATGGGGATTACTGGAAGCTGGGAAATAAGTTGGGTCCTAATTATGTTAATGAATAGCGTATAAAGCAAGGGGTCTCGCTAGATGGAGACCTACCAAATGCTAGTGAGATATACATTGTACAGTGGACAATCGTTTGCGAATGCCATTATTTCGCATATATTTAAATAAATGAACGTATTAAGAGTTCCTAAACGCTTTAGCGTTACAAGCCGTACCACTAGGTTCATGTTATACACGCTATTCGGGCTCATAGTTGCGGACGGGTTAATAACCCAGTTTCTTGTGACAAACGGATATGCATCTGAAGTGAATCCTTTCTTGCAAGCTTGGGTAAGCCAGGACCTGTTTTTGGCTATTAAGATATCAGGTGCATTTCTGGTTACATTGCTTTTATGGGTTAAATATAATGCAAGGCCTAAGCTCATATACAGAATTACCGCAGTATTTTTGATATTTTACACAAGTATTGTTTTCTGGAACCTGTTTGTATGTCTTCATTCTCAACTGTGAGGATCTTCACTCGGCATCTCAAACGAAACCACAAGCCTATATGCTAAGGAATCGGCTCCCTGTAACAAGGCCGCGCCTCAATTGCAGCAATGCAACAATTGTAACTAAATAAGCCTAGCATTGTAACAATACTTGAATCTATTTACCTACACTTACTCCCACCTTGATAAGAAAAAACTCATATGCTTCGGTCGTAGATGTACCAATTAACAGGCAGGATGTAAGGGTGCTCTTTTTAGAGAAAGCTCAGCCGTGAATTAAGTATAATCAATTCTTAATCTTATCTTGTCGCTTCGCTTCTTATAGCTTCGCTTTCTAGGTATCAAGTATTGACATATTAACCGATAACGGTTATAATATATTAATATGAAACAGATATATTCAACAAGGCAAGCAGCAGAAAAATTAGGATTATCACCAGACCATATAAAACTGCTAGCTAGAAAAGGACTGATAAAAGCACAGAAAATTGGGCATGATTGGGCAATACTGGACCTTAACTACACTAGAAAAAGAAAACCAAAGGAGAAGAGAAAATAAGACTAGAAGTTAAGCAAACTGTTAAGCAAAAAACTAGCAACTCTAGACTTTCAAGGGGTAACGGACTAAAATCGTATCTGGGCCAGCGTAGCTCAGGGGTAGAGCAGCGATTTCGTAAAACGTCGGTCGTTAGTTCGAATCTGACCGCTGTCACTTTTTCGCGTATAATAGCGGGGTGCAGGGTTGGCTGTATCTTATATTGATTACACTCGCGAAACTGTTCTATTGATATTATCTTTAGTCTATTTTCCTAAAATATCTTGGGGATGAATCGCCAAGGGACTTTCTGCATATAATTCTCGTATTGACGCCCGAACTTCTGCAACATGAAAGCTTCTTCCTTAATCGCTACAAACACTGTAAATGTTGAAAAGAAAACCGCAGGAACAAGCATCCAAACTACTCCCCACGCGAAGGCTAAACCAAGATACATTAGAATCAAGCTCAAATACATGGGGTGACGTATTTCGAGAAAAATCCCTCTTTGGACGAGAAAATTAATTTGTTGAGAATGTTCATGAGCCTGTTTGTGAATCCTATGACAATATATATGTACAATAAAGGCTCCCAATAAAATTACCCCGCCAACGATGTTGGAATAAGGTGATAAAGGTATCCTGTGCCATGAGAATATCTCACCCAATATACCCAACATGATTATTATAGGAATTTCGGTTACCATTCGCACAGAGGGTTTGATAAGAAGCCAACGGTTAAGGAAGTTTTGCATTTTTTTGATTTCCTCCATTCAAAAAAGTATTAGTCTTTTTAGCATTATTTTCTCTCAATCAGCTTAATTATATTATTCTTTCAAGTCAACCCTGAAAATAATTATGGGGAAATGCCAACATTCCTAATAGTATTCTTGGTCGGCGGTTTTAATCCACACGCTGCCGCTTCTTTACCCCGGCCACTTCTTCACATATAATAGTATGTTGCAGGGTATGGCTGAGCGTCAAAACCTTATGGTTCACGATTGCGAGCCAGCGTAGCTCAGGGGTAGAGCAGCGGTTTCGTAAACCGCCGGTCGTCAGTTCGAATCTGACCGCTGGCTGTGTCTAATTCGGGATCTGTTGCTGACGTTCTGCCGACATTTCTCGCCTCGGCTAGCGTTGGCTCCAACACTTCTTCTTCGGCATATAATCCTGTAGATTCAACTATCACATGTCTTTCCGGGTATTTTAGCTTTCCCGGGTTTCCTGATAAAAGCAGCCGGTGTTATCCATAGCGCAAGGCAACGCCGAAACCACCTCGAGGGTATTCCCAGGTAATTGCCTGTCTGGGGCAGGCTATGCGACAGGCACCACATTCCACGCAGCCCTGCCATGAAAATACCATCTTGCCGTCCCTCAAGACATAGTTTTGGACCGGACAGACATATAAACAGGGTCTCTCTGGACAGTTCCCACATATCTCGGTATCAACCTTTATATGTGGTTCTGCGTCTACATTGAGCCTTGTTGTTAATAGTTTATCCTCTATGGCCATATCAGCGCCCGCCCTGCCTGGATTATATCTTTAATCAAACGCCAGAGTGAAATTTTACCCTTCATTTCTCTTCTGGCCAGTTTCAAAATCTTCTTTCTTGGTTGACCGTCAACCTGAAAAAGCCCTCTTGATATGTTGCAGATAAGTGACGGATATAATTCATATACGCGAGGATTGGCCAAAAGAGCCGGTGTCTGGCGAAATGTTTTGAGGTCTTGAAGTACGAAACTCTGCTTCAGGGAATCCTCATATGAAGCCAGTACCCTCCTGGAGAAGTCTTCCCTTTGCTTTGCCATTTTGACTGTTTCTGCCGCGGCGAAACCGGAAGCAATGGCGAAATTCATCCCTTCTAGGGTAAAGCCTGTTGATAACAATAGACCGGCGGCGTCACCAGTTACCAGAATGCCATTGCCGTAAAGCTGAGGCATCATTTTCAGCCCGCTTTCGGGAATCAGATGCCCGGAATATTCTTTCAAAGTACCGCCTTTAATTGATAGTTGTACCACCGGGTTGTTCTTAAAATTATCCAGAAGTTCCGCGATAGATATTTTTCTTTCTTCAAGCGAGTTTAGCTTGGCGACCACACCGAGCGAGATAGTGGCTCTATTGGTATATAGAAATGCGCCTCCGGTTAAACCCTGAGTGCAGTCACCAACAAAGGTCTGGGCTAATCCCTCGTTATCCGCCAGACCAAACCTCTCCTCTATTATTTCCGCGGGGAGGGCTAATATTTCTTTGGCGGCAACGGCAAAATCAGACGGGGAAAAGTCCTTTCTTAGTCCAGCCTTTCTGGCCAGGAGTGAATTAGCCCCGTCGGCAGCGATGACGGCGTCAGCGTATACTATACCGTTGCTCCTATCGGTTTGAACGCCTATGACCCTATCTCCGTCCCAGACAAGGTCATGCGCCGTTGTCTCAGGGATAAGGAAAGCACCTGCTTCCTGCGCCTTTTGGGCATACCACTGGTCAAAAGGCGACCTCAGTAAGGTAACCCCGTTGTAAGGAGGCCGGCCAAAATCATTGTCGGTAAAAGAAATCGAGAATGATGAGCCGGGTGTCAAGAAGGTAACAACGTGTTTGGTCACATATCTCTCTATGGGAGCCTGTTTCCAGAAGTCGGGTATCAGCTTGTTTAACACTTCCGTGTAGTATAAAACCCCGCCAAACATGTTTTTTGCCCCCGGTTGCTCGCCTCTTTCAAAAAGAGCGACATTCAGGCCGGACTGGGCCAGCGCCAGGCCAGCGGTGGTGCCGGCTGGTCCGGCACCGACTATGGCCACGTCAAATTTCTCAGGCATTGTTTGCCTCTTTACTCCGCTGAGCAGGACTTTTAGATAGTGCTTCCAGCCGGCCGGTTATAGCCGGTATGACGTCTGCTACGTCGCCAACAATACCCATATCCGCGTAATTGAATATAGGCGCATTTCGGTCTTTATTAATGGCCACTATAAATCTGGAGTCTTTCATCCCCATAACGTGATAGATTGATCCTGATATCCCGCAGGCAACATACAGTCGTGGCGTTACCGTCATCCCTGTCTGGCCAATAAGGCTCTTTCGGGGTGCCCACCCCTCATCGATAGCGCCCAGCGATGCCGCTACCACACCACCCAAACTCCTGGCCAGCCTGGTGAGAAGCTGGAAATTGGCGGCGCTGCCCAGTCCCCGCCCACCGGCCACAATGACCTCAGACTCGTCAAGCCCGAGCTTATCCGGGTCAGCTTTCATTACCCCTATCTTCTTACAGCGCGGCTCCCTCTTGCCGGGTTCAGGGGTGATTACTGTAACCTCCGGCTTCCTGGAAGCGGCCGATTTCCTTATCGCCATGATACCGGGCTTAACCGTGGCCATTTGAGGTATGGAAGCGGAATAAAGAAATGTACCACTCACTTTACCCCCATGGATGAGCTTGGTTGGCTGAAGCAGGCGTTCCTCGTTTATGGCTAACCCGGTACACTCGGACACCAGCCCTGTCTTCAGCCGGGCTGCTATCCTGGGGGCGATATCCCGGCCCATCAGAGTAGCCCCGCACAGGACTATTTCCGGTTTCTCCTCTTCAAAAAGCTGGGTCAAAGCTGCAACATAAAGCTCGGCAGAATACTCAGAAAGTAACGGGCTCTCCACAAGATATACCCTGTCGGCACCATAGTTGGCTAACGTTCCTGCGAGTTCTTCACCAGCGGTTCCAACGACGACAACCGTAACCTCTTCCCCGAGTTCGTCAGCAAGCTGGCGTGCCCCACTTACCATCTCAAAGCTGATATTCTCGAGTTGCTCTTGTCTGCGTTCGGCTATGACCCATACGCCTTTGCCCTGAGAGGGGCTGCGTTGTTCCGGGTTTCCCAATTGTCCTCTAGCTCCGTAAAAAGACAGATTCCCTCGCACTAGTCAATTGACATAACACTTTGGCGACTTTATTTGATTTGGACTTCTATTTTTTAACCGGATATCTGGTGCAAGCCATATTGAAGAAGAAACGGTCTCCGAGCTCATGGGCCATCATTGATGCGGCTCGCAGGCCGGTGCAGTGAGACACCCCTATATGCTTGACATCCAGCTCTTTCAGGGCGGCAATGGTTTTCATGATGCGCTCTTCGGGAGCATCAACCAGATGACAGCCGCCGATGACGGTATCTATCTGCTTTACCCCGGACACTTTCTGTGCTTGATACAGGCTGTTAATCAGGCAGCGGTGGGCGCAGCCCAATATTACCACCAGTCCGTTATCGGTATTGATTACCAAAGCACGGTCATCAGGGAAATCGTCCAGCTCAAGCTTGTCGCCCACTTTATGCCAGAGGTAATCCTCGCCTATCTTCTCAAAGTCGGTGATTATGGGAATTTCCCCGGTGGTCATTATGTTGTTTGTTAGTTTCACCGGTTCTCGGGTTAGAGTGAACTTGGCGCCGAGGCCTTCCAGGTAGGGCCGTGTATAGGGTATGCTGATGTATCGGCGTTCGGGCTTTAATCTTCCCCGGGTGCTATATTTCTCCCCGGTCCACAAATCGGGGGCGGCAATGACTTCTATCTCTTTCTTAATCTTTTTCAGCGCTTGGGGCAGGCCTTCGGTATGGTCGAAGTGTGAATGGGAAATGACTATCTTGTCAATTTTGGCGAAGTCGACCTCGAGCAGCTCAGCGTTATGGACGATACCGAGGCCGTCCCCGGTATCATAAAGAACGTTCATTTCCTCGGTTTCTACCAAGGCACTGAAACCCCATTCACCGATGGCACGGGGTACACCGGCGGTGTTTTCGGCTAAAGTTGAGATGCGATATTCCATATCTTCCCTCCTTGATTATTGACTTTTATCATATCTTTTAAAGACATAAAAGCGTTACCTTCGGTCAAACAACCATTCGTCCAGCTATATGGCTCGGCCAACCTGATAGCCATCAGCCACCGACTCAAGAAGCTGACGCGGCGATACGCATTGCCCGACCTCATAGAGTTCCTTCACCTTGCCTTTCAGGGCATGATACAAGGAATCATCCTGTCTGCCATCAGTGCAGATAACTATCGTGTCAATCCCTTCAATCTCCTTTTCTTTGCCGGTAAGCAGGTTATAGAGAACCGCAGTATTGCCCCGGACTTCCTTGAGCCCTGTTGACGGCGTCATCACCACATTGTTCATGTGTAACCGGGTATAAATGGTCTGAAGCGTATGGTTATCAACCATGCCGCCAATCCACAGAGACTCGTTTATCAATTCCACCCTCTTCCCCCTGGAAGCCAGAAAGTCGGCAGTGGTAAGTCCGTGCATGTGATTTTCATACGCTACAACGAGAACCTTTTCCCCGACTTCGACCTCATCCTGCAACGCCTGATGCATTTCGACAACATTATCACCATCAGAACCCGGAAATTCCGGGATAAAAGGTTTAGCCCCGGTGGCCACCACCACCGCATCCCAGCTCCCCTCCATAACCATCTCTGGCGTTACCGTTGCTCCCACATGGACATCCACGCCCAAAAGGTTCATCTGGTGCCGGTAATACCTCCTGACTTCTTCCCAGTCCTCCCTGCCAGGAGCTTTAGCGGCAACGGTCAACGCCTTAGCCAGTATATCTTCCTTTTCAAAGAGGCTTACCTGATGCCCTCGCAGTGCTGCCACACGGGCTGTTTCCAGGCCGGCGGCGCCGCCGCCAATTACCATTACCTTTTTCTTGGTTTCGGCATGGGTCATGTCCAGCAGCAGGTATTCCCTTCCCGCCTCATAGTTAATTGAGCAGGTAACGGCCATGCTCAGGCCAGGCCGACCAATGCAGCCTTCATTACAGGCAACGCACCGGCGTATTTCTTCGAGCCTGCCCGCCCGGGCTTTGTTCGGCCACTCCGGGTCAGCAATAAGGCCTCGGCACATGGCGATAACATCGGCCTGGTTATTGGCCAGTATAGCCTCCGCCAGCACTGGGTCATTAATCCGGGCTGTAGCCATTACCGGAAGGCTTACCGCCTCCTTTATCGCCGCCGGTATATAGGTAAAAGCCCCCAGAGGATAATAGGAGGGAGGTATATGCGCTGAGCCGGACCCACCGGCACAGGAGAAGATATAATCAACCAGCCCGGTGTCTTCCAGCATCTTGGCGGTGGCAATGCCCTCGTCTAGGGTATTGCCACGGTTTCTGGTCCACCAGGCCCAGTCCAGAAGGTCATCGCCTGTAAATCTGATACCAAGAGCCATGTCCGGGCCAATAGCCTCTCTTATAGCCGTGAGGGTCTCGATAATGATTCTCAGGCGGTTTTCCAGGCTGCCTCCATACTCATCGGTGCGAGTATTATAGATGGGGGATAGAAAGGTATGCAGCAATACGCCGTGGATGGCGGTAAGCTCGATACCATCAAACCCGCTCTCTTTAAGTCTCTTGGCTCCTTTGCCATGCTCCTCGATAAAGTACTTTATATCATCTTTATCCATGGCATGAGGCACTTCTTGGAAACTAGGCAAGGACATGTTTCTCTTCCATACCGGGGATGAATTCCAGATTGAGCCGCCAACCGCCCGGCTGGGACGATAGGCGCCCCAGTGGTTTAGCTGCGCGAAAATCTTGGTTGGGTAATGGCGAAAAGCATCAGTAAACTTTCTCAGGATCGGGATTATATCATCACTCTGATAAGCTGTAGGTGGCGATGTGGTGGATAGCGGGAAAGGGAAATGTGGTCCGCTCATTATCATTCCCACACCACCTTTAGCCCGGGCAAGCAAATAGTGGAGTTGCCTCTCATTGGGTGGCTCATCGGGCGGATAAAATCTGGCAACATGACCGGCGAAGACGATTCTATTAGGTAGAAGGACAGCCCCCAACTTTATTGGGGAAAAGAGATTTTTAAACTG
>Ga0209636_10001784_pt1 | contig 21782 bp, 20 predicted proteins | sample DeeMarSWOR152_54_FD_187464 | JGI IMG/M metagenome (GOLD analysis project Ga0209636, IMG submission 187464) | Marine sediment microbial communities from White Oak River estuary, North Carolina - WOR-1-52-54 (SPAdes) (version 2) | ecosystem: Environmental > Aquatic > Marine > Intertidal zone >...
CCTAGATGGCACTTTTACCGTTTCCAATTTAGGAATGTACGGCATCAGTTTCTTCACCCCCATTATCAACCCCCCAGAAGCAGCTATCTTGGGTGTTGGAGAAATTACAAAGACCCCGGTGGTTATTAACGACCAGATACGAATTCGAGAACAACTCATTCTATCATTGTCTTTTGATCATCGGATTGTAAATGGAATGCCTGCCTCTTTGTTTTTGAAAGAGATTAAAACCTTGGTGGAGCATCCATACAAATTGTTGGTGGAGGGAGAACCGTGATCACCGTTATAGGAGGAGGTGTTGGAGGGTATACTGCTGCTATCAGAGCTGCCCAGTTAGGAGCAGAGGTCACCTTAGTAGAAAAAGAGGACATTGGAGGAACCTGCTTACACTGGGGTTGTGTTCCAGCAAAAGTGTTTCTGAAGGGGAGTAAACTATTTTCCCAGTTGAAACGAGGAGAACCCTACGGGGTGTCTGCAAAACCCTCTCCCTTTGATATGCGCAAATTGGTTGAAAAAAAAGATGAGACCAAGCAGTCACTGACTATTGGGTTGAAAAATGTCCTTCGTTCCCATGGAATTCAGATGGTACACGGAGAAGGTGTAATGACCGATCCTTATACAGTGACTGCAGATGATCAATCCATACCCTCTGAAAAGATTATTATTGCCACTGGATCAGTACCTGATATCCCTCACGTCTTCCAGGAGCTGGCTATATCGCACAAGGAGGTCTTTGAATTGGAGTATGTACCGCGAAGTGTGCTCATAGTACATGGTGGTGTCTTCTCTGTGGAATTGGCCTGGTTCTTTCTGGAATTAGGATCACAGGTTACCTTGTTAACTGATACGCTGTTAGAGAAAGAATTTGCAGATATTGAGGGCCGGGTTTCATCTTATTTGAAAAGCCATGGTGCGAAAACATTGCAGGGAAAGATCACGTCAATTAAAAAGAGCGGTACAGAAAGAGAAGTAGAAATAGGGCCAGCAGAGGTGGCAGCAGAAGAAGTGATCTGGATGAAGCGAAAACCGGTCCTAGATGGTGTTTTAGAATCTTTGAAGGGAGAGTACATTGCAGTGAATCAGCACATGCAGACTGAAATTCCCCATATATATGCAGTGGGAGATGTGACAGGGAGTTTTATGGCCGGGGATGCCATCGCCCAGGGTACAGTGGCAGCAGAACACGCATTAGGGAAACCTGCAGTGTACAAGAATCGGTTGGTACCCAAGGTGATGTATGCGCCAGAAGCTGCAGTGGTGGGATTGACTGAAAAGGAAGCAGAAGCTAAAGGGTACCAGGTGGGAAAGGGTACATTTCCCTTTGGTGCATCAGGAAGAGCCCAGACCATGGGTGCTGTCCAGGGTCGGATTTCCATTTTATCAGATAAGAAATATGGCGAGATTTTGGGAGCGTACATTGTGGGAAAGGGTGCTACTGAGTTAATTCATTTAGTTTCCTTTGCCATGTTACTGGAAGCTACCATAGATGAACTGTCATCTATAGTATGTGCTCATCCCACATTGACAGAAATGGTTAAGGATGCGGGTTTGGATATTCATGGTAATTCATTCAATCTTCCCAGAAAGTGAAGTGCGATTGCTGTATCAGCACGGCAATCCACAAACGTGTCTGGCAGTAGAGGAAGCTATTGCCAGGTGTGGTATTCCCACGTTCAGAGTGTGGACCACCTCACGGTGTGTGGTGGTGGGACGGTTTCAAAAAGTAGAAAAAGAGGTGGACATACAGTATTGTGAAGCCCACGATATCCCAGTATTGAGGCGGTTTACGGGAGGAGGAGCAGTTTTCCTGGATGAAGGTGTGCCCTGCTTGTCGTTTTGTTTTCCGTTGGCGCCAAATCCGGTAGATGTTTTTCGGACTATCAGTTCCTGCGTGGCTGATATGGTGAATGCGTCAATTGATGAGAAAAATAGTTTGTTTATTGGGAAAAGGAAGATTTCAGGGGCTGCCAGCTGCAAAAAATGGAGTTCTCTATTTCACCACATGACGTTGGTGGTGAAGTGCAATTTAGAGTACATGAAGGCGTTGACACCTGAGAGAAATGAAGGGAGCAGGACTGGTAGCACGTACTCTGAAGTGGCTAATATAACTGGGAATATGAAGGTGATTCTGTTGGAGATTGCCAAGAACTTTCAAAAGGAGTTTGATATTACTTTGAAATCGGGAAAACTTTCACAGAGAGAGGTGGAATTGGCTGATAGACTATTAAAAGGGAAGTACAAGAAAGAAGAATGGAACCTCTGGGGTGTTGATCCCTTGAAGGAGTAATTGAAAGGTTAAGAATCTTCATGTAATGGAGAAAATGTGGGGTTTACTTCATACACCGTTAAGTTTATAAAGGATGAAAACACTATAAAAGTAGATTAAGCTGCGATGCTGTAATCTACCTCCTATCCCTTTTTTTTATTTTTGGAAATTTAATTCCTGAAGTTATACGAATAAAGAAAGAAAAAGAGTTAAATGTCGTAACCAAGGAAATACAGCAGTACAATGATGAAAACGCCGATGACTCCTCCTACAGCTGTTATAATCACGTCCCACAGTCCAATATCCATTCCTGAGATGATACCAAGCCACTTGAGTATGCCCAGGATAATCAGACCTATGATGGTGTTCACTGCCAGGTATGCGATAGCTTTCAACAGGAAATACAACGCTACGACGATAATGATGACCAGAATCAAAGCTCCGATTGTTGTTATTACTAGTGGCATAGGTGAGTAAGCTGGATGATCTTTATAAAGATTTCGAGTTGGGAGTTACAATGTAGAGTCCCACAATAATTTAGGCAGTATATCCTTAACTTTTATTTCCACCTATGGATAGAGGTGGGAACATGGATAGAATTGACATTAGTAATATCCTGAATCTCCAAATTATTTCCAACACAAATTCTAGGTGATTGGATGGAAATTGAAAACAAGAGATTTATATAGTTAGTGATATAGATATATGATAAATCGAAAGGTTTATATAGATGGAATTCCATATATTATATGGTGATCCCTCAAGAAGGGTGATAGCATGACATATCAGAAATTATCTCAGGTAAGGAAAGGCGATGAGGGTCCTGATGGATAGCATTCATCATATCAGCTACGTTGCAAAACAAATATCCACAAAAGCATTTTATTTTGTTGAGCAGCAGGTCTTTCTCCAACTATGCAGAAAAGGCAAACACTGCTGCTCCTTTTTTTGAAATAGCGATTTCTAAGAATTTGTATTATTGGCTATACTTCTTCCATTACAAAACTGGACAAGGAATGATTCAATAATTCCAGAAAGCAAATCATGAATATGAAAGAAAATCTTCTTACACTATAAATAGAGTATTTGTTTACAGAATTTTTATATAGTCTGAAGATTATTATAGCATCATGACTTCACAAGTGAAATGTAAGGGCTGTGGAGAATTAATTCAAGAAGACATGAGTTTCTGCCCATACTGTGGTACAACATTGGGAAAACTTGAAGAAAAATATATTTTTGAGACGATGGAAGACTATACTTCGATGTCGAAAGAGAACCTTGATCGGTTTTTGAAATTCATGAAAAAGCCAGACGAGCTGAAAGAGATAATTCAGGAAAAGAAACCACAGATCTTTGAAGAGCAAAAAGAAATCACTCAAAAAATCCTTGATAGATTTCCTGAAATAAAGAGATACATACTAGAGGATCAGAAAGTGGAGTTCAAGGCCTTTATTATTTCAATGCCATATGAGAAAGAACCAAATGTCCTTCAGCACGATTGCCTTCTTCGTCGTCTTTCAATGGATCAAAATGGATTAGTGAACTTCTCTCTCGGTTCAATCCAACTAGCCACCGGTCTATATGCTTTTGACGTTCCTGTATGGGCCCCTAAGAAGATTGGTCATGAACTCCTATTTGATCAGAAAAAGCAAATTGAAAAATGCATGCCAACATCTCAGCAGAAATTTCTTTATTCCGCAGAACCATGGTGGGTGTGTAGTAAGGTGTTCGATCTAGACGGGAGATGGGTTAACTGGCGACTACTTTTTAAGACAGAAGGCTTTATGGATTATTTGCAGGAACAGGAAGAAATACCGCTGAATTTCCACCTCTTCTCAAACATGGAATATTCAGATCTTTTTTCAATAGCAGGGACCAGTGGTGATGGTGAAGTTCTCATAGGAGTCCATAGAATAGAAGAGGATAGCGTATTCAAGAATCAGCTCCATGAACTTGAAGAATTGTATAGATTTGGCAAAACTCCTGAGGTGGAAATAATAGAAGTATCTTGGGATACTTTGGAATCTCTGGGTCTAATTGGCGTTTCAGCGCAACAATTACTAAAATCAGAAAGAGGTCATTTTTTTCGAAAAACGCTCTCTGAGAGGGTAATTGAAAGCGTAGAACAAAAAACTGTCCTGGACGCAAAGGGGGTTATGACGGGTGGAAAAGATTCATCCCCGGATGAATTTGTGGATAGGATATCAAGAAAGATTCTTTGGCTTGAGACACAGGGACAGCAAAAAGGGGTGGTAAGGATCACTCAAGGAATTTCCAGAGAATTGAGAAAGGATTATCGCATCTTGGGTGATAAAGCTTGAAAACTGAAATCTCTTCTGCTTATGAAAAAGACATATTTTGGCCTGAAGAAGAAACGTATCTGTACCTAAGTTGGGTAGATTCAAAGAGTATCTCAGGTTTGGCAATATCTTCTTTTCCCCTGCAACTCTCTCGTCTTGTTGAGAGTAATATCTTCAATTTGCTTGATTTTTTTGCTCCAAATCTCTTCATATTTTCTTCAGAATTCCTTTGTCACAAGTTCCAATCTCGAATCGGGAAATCTAGTGTCATAGTTCTGAGGAAAAAAGGAGCTTCCGTAGAAAATGGACTCCCCGAAGGTATAGGAAAGGAAAAAACGTGTCCACTTAAGCATCTTTTGTTGCTATCTAAGACTCTGAATGAAAAACAATTGAAATCATTTCAATTAGCAACTGGATATGGATTTCCTGTAGTTGATCTAATAGATTTCAATAAGAAGGCCATAAAGGCTAAGAAAGAGGAGATCACAGCAAAATGGGACTCAATGATTTTAGATCAGAAAGGATCATTAGAAGAAGATTTTGTGAGGACTCTAAAATCTGCCCTAAAATCCTTTGAAAATGAATATCATCATTTGCTTGAAAAAACATATTCGATTTTTCCTGATAATTACTCAGAATATTCTCTTGCTCCGCTTTTTGCTCTTCTTTCATACATAAATATTAGAAAATCAAGAAAAATGCCAAACCAACCCAAGATAGGAATCAAATCTCTGAGATTTGAAGTAATTTTTGAATTTGAAGAAGATGATATTTCAGATTTTATCACTGCTTTAGAAGATGAACTTTCCTCTGATTTCTTCAAGATAAGAGTAAATGAGATGAAAAGAATTCAACAAGAGGATATGAAAATACCAGGTAAGAAACATTACAGGACTCGGATATCCATCACTCTCAAAGCCATCCTTGATTCCATTAGTTTGGAGGATAGTTCTACAGTGGCGAAGGAACTTTCTTATCTAGTTGTGGAAAAAGTTCTTTATAATATTTCAACTAAGAGTAAGATTTTGCATGAAACTCAAATTGGGGCTTATGAAAGATTTAAGAGTCGCAAAATGCCAGAGTTCTGGTTGAAAAACGCTGACATTGCAATCGAAATGTCATCTTTTATGGTTGATGTAACTAAAGAAATAATTCGCAATGCGTTTGGATCCCATCTTGATACTTCTTGGCCTATGAAAATTACTCGAAAATCTAGAGACAGATTTGAAATTGTGTTCAGTCTGCACTTCAGCTCAGCGTATGATTATACAATCGATGGCCAGGACAAAGGTCTGTTTCTCGATATACAAGCCAAAGATCCATATACCAAAATTGGAATAGAGCACTTAATGAGAAAAGATTTTAACAAAGCTTTCAGCTTTTTCAGAAAGGCAAAAATTGGACTCATAAGAGATTATCTCGAGACTTTTGGGACTTCAACCCTTGAAAAGGACAGGTGGATTGAACTAATCAACACTTTTGAGGAGTTTCTTTCATTAGGAGATATCTTACCTAGAGAGATTCTCTATTCCCCAACTTACACGGATGAATCGGACCCCATGAAAGTCTTCGAAATGATTAGAACTAATGATAAGTGGATTCGTACTGCAGAAAAGCTCCAGGAGATTGATATTCTAGAAAGACAGATTCGTTTGCATATTTTGAGCGATGAAGAATATGCAGAGATCATGTCAACTTTGCGTACTCTTCTCGCTGAAACTGAGTTCAGATTTTTCAAAAACTTTTTCAACTTCATAGAAGATATTGGAAGCTTTTATGTGAATATATTACAAAAGACTGAAGAAATGGCACCAGGATCTGTAAAAGAATGGATGAAACTTTCAATCTGAATCAGAATCAGAGATTATGCTCCAGCATGAGTTCCCTTGCAAAAAGCTCAATAAATGAGATATCATAGTTCTTTAAATTGATATACTTCAACCTATCAAGAATGAGGTTTGCCAGGAAATTGGAGGAATCCTTATTGAGCTCCAGCGTCCTGGAAAGGAAATCCGCGATATGGAGTGCACCCCACTTTCTTCTGGTTTTGCCATCTCTGACTACAATGCTTGAGTATTCCCTGAATTCTCTAACTACAGGACTTTCCACATAGAATTTTGGCTTTCTACAAGTTATTTCCATATTTTTTGCCATAAGATACATCAGATCAACTATCACTGCATAACTGATTTCATTGAACCCGCTAGTCTTAAGCATATGGAGTACTGCTGGAGCTATGAATTTAGCCTCATAATCTGTGATTCCAAGCTCGTTCTCAGCTACCATAACCAAATCATTTATCGATTGACGCTTGGGGCCAGCCTTCGATGTGAGCACAATTTCATCTTTTGATATTTCAATAAATCTATCTACGATTTCATCATGGATCGGGTACCTGTTTCTCATGATATTGGCAATTCTTTCATATAGGTCTTCCACAACCCTGTTCTCTACTTCTTGTTTTCTTCTATGCATTACTGACTTTTCTTCCTCCATTTGAAAATCGCTGGCCAGATCAAGAAGGATCTGAAGCACATATTTAAAGTCAACTCCAGAGGATAAGAGTAAGTCAAAAATTTTCTCTGGAGAAACAGGAGATACTTGAGAAAAACTTCCTATCAAAGCCATATCCTCAAAATCTATTGACTTTGCTTTGACTTCTTTGCCTTCCAAGAAGTCGAGCAAAGTTCCTTTTTTTATTTCGGGAATGTAGAATTCTGCGACTGTGTATTCTTTTTTGTTTCTTCCTCTTCCTGGTGTCTTGACCTTTCTACTTTTGATTAAACCTGCTTTCTCCATTTCTTTCAGATTATCAAAAACTGTGGATCTTTTTTTGTGAATATCCCTGCAAAGTGTTCTTACATCTTTCGGACTTCTCAAGAGAGATTTCAGTATGTTACGATTCAAATCCTTGGATAGGAATTCTATGAGTTTCAGGATACCATCAGTATTCACTTCATCACCATGTAAATATAATACGAGAAATGTAACTATTTAAAGGTTTCCAAACAAAAAATACGAAATTTTCGTCATATTAATATTCTTTATTATGTTCCCAAATCTTTAAGAAAATAAATTACTTAAAGCATTCAAAAAAAGGAGCGGAGATATATGTACACTGGCGATGAAGGACCTGATGGCTAATGAAAGGGGGGAACCAAATGAAGAGCAACCCCTTATCCCTTTTGTATCCCATCGAGACAGTTGTTCCCAGAAGGAAATTCATCCTACCTATGTGGGGAGATGATGGTCCCGATGGAGGAATTTAGTTTTTCCTTATTTCTCTTTTCTCTTTTGTTTTCCGTTGGACATCGTGTGATTGATATTTGTTACACATTTCTAGATTTATTCGAATTTTGAATTTAAATATCCGAAAAAATCGACTTAATAAACAGTATAATTGTGTTTCCCAAACTTTAAGAATTAGGATCACAAAAAGAAAAAAGAGGTGAAATATGGTGAACCGAGGCGATGAAGGTCCCGATGGCTGAATTCAGAAGAGATTCCCCTAATTCTTTAATGGACAGAATGGGTGGAAGAAGAACAGTTGGATTTTCCATAAGGTTAATAACATTTGCCTATACGGAGGTTGAATGTTACGTTCGAGATACTTGGTATTTCTGGAAAGGGATATGATTTCAAGTGGGTGAAAATTACAATATACATAGATCCACTTGATTATTCGAGGCAAATAAGATTACTGATAAAGGCAATTTTTGAACCAATTGAGGATAGTCTATCTAATCCAGTGTATATTTACCTCCAAAGTAACCGAAAGATCAAAATTAAGGACAAAGAGATACATGATATATCCAAGAAAATTGGAGACCCCACGTATTCTGAAAGAATTGGAGCTGACGAGTTAGTAGAGAAAACGATTCCTCTCAAAATCAAATACCCTGTATCCCACGTGGCGGGAAAAGATAACAGAATTGTCATTAAGGTTGTGCCAGAAAAAGAAATGAACAAATTGCAGGCAAGATTGAAAAAAAAGCAGAAAGAAAGTCAAGATGTTTCTAAAGACAAATTTGGTTTTATGATAGATACTGTAATTCAAAATGAGGGGATAGAAAAGGAACCTCTCTGGAAAAGATTGCTGGGATGGTCACAGTTCGCTTGGAGATTCCACTTCAAAGTCTGGAGTATGACAGAAGATCTTGAACCTATTGAACCCATTTCTTCGAAGACTACTTTTGTGAATTCTACAGGAGGAGTTCAGATGTTTCTGGTGATTCCCGAAGGCCTTATTAAGTCTCCTGGACAGATAGTCTCCCATCCAGGGGAAGGTGCAATGCACATCATGACTGTGAGAGATAAAAATACTTTCCTTATTTCAGGAGAAACTGAAAATATGGAAGAAAAGAAGAAATGGGAAAAAAGAGTAAGAGAATGGGTTGAGGAAAAAGCTATGGCAATCGCTTGGGAGCACGGTCAAACAGCGAGTATGTCACGAGAATCAATTGTTGAACACAGGCAAGCATATCCAAGAGTTTGGGCAGTCTTGACATTTGTCACGTTGTCCTTCATATTGGGAATGAACATATTTCCAAAGGCTCGAACCATTTATCCACAAATTATGTTCTTGATTTATATGGCTCCATTTCTATTTATTCTTGCTTATTTCATAATGAATATGTATAATTTCTCATTCTATGAATTGCGGAGGAAAACTACGGCAAAGTTTCTGATGGAGTTTTTGGTGATTTCAATGCTGAGCTCTCTGATTATGATATTCATCAGTGTTTTTGTAATTAAACCATTCATCAAAAATATTCTTGATGTTGAGAGTTTAACTGTTTTCCCAGCTATAATCATATTCGCCACTTCTGTCCTCAGCATCATAAAAGAAAATAGAGAAATAAAGAAAGGCAATATTAGAATCAGAGAAAGTGAGATGATTCCATATTTGTTTCTTCGATTTCTCTCCCAAATCATCGCTGTTTCTATTACAGTCTACATATCAACTCGAATATTTTCTTTCGACATAGATGCAATCTTACTTTTTGCCTATGTTTATGCAATGTTAGTAGGACTTCCTGCCAGTGGGAGCTTGATAAGAGAAGTTTCTGTGCCAGATCTGAGATATGATACGAAATAAGGTGTGAAAAGATTCGGTTACACAGGAGATATTTTAAATTGTAATTCCCCAATAATGAATATGAAAACCGTAGCAGAAGGAATAGTTTCCCAACACATGAAGACCCCAGTAAAAGCAGGACAAGAAATTGAAGAACTCCCCATCGATAAATTACTAATTAATGATGTAGCAGCTGTCCAGTTAATCGAGCTCTACAAAACAGTAGAAGATCTAAACCCAAAACCCTTTGACCCATCTTCTGTATTCGTAGTATTAGACCATGTGACCCCACCTCCAGATCCTGTCATAGCTGAAAATCTTTCCATAACGAAACAATTCGCCAAAGCCTTAAACTTACGACTATTCAAAGAAGGAGAAGGAATAGAGCACGTTCTCCTCACTGAAAACAATTTAATCAATCCTCATGAGATCCTATTAGGAACAGATTCTCACACGTGTACAAATGGAGCTATAGGCTGCTTCGCTTTCGGTATCGGGATAACAGATGCTCTCTTCGTTTTGTGCACGGGAACATTCTACAACTTCACTGTACCTGAGACAATCCTTATCAAATGCACCGGCAGCATGAAAAAGGGTGTATACGCCAAAGACCTCATTTTATGCATTCTCTCTCAATTGAACCAGCGCAACGTATTGGACAAAGTTCTCCAATTCACAGGAAATACCATTCACACCATGTCATTAGACGAAAAGAGCACCATCTGCAATATGGCCACAGAAATCAGCGCCAAGACTGGAATAATCTCTCTAAAAGAAGATCTATCTGCTGAATACGCAGATCACTACACTTTCCCTGTAGATGATCTCACTCCCTATGTGGCTGTACCTCATTCTCCCTTGAATGGCAAACCCATATCAGAAGTTAATACAGAAATCACTAAAGCCTTTCTAGGTTCCTGTACCAACTCCAGATTAACAGATTTACAAATAGCTGCCCAGATTCTAGAAAATAACAAAGTAAACAATTCCGTCGACTTATACATTGTTCCTGGTTCCAGAAGAATATTTGAACAGATCACACAAACCGGTATATTAGCTACCTTTCTTCGAGCAGGAGCAGTGATCCTCCCCCCTAACTGTGCTGCCTGCTTTGGCAGACACATGGGCGTTTTAGGCCCCCACGATATCTGCATCTCCTCCGGCAATCGCAATTATATTGGAAGAATGGGTTCTGAAAAAGCAAAAGTATACTTAGCATCTCCCGCAACTGTGGCAGCTTCTGCAGTCACAGGCAAAATTACTGACCCTCGAGAGGTGCTCCCATGATTGAAGGAAGAGCTCTCACCCTAGAAGATAACATCGATACTGATACCATCATCCCCACGTTCGCATTACAATTATCACGAGATCCCAAAACCTTTGCTGAATACGCCTTTTACCACACCATCCCAGACTTCAAAAAAATACCTCAAAAAATATTAGTGGCTGGCCGTAACTTTGGCTGCGGCTCCTCACGAGAAGAAGCAGTCTTTGCCTTGATTCATGCAGATGTGAAAGCAGTCCTTGCTCAATCCTTTGCTCCCATTTTCAAAAGAAATGCATTCAACAATGCGTTATTATGCATTAAAATAGATACCTCGTCCATTGCAGAGGATAATCACCTTAGAATCGATCCCAGCCAAAAGATAGTGTACAATGAAACCCAAAAAACTTCATACAATTTTGAACTTTCTGCAGCTGAAGAAACCCTATTTCGCGAAGGTGGCTTGCTGAATTTGCTGAAAAGAAGATTGAAAAAATAAAAAGAAAAAGGAAAAAGAGAGAAAAAGAGAAAAATAAAAACAATCATAAGTTTCGTAATCATCTGCCCACCTCAAAGCAAAAGTAGTTCCCATAGTACACCCATCCAGCCATATCTGTTTCTGAAAACCTCACTCGCACTTCAGTTTTAAAGATCATGGCTAAACCACTGAAAAGTAGCGTATAGGTATTGGGCCCAATACACAATACAAAACCAAAAAGTAGTAAAATCGAAAAATTACTTTTACGTATCCTTTTCTTTCTTTTTCATCCTCCTCATGCGCAACCCAATTAAAAACGATACAATCAGAGCAGGTATTAAAATAACTGCAGGTATTCCTGCTTCCTTTTCCTCTCCAGTGTCTTCAACAATTGGCTCAGGTTCCTCTACGTGAGGCGCTTCAGTTTCAGGCTGTTCTTCAACGTCTTCTTCAACGTCTTCTTCTGGCTGTTCCTGCCCTTCCTCCTGTTCCTGGTCCTCTTTTACTTCCTGCGCATCCACATACATTGTAGTAATCCTTTCCACGTCCATAACACCCACCCCCAATTCAGATGCCCTCCTAATATATCTGATATTCTGAGGATCTTTTTCCAGCAGCACTGACCCATACACATCAACCGCCACTGGATCAGTACCCACCACTACCTCACCTGCCTCTTTTATCTCTCCAGGTCCTCCTGGTCCATCAGTCATCAAAATCCGGTACGCATCTAAAATAATCAAATCCGGCTTCACTGCAGTACTTAACTCAGCAATACACTCGTGCAGTCCCCTCAGGTGAAAATCTCCCCGATCAAACACAATGCCCATTAAATTCTTCATAGATAATGTGGTAACAGCTGAGCTGTGTACTTTAGCTATGGGGACATTGATAAACACATCTGCATCCAGCACATCCTTCGAAATACTGGTCTGCTTTAACGTTTTCCCCTTGGGAATACTCACTGTTCTAAAATCATCTTTATAATTAATAGCTTTTATCTTCGCACCTGCTCTCTCCACAGTCTTTTTCATTGTCGTAGAGGTAAAACACATTTGCCAATTATGAATGGTATGGTCCACCACCAGAACTTCTCGAGCACCTGCCTCATAACACAATTCAATTAACGCATCCACTAATTCAGGATTTGTAGTAACCGCATACTCAGGAGGCATATTAAAAGAAATATTCACCTTAATAACCACTTTCTGTCCTTTTTTCACCACTTTCTGAATGCCACCATAAACATCCAGGGCAGCTTTCAACAATTCCTTTGGTGTACCGTTGCGAGCAATAATCAAATCTGATGCAGAACTCGTCTGTGCACTATACAGAATCTTGGAAAAGGAAGCATTTTTCAACAACCCAACACTGAAAAGCAATCCAAAACTTTCTCTGAAAAAGTCTCGTCTATTCATGGAGCGCATGTCTCTTTCTCACACAGCAATTTATAAGTATATCTGCTAATGACTGAAGTTTTCCTTATCACTCACAAAACCTTTCAAAAATAGTTATACAAAAATACCACTATCAACCACTGTGGGACGTACTGCATTTCAGAACCTGTTCAGGCAAGAAGTTTCTCCTCAATTAATTTCGCCAGTTCTTTCACATCTTTCACAATAGCTCTTTTCAGCTCTTTTTTAGATATAGCAGAATACGTATACGCATACCCTCTATGAAGACTATTGGCCCTTCTCAGAGCGAGCCCCTGGCTTAACAACCGCTCTAACGCCTTTTGTACAGTGCTGCGATGCCTTTTAACTGCCCTTGCTATCTCCTTTGTTGTTGAATCAGGTTTAGAAAAAAGATAAAGGAGGACTGTGCTCTCCAGACCGTTCAGAGACAAAAGACAGGCCAACAGCTGATCTTCGTCCATTCTGTCGATCTGCAGTGTGGAGCACAGGTTCTCATTCATCAAGAACCGCATTACAGTGCCTCCTGAATCTGCTGCTCAATGTACTGCTGAGGAACTGCCCCAATAATACGCTTTACTGGTGCACCATTCTTAAACACCAGTAACGTGGGAATACTCATTACTTGGTACCTGGTGGCAGTGCGGGGATTCTCATCCACATTCAGTCTGCCAAATACCACATCCCCAGCCATTTTTTCAGCCAGGGCTTCCACAGATGGTTCAATCATCTTGCAGGGCATGCACCAGGACGCCCACAAATCCACCACCACCGCGTCATACTTTTGGATAGTTTCCTCAAAATTCGCATCAGAAACTGTAATCGGTTTGGAAGGCATATTCTGCTTGTTCATGAGTTTTTTCATCTTTTCCTGACGAATACGTTCGCGTTCATCCATACTCACATACATTCGTATTTCCTTTATAAATGTTTCGATTATATGTGCAACAACTTTGCACAACCTTTCGTGTGATTAAAAAGGTTAAAACAGCTACACCTTTTAGGTTAAAAGCGTTAGCATTTACAATTAACGGTGGATAATAACAAAATCGGGAGATTCGCACAATATGACACCCACACTTTACACTCTCTGTTCTATAACAAAGGTTTATATTTGGGGCTTCAAAAAGGATGCCATGAGTGAGGAGCTGCAGAAGTCAGAGCGAGAGAAACTGCTGGAACGGCTGGGAATCAGCCTGCCCAAAGATGAAGAATTCAAAGAATTATTAGAGAGGGAAGGGATTGGTCATCTGATCAGAAAAGATGTTCAGGAATCATTTACCCCTGCAGAGATTGAAAAAATCAATAAAGATGTGGATAAGATTTTGGTTGAATTGGCAGCTTCTCCAACGGGTCTTTCTGGAAATGAACGCATTATCAGCGAAGTTCTGTACAAAGAAGCTGAAAATTTGAATAGTTTTGATCTCCACGGCATTAACTTCGTCCTAGGAGAAAAGGGCTACGCATGGAAAGGGAAAATCACCATTTCTTTGACCAGCGATGATTTGTCTAAGGCATCCAAACAGGCCGAATTAATCACCCAATTAGCTTTGATAAAACTGGCGCGCGCCCAGGGAATGGTGCCCAAAGTTCACATAGCTGTGGAAGAGGGAAAACCCCCACAGCCTGAGGCACCCCTCATTGTGCAGGAAGCAGCCACACAAATTGAAGCATTTGCCAGAAAATCTTTAGGAGATGACTACATCATGGTCAAGAAGCGACTTCAGAAGCGGTTCTCCACCAAAGAGGACCTGGTAGATGCGTGTTCTGAGGTTCAACGAATTGTGGCCTTATTCATTGATACTGATATTGCCCGAAAGTTTAAAAACAAGGTAGCTGATATACTATACCGAGTGGAGAGTGATTAGATGCGGAGAGTAAGAACAGGTGTTCGTGGGTTAGATAAGATGCTGCGCGGAGGACTCATCGCAGGAAGACCCTACGTGGTGGTGGGTCCGCCTGGTTCAGGAAAAACGATTTTTGGAGTTCACTTTTTGCTGCAGGGCGTGGAAGATGGAATCAAGGGACTGTATATCACCTTATCAGAGCCTGCTTCAGAAATTGAAGACAATATGAAGGCTTTTGGGTGGGATATATCCAAGATCAGAGTACTGGATGCTACCCCAGAAGGCGGTACTGGTGTGTGGGCTCTTCCTTCAGATGGGTTACTGGAGGGAGTGCGATTCAATGTGGCCAATTTGAACAACTTGATTTCCACCGAGTTAACCGTGCACAATGTGGGAAATATTGTCATTGACTCTATTACTGCGCTAAAGGAACTCTGTGAACGAGAGCGGGATGTGCGGGTGGATTTGCTCTCATTAATGAATTACCTCTCTGAGAACAGGTGCACCTCTTTGCTGATCAGTGAATCAAGAGGAGATACAGTAGAAATTGAGAGTTTTCTGGCCAGAGGTACGGTTCGCCTTCAAACAGTTTTTCTGGAAGGAAAGAGAAAACGATCTGTATTAATAGAAAAAATGCGAGGAACAGGCTTCGATGAGCAGGCCAGACCCATGAGGATAACAGAAAAGGGAATTGAGGTTTATCCATCTGAATCGCTTCTGGAATAATTACAGCGAGAGAAAAATGAGTGCAAATTAACAAAAAGCAAAGTGAAATGAAAAAATGAAGAAAAGCAAAAGGTGAAGAAAAGCAAAAAATGAAGAAAAAATAAGAACTGATCAGTACATAGTTGAGCATCCAATTCCTGGACCCAAGTCTCCAGGATTGTACTCCACTGGAATGAACGCTGCATACACTGTATTTATCCCGTACTCATTTTCTGCAGCTACACCAATGATAGCCACTTCTCCCTGTTCCTCATCAGAGATATAAATAGGAATCCGTATAAACCGATCGGGTCCATACTGGGGATCGTACCCTGCTATGGGGATACCATTGAATTCAATGTACAGTGCATTGGTGTCAATCGATGTATATACCTGAAGATAGATAACACCACCATTGGGAATGACCGGCAACTCTACATCTTTGCACTGGTCGGGGTGAATGAAGACCTTCACCTGCTTGGGGTGAATGATGGCTACCCGTGGAACTTGCCGTGCACCTACAAATGATGTAAAGATCACCAAGGAAACAAAGACTGCAAATATTTCCTTTTTCATATTTACACCTCTTTCTTACTTTATATGTAATTTTATCCTTTATATACTTTTCGTTTTTTTCCTGGTTCTCATTTCTCAGAGATTTTTTAGAAAACTAAAAATGAGTGTTTTTATCATATATATGAGAAAAAAGATAAAATTTGAAAACTAAAATCAGTACATACTTGTACAACCATAAGTAGGGACTTTCTCGCCCTTACCCGCAGGTATGGGTATGAAGGCGGCATAGACAGTATTTGCTCCATTTTCGTTTTCTGCTCTGGCCATGACATAGCACGCTTTGTGCTGAAATTGATCCTCAATGTAGAGGGGAATAATTTCCAGTTCCTCTGGAGTCACTTCAGGATAGTAGATAATGTTGCCAAATTCATCTCTTATGGGCTGGCCGTTGAGTTCAATGTATAAGCGATCAGCATTATGAATGCGTACCTGCAGGTAGATTACTCCATAGTTAGGAATGGAAGGTAGCTCCCTGTTTTTGCATATGGGCGGATGAATGAATATTTTTACCTGCTGGGGACTTTGTATCACAATGCGGGGGACAGTCCCTGAAGCTGCTACAGACGCAGTAAGAAAAAGCAGTACAATAACTGCAATTGCTTTTTTCATGGGAACACCAGCAGATACTGGAAAACAGTTCTTATATAGGTTTGCAACAGCAGCATCAGGCATCACACATCAGTAGTAAGGCGGAGAATAGTGGACGCAGCCCTGAACCATAACCTTATATAGGAACAAAGAGAATACGTTACATGAAAATCGGAGAAGCCTTAATAGGGGATGGACTGGAAGTTGCTCACATTGATCTACTTATTGGTGAAAAGGATGGTGTGGTGGGACAGGCCTTTGCCAACAGTTTAGCTCAGCCTTCCCGCGGCCATACTCCCATGCTGGGTGTGATTCGTCCCAACCTTCCTCCAAAACCTTCCACATTGATTGTTCCTAAAGTGACAGTAAAGACCTTTAAAGATGCAGGAAAGATCTTTGGTCCAGCACAAGCAGGAGTGGCAAAAGCAGTGGCTGATGCAGTAGAAGAAGGATTAATCCCCCCAGAGCACTGCGATGACTGGGTAGTTATTGTATCTGTTTTTGTGCACAAAGATGCCAAAGATTACAGGAAAATCTACCAGTACAATTACGGGGCCACCAAATTAGCTATAAAGAGGGCCATGAAGGACTATCCATCGGTGGATAAGGTGATGAAAGAGAAAGATAGAGCTACCCATCCTATAATGGGATTCAGAGTGTACCGGTTATGGAGCCCGCCGTACTTACAGGTCGCGTTGGACTTGACCAGCGCAGAGCAGGTCAAAGGGATTATCGAGAAGTTACCAGTGCGAGAGCGATTGCTATTGGAGGCAGGAACTCCTTTGATTAAGAATTGTGGTATCGAGATTGTGGAAGAAATCAGAAAGATGCGGGAAGAATCCTTTATCATTGCTGATTTGAAAACCCTGGATGTGGGAAGACTGGAAGTAAAAATGGCAGCAGATGCCACAGCAGATGCAGTCTGCATCTCTGGGTTGGCTCCCAACGAATCTGTTGAGAAATCCATACAGGAGGCGCAGCGACAGGGGATTTATTCTATTGTGGATTTCATGAACGTGACCGATATTGAAGGAAAGCTTCAATCCTTAAAGTATAAGCCAGACATTGCCTTACTGCACCGGAATGTGGATGTGGAAACTGCAGCCAGAGAACGAGGTGAAGAACTGGAAACTAAATGGGGAAACTTATCAGAAATTAAGAAATTGGTTAAACTAGTGTCAGTAGCAGGAGGAATTACTCCCAAAACCTGCCAGGAAGCTTTGGACAAGGGTGCAGACATTATTGTGGTGGGACGGTACATTATCAGATCCCATGATCCGTACCATGCATCCAGAGACTTTTTAGAGAAAATGCCTCCAGACCCAGATACTATGCGGCTCATATTAGATGAAGATGAAATTGTAGGAACCTAGAAGCTACTCAATATCTGATTTTCTTTTTTCTTACATTATTCTATTTTTTGTGTTGTAATCTAACTAGAAAATAGATATTCCCAATGGTTACCAAAAGCTTTATATTATGTTAGTTACTATTGTTTCTTACCATTAAAGCTAAGAGGTGATGAATATGCCTATTGCTCTCGCCCCGGTAGATAGAATCTTGAGAAAAGTTGGTGCTGAAAGAGTATCTAAAGCTGCAGCTTTAGAATTAAGAGACATTGTGGAGAATTTTGCTCACCGTATGGCTGTAGAAGCAGTAAAGAGGACCCATGAAGCAGGTCGGAAAACAGTATTCAAAGAAGATGTGGTGCACGCTCCTCGTTTGGTGATCGACAGAGTGAAGGAAAATATCATGATCGATGTGGAAACAGAGATTTTGAGGGAGTTAGAGGATTTAATACCACCCCGGGAATGAATTTCCATCAATTCATCAATTCTCTCTTTTTTATTCGGATTCACCCCAGGTAGCTTGAGGCCTTCTTAATAGGCTTTTTCAGAATAGAAAAAAGTGGTGAGAGTTCAGTTACCACCTCACCATTCTCAGATAGGATCATCTTGTTATATTCTCTCATGTGTTTAGGACTGCACATCACCTGTCTTAATTCTATTTCAGAATAGCACTTTTCAACCGGGCAAGAAGTTCATAGCAGGCAAACCCACCGAAAACGCCAAAAAGGAAGCTTCCCGCATTGTTGAAAGGAGAAATGCCCCATAGATCAAATGGCGGTTCAAGAGCTTGATTTGCCAGAAGGTAAAATACAGCTCCTATAGCGGCCCCAACCAAAAGCTCCATATATATTCGATAGTCTTTGTAGATCTTTACTTTTCTCTCCTCTTTTCTGCTGCGTTCTTCCATAGCGACACGGAAAAACCCGCCGAGAAGCCCTCCAGATGCAGCGCATAGCATGAGCTTCCAGAGATACGTGGGTTGATAGACAAACGAATGCTCAGAACTTTTTTCATCGTAACCGCGCACTGAATACACTGTCCATTTGTATCTCTCGCCGGTTTTTAGGTTAAGACCTGCATATTCCTTATATTTTTTATCCCATGGATAGTAACAGGGGTTGTTAATCCATATTGGTCCTTTCTTACTTTCTGGCTCTCCACGTTCATCTATATAGGGAAGTTTAACAGATCCATCTTCGAAACCGCTAATCTCGATTTTGTATTCCTCAGCTTCTGATACCAAATTCCAGGTAAAAATGAGACCTCCTTCTGTCGCAGGGATAACATTAAGCCCTTCAGGTGGCATCAGCTCAGGCTTGCCTGTATCATTTTCCTCTGGTTCTATCTTGAATTCTCTTGTTCCCCACTTACTATAGCCAATGTCGCTGTAAAATGCTCTCACTCCCCAATAATATGTTTCTTCAGGCTCAAGTTTTCTTCTTAATGAACTGATGTCTGCCGTCAATTCATAGAATGTGCCATTGATCCTCGGCTCAGTAGTATCCCTTGGTATTTTCAGCAGTATGTTGTCAACATTTTCATCATAAGGATGATCAGCGAAGTTATTAGCCTTGCGAATTTGCAGCTCATACCGTGGGTTTGGCCCTCTTCCTCCCTTCCAGGAGAGGTATAAGGGAATTCTAGTTTCGGCATCCACTATGGGAATTTTGGTGTCAGGACACACCACCAATCCTACATCCTCCACTTCATGTATTCTGTACTTGATGACAAACTCCTTTAGTGTTATTGTTCCTTCCTGTGTGGATTGAAACACGAAGGGGATTCGAACTCTACATTCTCCTTCCTCCAGGTTATCTCCAGGGTCTTCCATGATACTTTTCAGTTCTTCTGCAAATTCATACTCGAAAGGTTCATCTTCCAAAGGGGAGAGAGTATAACTACCCATCGTAACAATTGGAATCGGTGTTGCGGCCCATTCTTCTGGCTTGAGTTTCATGTGTGCACTGTGTACTTCTATGTCTAATGGGATGATCACATCCACCTTATGTTCTTGATCCCCATCGGGTGTTATCCCGTAGTTCTCAACGGTAAAGGTATAGAAGTAACCTATTTTAGGTTCGCCAGCTGGAGTATAATAAATCTCAGATTTGGACTGGAAGAAATCACTTTTCAGCTCAATCTCCTTATTGTTCTCGCAGTGCGCGCTCTGGGAAATCACCAAGAATATCAACAGTATTGCCATTACGAGCAAGTTCCTGTATCCTCTCATAGGTTATCACCTCCGTAGTTTTTTTCTCTGTTTCAAGTGGATATACAAACCAGTAAGGTGTGTGCTCAACTATTCCACAAGCTTTTCCTTTTATTAGTTTTGTTCTATTTAAGGTTTAGGTTTGAACCTTTTTGTGCAAACCTAATTTTCTTTTGGAACAAGGATTTCGGGAAACGCTGGTATGGATTGTAAGTTGAAAGCTCCACCACCATTTACCAGAATTTCGAGCTGTCACCATATAAGAGCAATCCTTTGTAGACATTTGGTTGACCATTTCAGGTGACAGGGCTCATGGAATAAGAAGAACCTCCAATAAGATGGGATGAGGTCAAAGAAATAGCCATTGACACGGTTTGAAGTATCAGCTAATCTAGGAATGTTTGGTAACCTGATCGGATTTTGGAGAATCATATCATTGAATCCGCTGCGCCGTAATTCCAAACGCAACTCTTTAATAGCAGAAAAACAACAGAGTGGGGAGGTGATCGCGTGGCAGTTGATCCTGTATGCAAGATGGATGTTAATGAGAAGAAAGCGAAATGGAAAACAGAATACAGGGGCAAAACTTACTACTTCTGTGCTCCTGGCTGTAAAACTGCTTTTGAAGAGGACCCAGAAAAATATGTGTAACCTGATCGAAAGAATTCCCCAAAAGAGATATACAGTCTTTTAGCTGCAGAGACTCGAAGATCTCATGAGTTGTACTGTAGTTGATGTCTATTGCTTTCTATATAGTAGAAAACAAAAAGATGGCCACTGATCCACCCAAGTCTCACAGGAAAATTACCAGTGAACCAGTCTGCTACAGAATTAAAGCGTAGGGAGTGAGTCTGTAGCCCAGAATTCAAAGCAAATGGGGTGATAGCTTTGAAGGACAATGGGATTCTACCTCACATCCCCCAGTACTTCTTTGCTTCAGAGAATATAAAGGTTTGTATCATTTGGGTTTATCCAGTACGCAGTCCTGCCAGACAGTATTTATTCTCCAGAAATAAGTGACAATATTCCAAAATTGAATGTGCAATAAAAAGACACCATTTGCATATCGATTATTGTGAGGAATTCTAACCCTGAAAAGGAATTCTATTTCTTTATTCGGCACAATAAATCTTTACATTTGTCAAGGAGAAACGAAAATCTTTTAAACCACCTGAAAATGAGAAAGTGATGGAAGATAAATTGAAAGAATTGCAGGAAAAACTAGAGAAAGCTCACACAGGAGGAGGACCAGAAAGAATAGAGAAACAGCACAGCAAAGGGAAATTAACTGCCAGGGAACGAATCTCCATTCTATTAGATGAAGGTAGCTTTGAGGAGATTCACACCTTTGTCACCCACAGATGTCATGAATTTGGCATGGAGAAGAAAGAATTTTATGGAGACGGCGTGGTGACTGGGTTCGGCACAGTAGAAGGACGGCTTGTCTACGTCTCCAGCCAGGACTTCACCGTATTGGGAGGTTCTCTCGGTGAAATGCATGCTGAAAAGATCGGTCATGTACAGCAATTAGCACTAAAGAACGGAGCCCCCTTTGTACAAATCAATGATTCAGGAGGTGCACGAATCCAGGAAGGTGTCCTCTCCTTGGAAGGGTATGGGGAAATCTTCAAGTGGAATACCTTAGCTTCCGGTGTCGTCCCACAGATTTCAGTTGTATTGGGACCTTGTGCGGGAGGAGCTGTCT
>Ga0209636_10001785_pt1 | contig 21781 bp, 15 predicted proteins | sample DeeMarSWOR152_54_FD_187464 | JGI IMG/M metagenome (GOLD analysis project Ga0209636, IMG submission 187464) | Marine sediment microbial communities from White Oak River estuary, North Carolina - WOR-1-52-54 (SPAdes) (version 2) | ecosystem: Environmental > Aquatic > Marine > Intertidal zone >...
CCTTGGACATGGGAATCGGGACAACCCCCTTCGGGCCCATCCACTTCTCGTACAGCTCGAAGAACTTGCCCGTTTTGATCGACCATACAATGGTATTGTTGACGAAGTCCCTAATATCGGAATTGCCTTCCCTCATCATGTAGCCGTAGGGTTCATAGGCGATGGCGAAGTCCACGGTTTTCCAGTTCTCAGGGTTCGGGGCCTTCATCCTCAGGCCTTCCAGGAGGCTCCGATCCGTTGAGTAGGCATCGACCTTTTTGCCCTTCAAGGCGAGGAAGCCTTCTGGATGAGTTTCCACGACGACGATATCCTTCGGCTTATATTTGCCCGCTGCAGCCTGGTCTTCAATGGCCTTCAAGTTGGTAGTTCCTCGGGCGGCTCCCAGCCTTTTTCCGCTGAGGTCGTCAATCGTCTTGATAGGGCTGTCCTTGGGAACGAGGAAGGTCGTCTCCGAGAAGAAGAAGATGTAGCTAAAATCAACCACTTCTTCCCGCTGCTGGGTATAGGTGGTGGAACCCATTTCCACATCTACAGTGGCATTGGCCACCATGGGGATACGGGTTTTCGGGGTAACGGTGAACGGTTGGATCTCTATTTTCTTGCCGAAGTGCTCCGAGAGCTTGTCGGCGAGGAGGTACGTCATATCGACGGAGAACCCAACGTGTTTCCCCACCTTGGGATCGACGAATGCGAAGGGTATCGAGCCCTCCCTCCACCCCACGCGGAGTTTACCCGTTTTGTTGATGCGGTCCATGGTCGCATCGGCCAGCACCGCGTTGCAAAGGAGCGTCATTGCGAAGATGACGCAAAAACCGACGGCGAACAACTTTTTCATAAGATCACCCTCCTAAATTGTGACTATGGTCATAACCCCCTTCTTTCATGTACGGTTCCATCACCTCCCCTTCTGCAGATTCGAGGCTACTATAGAACAGGAGAAGGGATTTGTCAACTCAATTTCGCGGAGGATACTTTTGTGTTAACGGTGCGAAAATGCATGAGAAATTCCTTTCTTGAAATGCAGGGCCAGGCCTGAAAAACACCAGACGAAATAGTTGCAATAAACCGCGATTTCATATATTTTCGAGGGGAAATCCCGGGCTAATGATTCCATGTCCTTCCGAGTAATCCACAGGGAGAAGAAGAGCAGGGTCCTCAAGGCCGGCACCTTCGGGTGCTTGAGGGGTGCATATGCGATAAACGTCACCCAGGGTTGCGGGCTCCTTTGTGCTTACTGCTATGCCCGCGGGTATTCTACGGCCCCGGCGAGGGGGGATGTCTATCTTTTCATCAACCTCCCCGAGTTACTCAGGAGGGAGTTGGATAGCGTCAGACGTCGATGGCTCCCTGGCATAGTGATCTTCAACACCGCCACCGACTGTTTTCAACCGCATCCTGATATCCTCGGGGTCACGTACCAAACCATGGTCATCCTGTTGGAGCGGGGAATCGGCATCTCCTTTCTCACCAAGGGGTTCATCCCTCAGCGTTTTATGGAGCTCTTCAGGGCATATCGAGAAAGGGTCCACGCTCAAATCGGAATCGTATCCCTTGGCGAGGACTATTGGAGGGTGTACGAGCCCGGTGCCGCATCGCCTGCGGAGAAACTTGAGAATATCGAGAGGCTCCGAGCGGCCGGAGTGGATACCGAGGTGCGTATCGACCCCATCATTCCGTTCGTTACCGATACCCGAGAGGAACTGGAAACCCTGTTTCGGTCTTTAAGCCAGAGGGGGATTCGGAGGGCTTCCCTCAGTTATCTGCATCTTCGTCCGGCCATTCAAAAACAGCTCAGCTCAGAGCTACCGCCCCTTCACCGGAAAGTGCTGGATAGCTGCTTCGAAAGTCAGGATTGGGCCGAGGTGGGGATGTCCACGAAGACAAAGCTCCTCCCCAAGAGATTGAGGGAGAATGGATATGGGAGGATGAGGACTATTGCCGAGGCCTACGGTATTTCAACGGCAATCTGCAGGTGCAAAAACCCGGAAATGAATGGGGAACTTTGCCCATCTTCAAACGTCCGAAGGGCTATCTCACTAGTGCGGATTCCCCGGGGCAAGCAGCTTACCCTCTTTTCCTGCTAATGATCATACCCGTTCCCGCGATATCCTCCCTCATTGCTGCATAGATCCCGGCCAGAATGCAGATACCTCCCGCAGCTTTCAACGGGCTCAGCGTCTCGCCCAAGACCCAATAAGCGAGGAGGGTCGAACCAATTGGCTCACCGAGGATGAGGACGGCAACGGTCGACGCTGAAAGGAACTTGAGGGCCCAGTTGAAAGTGGAATGGCCAATCAATTGGGGGACAATGGCCAGCATCAGAAAGAGGGCATACGTACGGGAGGAGTATCCGAAGAAGGGGACCCCCGCGACTATTCCAATGAGGAGGACCACGAGCCCCCCCGCCAGGTAAACGGGAAAGATGTAGGATATGAGGTCCATTTTCTGCCTGAGTTTGCGGCCCACGATGAGATACGCGGAGGCCATTATCGCCCCAGCCAGGGCAAGGAGATCTCCCATTGCAGCATGGGGAGAGAGGGTGAAGTCGGATAGCCCGATAATTACCGCTCCCGCGGTGGATAGGAGGATGCCCAAGATCGTCAGAGTGCCTGCCCTCTCCTTTAGAAGGAGAGAGGATCCCAATGCGACGAAAATCGGGTGAGTGCTCACGATTACGACGGAACTGGCCACGGAGGTGTATTTGAGGGAGGCGATCCAAAAAATGAAGTGAAACCCGAGAAAGAGGCCCGTAAGGAAGAGCAGCTTCCATCGCCCCCGCAGGATTCTCCCGTACCCTTTTCGGCTCAGGGCAACTGGTGAGAGAAGTAAAGAGGCCAAACCGAGCCGATAGGCCGCTATGGCCAAGGGAGGGGCGTCGCAGAGCTTGATGAAGATAGACGCGGTGGAAATGGCAACGATGCCAATTACCACGGCTATCACCATTTTCATTGTATGCACCCTCGTACCGATGTGAGCAGTGCTGCCCTGGCCGCGCTGGGGAACTCTATTGTCCTGCCACAATGGTCCCAAAGCCTAGAGCCCCGACGAATCCCGCAATTCCCCCGAGATAGAATATGGGAGCCAGACCAACCAGGTCGGCGATTATCCCTCCGAGGATAGGCCCCGTCGCTAAACCTAGGCTCATGGACAAGTTGAAGATCGCCATCATCGCCCCCATGCCATGTCTCCTTCCCTCTTCGACGACCAGGGCATTGGCCGCAGGGAGGGCGAGGGCACCCATGGAGCCCAGGAAGATGTTAAGGGCAAAAATTTGACCGAAGCTCCTCACATGGGGGATTAGTACGACGCCAAGGCCGAACCAGAGGCTCCCCCAGAATACGAGGCCCCTTCTCGTAAACCGATCCGACACATAACCAAGGGGAGCCTGCAGTACCGAAGTCAATAGGATGTTGGAGGATAGAATGATCCCGATCTGGGAAGAAGAGAGTTCGAGGGCCCCGTGGGCAAAGAGGGGGACAAAGGTGAGGAGGAGGCCTCTTGCAAGGGCATTGGTGAACCGAAAGATGACGAGCCCCTTGGTCACAGGGCTTCGAAGGATCTGGATGTAAGGGCGGGGCTGCTCAATCTCCCTGTGAAGATGGAGTTCCGGAAGGAGGACTAGCACCAGGAAGAAGGCGAGGAAACAGAGGCAGCCCATGGCATAGAAATCGGCATTGAAGCCGAACTGATCCTTCAAAATGCCTCCCAGCATAGGTCCCAGGCCCAACCCCGCAAAGAGGGATACCGAGAAGGTACCCATATATCCGCCCTCTGCGCCCTTCGGGGAGATCTCCCCGATATACGCGAAGGCAATTGGAATGATCATAGCGGCGGAGAACCCATGGATGAAGCGGACCGTCACGAGCTCCGCCACGCTATCGGAGAGGATATAACCGAGGGAACTGATGCCGTAAATGAAAAGGCCAATGGCGATGAAGATCTTTCTTCCGCTCTTGTCCGACCATCGGCCCACAATGGGCATGAAGATGGAGCGGGATATGGAAAATCCCGAAAAGATGACGCCGATCCAAAGCCCCGATGCCCCCAGGCTTTCGGCATAGATGGGGAGCAAGGGAACGATGATTCCAACCCCCAACATTGATGAAAAAATGGAGAAGAAGAGGACGATGAAGACCCTTCTTTTCAAGGAGTACCTCCCCTTCCATCCACCGAATCGTGAGGAACGGTATGGGTAACAAGGCGGTTATTAAAAATAGCTTTCCTCCTGAACTGGGGGGAAGCGATCCTCCCGGGAGCCCCCGTTAACGTATTACATACGCATAGAGACATCAAGGGGGAAATGCCAGAGGCAGCCATTTCGTGGTATAATTACGAAAGGAGAAGTCGCCCTTCGCTGCTCAAAATATCTTTTCATGCCGGAGAAGACCCTTGTCCCTTCGCTTCAATGCTTCCAAAGTGACCCTTTCGGGGCTCGCGGGCGGGGAATACTTGCCCCTTCCGGTCTCTAAAGGACCGGCCTTCCCCTTCCCGCTCACCCTCGATGGGTACCCCACTTTTCCAGCAGACTTCGCTCAGGGACAACGGTCTTCCTCCAATTACATGGGGGACTGCAGCACCCTATGATTTAGGGCTCAGAGCTCCTATTCCCAGTTTTTGGGGGATCTCATTATCAACGTTTGACGACAGACCTTCCATATGGCTTGTTGAGAGATCGCTAGCATTCAAACGAGATGTCGGACAGATTCATTCGGATTATCGGGGCCCGATCCCACAATTTGAAGAATATCCACTGCGACATCCCTCGGGGGAAGATCACGGTGATAACGGGGGTTTCGGGGTCGGGGAAGTCTACCCTGGCCTTCGATACCCTCTTTGCCGAGGGCCAGAGGAGATATGTCGAATCCCTCTCTACCTACGCCCGGCAGTTTCTGGAGAGAATGGATCGTCCTGATGTCGATGCAATAGTGGGCATCCCTCCAGCAATCGCCATTGAGCAGCGGAATACGGTCAAGAATGCGCGGTCGACGGTGGGCACGGCTTCGGAGCTGTACGACTACCTTAGGCTCCTCTTTGCCAAGGTCGGCGACACCATCTGCCCTGGCTGCCGGGAAATCGTATCTTCAGACACCGTCCACATCTCCGTTCAACGGATTATGGACGAATGTGCTGGGCAACGAATCACCATCGTCTCCCCTCGAGAAATCCGAAAACCCCTGGACCCCGCGCCTGAAGTGAGGCAATTGGTCAGGGCGGGCTTTTTCAGGGTTTTGGGCGATGACGGGGTAAAGGATATTACCTCCCTCTCCCCCGATGAGTTGGCGACCAAGGGATCCCTGCGTCTTTTGATCGATCGTATCGTGGTTAAGGAGGGGAATGAGGGGAGATTGGCCGAGGCGCTCCAGTCGGCGTTTGTCCAGGGAGGTGGAGTAGCCGAGGTAATTGGACAAAATGGGTTACAGCTCAGATTCAACCAGGCGTTCATCTGCAACCGATGTAACAGGAAGTTTCCCGAGCCGGAGCCTCTCCTCTTTTCCTTCAACAACCCCTTAGGGGCATGCCCCGCCTGTCAGGGGTTTGGCAGGGTCATTGGTGTCGATTTGGATAAGGTCATCCCCGATAAGGGTAAGCCCCTCACGGAGAAGCCCATTGTCCCGTGGAATTCACCGGCCTATTATGAAATGTATGACTACCTATGGGAGGTTTGCCGGGACAATCGCGTTCCAATGGGAAAGTCCTTCAACCAGTTATCCCCGGAACAACAGGATGTAGTCCTTGCTGAAATCGAGGACTTCTTTCAGTGGCTGGAAACGAAACGATACAAGGTCCATGTGAGGGTTTTTCTCAGCAAGTACCGGGCCTACACGACTTGTGAGCGATGCGGCGGAACCCGGCTCAAGGAGGAGGCCTTAAATATTCGAATTGCCGGGAGGAACATCGCGGAGCTCTGTGAAATGGGCATCGAGGACCTGAGGATCCTCTTCGATGCGATGGAGTTGGATCCGTTAAAGGAGGAGGTTGCTGGGAGGATACTCGAGGAAATTCGGAATCGGATCCAGTACCTCTGTCACGTGGGATTGGGCTATATCACCCTCCATCGCCAGACACGGACCCTAAGCAACGGGGAGTTCCAGAGGATCACCCTCGCCAGGGCCCTCGGCAGCGCCCTCACGGATACCTTGTACGTCCTTGATGAGCCGAGCATTGGGCTCCACGCTCGGGACAACTGGAGGTTGCTCGAAGTCCTCAAGAGGCTGAGGAACGGGGGGAATACCATCGTCGTCGTTGAACACGATCCGGATATTATCCATGAAGCCGATGAGATCATCGATCTCGGTCCCGGAGCGGGAAGGGAGGGTGGAAACCTGGTCTTTCAAGGAAGTTTCTCGAGACTACTAAGGAAGAAGGGTTCGATGACGGCCCGCTATCTGAGCCAAACCAAGCGCCTTGCGCACAAGCCCGTGGTGCGAGAGCCAACTGGGTTCATCTATATCCGGAACGCCCGTGAGAACAATTTAAAGGGCATAGATGTCGCGGTTCCCCTGGGAGTGATGGTCTGTGTGACGGGGGTCTCAGGGGCGGGGAAGACGACCTTGGTCAATAACGTCCTTTATGCTGGAGGCAAGGGCGTCTATGACGGCAGGTACGAAAGAGGGGCCTTTGGGGCCATAGACGGACTGGATCAAGTCAAGGATATCGTTATGGTCGACCAATCCCCCATTGGTAAGAGCCTCAGATCCAACCCGGCAACCTATATCGGGGTGTTCGGGGAGGTCCGGAACCTTTTCGCCAACACCAGGGAGGCAGGGAGGGCCGGATTGAAAGCGGGGCATTTCTCCTTTAACGTCCCCGGGGGCAGGTGTGAAAGCTGCCAGGGCGCGGGAGTGGTGGTTTTGGATATGCAATTCCTGGAGGATGTGGCCGTAACCTGCGAACAGTGCAACGGGAAGCGTTTTCGCCCCGAAATCCTCGCCGTTTGCTATAAGGGCAAGAACATTCACGACGTCCTCGATATGACCGTCACCGAGGCCATCGACTTCTTCCGGGAGCATGAGAAGATCGCTTCGAAGCTCCGGGTCTTTTATGATGTCGGATTGGGATACCTGACGCTGGGACAGCCCACCAGTACCCTAAGCGGGGGAGAGGCCCAGAGGCTGAAGCTTGCCCACTATATCGCCGGTGCCGATGGGTCGCGGAACTTATTCATCTTCGACGAACCCACCACAGGGCTTCATCTGGCCGATATCGAGTCGTTACTCAAGACCTTCGATAAGATGCTGGATCAAGGCCAATCCCTGGTTGTAATCGAACACAACCTCGACTTGATCTTCCACGCGGATTATATCATCGATCTTGGGCCGGAAGGGGGAGACGACGGGGGACGTGTTGTGGCCGCGGGGCGGATGGAGGAGGTAATGGACTGCGAACAATCCCATACGGGTCAATTCCTCAGGCGGAAATTCTTGCACTAGGAAAGACCGTCCGTCTATCCCTCGTAGTCGTACCACCCACCGCCTGCTTTTCTCCCCAAACGCCCGCCCCTTATGAGGGTCTTGAGCAAGTTCGGCGGGGACCATTTCAATTCCCTGCTCAGCTCATTATGGAGGTACTCCATTACGTGGTATCCGATATCGTTGCCAGTTAAGTCCATCAGCTCAAAGGGACCCATGGGATAGTTCAATCCTAACTTAACAGCCTTATCCACGTCCTCGACGGTGGCAATGCCCTCTTCCACAATCTTGATGGCCTCAATGAAGTGGGGCATCAAGATGCGATTGACCACGAAACCGGGGGAGTCCTTTTTTACCTCGACGGGCTCTTTTCCCATCTTTTTTGCCAAATCGATCACCGTCTCAATGGTTTCATCGGAGCTATAGTATCCTCGAATAACCTCGACGAGCCTCATGATCTGAGCCGGATTGAAGAAATGCATTCCGGCGACCTTATCCGGACGCTTGGTAGCCGAAGCTATTTCCGTGATGGAGATAGAGGAAGTATTCGTACAGAGGATGACATCAGGACCAACGAGGCTGTCAAGCTTCTTGAAGACGTCTTGTTTAGCCTTCAAATCCTCAAAAATCGCCTCAATGATGAAGTCAGCATCCGCCATTTCCTCGATTCGAGTTGTCCCCTTGATTCCGCTCAAAACCTCTTCCTTCTGTTGCTGGGTGACCTTTCCCCTCTCGATTCCCTTTGTCAGGAATCTCTCAATGGAGTTCATCCCCTTTTTTACAAACTCATTGGCCACATCCTGCATCACCACAGTACATCCACTTTGAGCTGCAACTTGGGAAATGCCGCTGCCCATAGCACCTGCCCCGACTACACCGATTTTCTTAATATCCATCTCCATACCCTCCGCTAAGACGTATTTATTTTTCCCCGTGCTCTCTATCATAAATGATGCCGCCATGTCAACATCGGGAGGAGGCCCTGATCCACCATCAAGGAATCATCTGCGGCGTTGCCTTCGATCGCTCCTCCTTGCGGCGTATTGCTCCATACGCCTCAGTCGTCGCTCCTCGGCGCCTTGCATCTAATACCTTGCTGGCGATCAGGAATACTCCCTAACCTGCTGATTTCAGTTTTGATACTTAAATTGGACGGTGGATTTTGGGAAGGAGCCTCTCGAGCGGGAGGGTTTGATTTGTGCAATGAAGGGTGATACAGGGGCAAAAATTTTGAAGTCTCCTGGAGCTTTGCGCTTCCCGCGTGTCGCTCATGAACGCTGGTGTTCTCGTTAGACTGCGGCAACTCCCGTCAAGTTTCTTTTGACATTGACACTCGGTTTGTACTAGTATTGGGCCTACCCAAATAAGAGGTCGGGGGCATTGGCTCATAATACGGACTTCGACGTAACCATCATCGGGGGAGGTCCCGGGGGCTATGTCGCCGCCATTCGAGCCGCTCAGAGGGGGTTGAAGGTTGCCCTGGTCGAAAGGGATAAGATCGGGGGGACATGCCTAAACCGGGGGTGTATTCCTACCAAGGCCCTGCTTCACGATGTCCTTCGTTTCCAATCCCTTCCCCGCTTGGCCCGCCTCTGCGATATGGATGTCGAAAAGATCGGGCCAGACTTTCAGAAGCTGATGGCCCGAAAACGAGAGGTAGTCGAGAAAATCGTCGGCGGCGTCACTTCCCTTCTGGCTTACCATGGTATCTCGGTGTTCAGGGGAACGGCCACCCTGGTCGACCCTCGAAGGGTATTGGTTCGAGGGGCTCGTGAATCCGATCAGGAATTGAGATCCAGGGGGGTGATTCTCGCGGTCGGAGTTATCCCTGCCCCAGATTCTCCCCTCCGTATCGATGGAAATCACATCCTCAGTACGGATGATGCCCTCGATTTGGACCGAGTCCCCCGGAGCTTGGCCATTATCGGGGCGGGTAAAAGGGGCGTTGAATTCGCAACCATCTTTGCGGGCTTCGGAACGGAAGTGACCCTCGTAGAGTCCAAAGATCAAATTCTTCCCGCGATGGATCGCGAGATTTCAGTGCGGTATAGGCGGGTTTTAACCTCCAAGAAGATCAAGATCCTCACGGGCATGCATGTGAGGGCCATCGATATGGACGGCGGTGAGATCCGCCTTTCGTTGGAGGGACCCAAGGGGAGCCAGGCCATAACGGCTGAAAAAGTGCTCTATGCCGGAGGGAGAAGGCCGAAGCTGGAGGACTTGGGCATCGATAAGGTCAACCTGCCGCTGCAAGAGGGATACATCGCGGTGAACTCCCACATGGAGACCTCTGTTGGGGGAATATACGCCGTAGGGGATGTCCTGGGAAGGGGGTGTTATGCCCATAAGGCCTATGCCGAGGCGGCCGTTGCCGTCGATCACATCACGGGGAGGCCCACGACGGTGGATTATCGCCTCATCCCCAAGTTTATCTACACGGATCCCGAGGTGGCCTCTATTGGCATGAACGAGATGGAAGCCGAAGGTGAGGGGGAGATCGAGATTGGAAAGTTCCCCTTCATGGGCTGCGGGAAATCCGTTGCCACCGGGGAGGAGGAGGGGGTCGTCAAGGTCATCATGGAGAAGAAATATGGGGAGATATTGGGGGTTCACATCATCGGACCTCAAGCCAGCGAGTTGATCGGGTTGGCGTCCCTGGCTATGAAAAACGAGCTCGGCGCCGAGGAGATCAGGGCGGCGATCTTTCCCCATCCCACCTATTCGGAGGCCTTTTTTGAGGCCTCGCTGGACTTGATGGGGGATGTTATCCATATCATGAAGGGATGAGAGAGACGGGAGATGATCTATGGCTACGGTAGTAGTGATGCCCAAATTGGGGTTGACCATGACGGAGGGCACCGTTGAGACCTGGTTGAAATCCGAGGGGGAACGGGTGGAGAAGGGGGAGCCCTTGCTCGTGATCATCACGGAGAAGGTTACCTATGAGTATGAAGCTCCTGCTTCGGGCATATTGAGGGTTATCATCCACCAGGAGGGAGAAGTCGTTCCCGTGGCAACGCCCATTGCGGTCATTGCAGGGGGTGACGAGGAGCTGCCAGACATAGAAGCCCTTGAAAGGGAGGAAGTCGAGGTAGCCCCAATGGCGGCTCCAGCGGTTCAACAGGCCGTATCATCTCCGAACAAAGGGGAACGGATTTTTGCATCGCCGCTTGCCCGCAGGATCGCGCGGGAAGAGGGGGTCGATTTGACGGCCATCCAGGGGACTGGCCCCGGCGGGAGGGTTGTCAAGGAAGACGTAATGAGGGCAATCCGGGATAGAGCTGAGGCTCCTCCCGCCGTAGCTAAGGAGGCGCTTCCCGGCAGGGTCATCCCCATGAAGGGGATTCGGCGGATCATAGCCCAGCGGATGAGCGAGAGCACCAGGACCATCCCCCACTTCTTTCTCAGCGTAGAGGCTGACATGACCGGTGCACTCCAGTTAAGGGAGAGGCTCTTGGAGGAGGTGGAGAAAAAGGCGGGAGTCCGCCTCTCCGTTACGGATATCCTGGTCAAGGTTGCAGCCCGTGGCCTGCGAGATCATTCCATCATCAATTCCAGGATTGAGGGGGAAGGGATCCGGCTGGTGGAGGAGATCAATATAGGGGTGGCTGTGGCCATTGAGGAAGGGCTGATCGTCCCCGTTGTCCGTGCCGCCGATGGCAAGACCCTCACCGAAATCGCGGTGACTATTAGGGACCTGGCCCAGAAGGCCAGAAACGGGAAGCTCTCCGTGGACGATGTAACGGGGGGAACCTTTACCCTCTCCAACCTGGGGATGTTTGGAATCGATACGTTCAACGCCATCATCAATCCCCCCGAGTGTTCCATCCTCGGGGTGGGCAGGACCGTGGAAAAGCCCGTGGTTGAAAAGGGGGAGGTTACAATCAAGCCCATTGCATGGCTGACTCTGTCCGCGGATCATAGGATTGTGGATGGGGCTAGCGCCTCCCAATTTCTCCAGCGGCTAAGGGAATTGCTCGAGAATCCCTATTTTCTCCTTTCTTGAGCCGTCTCAACCCCTTCTGGTCTGTTGCCCCCACATTCCCCTTCGCTCAGAGTTTCGCGTGCGTGATCCGTGCCCGTGAGTTTCGTGCTCGTGGTTCGGGACCCGTCATCTGCGATTTGGATTTTCCCCCTTGGCATTTGACATTTCTCCTTCTGCCGCCAACCTCTCCCTTGAGGTCTCGAAAAAACTCGCTCTCCGCAACGCAGAAAATGTTCTTATGAGAGGAAAACCATTGTCCCTTCGCTTCAGTGCTTCCGAAGTGACCCTTTCGGGATTCGCGGGCGGGGAATACTTGCCCCTTCCGGCCTCCGAAGGGCCGGCTTTCCCCTTCCCGCTCACCCTCGATGGGTACCCCACTTCTCCAGCAAATTTCGCTCATGAACAACGGTGTTCTCGACAAAATTGAGGAAACTCCGGCCAAAATTCCCTTGACATGGATTGAGGCTGTCCCGTATAGTGGGAAAAAGTTTTTTGGATACTGTATCCAAAACTGGGATCGGGATGGAAAGACTCCTTTCGGGAATACGGGTAACGAGGAGAAGGGCTCTCCGTGAGGAAACATATGAGGCTCTGCGAAAGGCCATTCTCAGGGGGAAGGTGAAGCCAGGTCAGCGCCTTAAAGAGGAACGATTGGCCTCCGAGATAGGCACGAGCAGGACTCCGGTAAGGGAGGCTTTTCATAAATTGGAGCAGGAGGAGCTGGTGATTCGCCTTCCCCGCGGCGGATTTGTGGTAAGGGAATGGAGCCGATCCGATGTGGAGGAGATTTTCGGAATTCGGAGCGTCTTGGAGAGTTACGCGGCCTGCGTGGCCACGGAGAAGATCGACGACGTGAAGCTGGCACTGTTGGAGGATAAGCTGCGGGAATCGGAGGAGTGTTTGAAAAGGGGCGACACGGAGAAGCTCATCCAGCTCAACACGGAATTCCATGATATCCTCTATAAGTCGAGCAATAGTCGCAAGCTTTACCATATGATCAATAACCTGAGGGATTACTTCTATCGGTACCGAGTTGCCATTTTGGGCTTAAACGGCATCCCCCAGGTCTCCCTGAGGGACCATAGAAAAATGGTTGCGGCCATGAGGAAGAAGGACTTGGCCTTGGTGGAGAAATTGGTAAGGGAACACATCCTGAGGGGGAAGGAGATCGTCCTGAGGGAGCTCGAGGAGGGAAACGTCTAATTGGCACGGATGTGAGGAGGAAGGCCTCATGAAGGACAGAAGGATAAGGGTATTGGTGGCCAAACCCGGGCTCGATGGCCACGACAGGGGGGCTAAGGTGGTTGCTCAGGCGCTGAGGGATGCCGGAATGGAGGTCATCTATACGGGCTTACACCAAACCATAGACCAAATTATCAGCGCTGCCATCCAGGAAAATGTAGATGTCATTGGCCTATCCATTCTCTCCGGGGCCCACATACCCCTCTGTGAGAAACTGATGCGCGGAATAAAAGAGAAGAACCTCTCCGATATCCTCGTCGTGGTCGGGGGGGTCATCCCCAAGAAGGATATCGGGAAATTGAAGGATATGGGGATAAAGGGGGTATTTCCCGGAGGTACTCCCTTTGCCGAATCCATCCAACTTATCCGGGAGAACGTGAAATAGAGTTGCCTCGTTGAAGAGAGGCAATTGAAGGAGGAGTGTTATCATGGGCGTTGCTACCTATATCAAGAACGAGAAGGGAGAGATCGAGGAGGTCACCCTCCAGTCGGGAATAGAGGTGAAGACGATCTACGGGCCCGAGGACCTTGCGGACTTTGACTACCAGAGGGACCTTGGCGACCCAGGGGAGTATCCGTTCACCAGGGGTATTCACCCCGGAATGTACCGGGCACGGCCATGGACCATGCGCCAGTATTCGGGTTTCGGCACCCCCCTTGAGACCAACGAGCGGTTCAAATTCCTCATCACCCACGGGCAGACGGGGTTAAACGTGGCCTTCGATCTTCCCACTCAATTGGGGCTGGATTCCGATGATTCCCTGGCCGAGGGAGAGGTGGGGCGAGTCGGCATGGCGGTGGATACGCTGAGGGATTTCGAGATCGCCTTTGCCGATATACCCCTTGAGCGCATCGGCTCCGGTCTGACCATTAACGCCGTTGCCAGCATTATGCTCGCCATGTATCAGGCCACGGCGGAAGGATACGGCTTTTCCCTGGACAGAATCAGCGCGACCCCGCAGAACGACATATTGAAGGAGATGGTTGGCAGAGGGAACTGGATCTTTCCCGTGGAGCCGTCCATTCGCCTTATCGGCGATACTATCGAATACTCGGCAAAGGTTATGCCCAGGACGAACCCGGTGAGCGTCTGCGGATATCACATCCGGGAATCCGGATGTACTCCGGCCCAGGAGATTGCCTATGCATTCGAGATCGCGATGACCTATATCGACCACGTTCTCCAGAGGGGATTGGATATCGACGAGTTTGCCTCGAGGATCTCCTTCAACCTCGATATCTTCGGAAATATCTTCGAGCAGGTGGCGAAGTTCAGGGCCGCTAGGAGGCTCTGGGCAAAACTGCTCAAGGAGAAGTACGAGGCGAAAGATCCACGGTCCATGTGGCTCCGCGGGCTTTTTGGCGGGGGAGGCGGGGGACTGACCAAGCAACAGCCACTCAACAACATCGTGAGGAGTGCTTATTACGCCCTCATCTCGGCGCTCAGCGGCACGCAGACCATGGCCCTCTGTTCCTATGATGAGGCCTACACTATTCCCACGCCTCAGGCTGCCGTCATATCGCTGAGAACCATGGAGATCCTTTTGGAGGAGATGGGCCTCAGGGATACGGTCGATCCCCTGGGAGGATCTTACTATGTTGAATCCCTGACGAAGCAGATGGAGGAGAAGATAACCGAGGAGATGAGAAGGGTTGAGGAGATAGGCGGAATGGCCCATGCCGTGGAAACGGGCTACATACAGAGGGAGGTTGCCAGACAGGCCTACCTCTATGAGAAAGCCCTTCAAGAGGGAAGGGTGCACAAGGTAGGGGTGAACATATACAGGGAAGAAGAGGAGGAGGAAGAGGTTACGCTCCACGAATATAACCCCACCGCAGCCGAGGCCCAGATAAAATCCATCAAGGAGGTCCGGAGAACCCGGGATAACAGGAAGGTTGCCCAAACCCTAAAGGATCTGGAGGGGGCGGCCAGGAGAAAGGAGAACGTCATGCCCTTTCTCCTTGAATCCGTCAAGGCTTATGCCACCGTGGGGGAAATGACCCGGGTATTCAAGGAGGTTTACGGGGAGTTCAAGGAGCCGAGCATTTTCTAATTCCCTTCCCCCATGATAGGGGTTTCCCCAAAGATGGCGAAGCGGAGGAGCGAGATGACGGGAATAACGGCTTATGGGGCATATCTCCCCCGGTATCGATTGACGGCAAAGATGATCAATGAGGCCTGGGGGAGGCCGGGAGGTCGAGGCGAGAAGGCAGTCGGCTATTTCGATGAGGATAGCCTCACCATGGGACTCTCCGCGGTGTATCATTGCCTTTCGGGAGATGATATCGAAAGGGTGGATGGCCTGTACTTCGCCTCCACTACGTCTCCCTTTAAGGAGAAATTGGCCTCCACGGAGATGGCCATGATCCTCAACCTCTCGCCAGAGGCCCGCACCCTCGATATCGGCCACTCACTGAGATCGGGAACCAGCGCCCTCCTGACTGCCATGGAGGCCGTGAGGGCTGATTCCCTCAATAGCGCCGTTGTTGTGGCATCGGATTGCGGTCGCCTCGAAGTTCCGGGCGGCTTCAACGAGGCAGCGTGGGGAGATGGTGCGGCAGCTCTGGCGGTTGGGAGGGAGAACGTCCTCTTGAAGATTCTCCATCACTACTGCTACTCCGACGAGCTCACCCACTTCTGGCGTCGATCCGATGACCGCTACGTGAAGTCCGAGGATGTCAGGTTTCCCCAGGTGATGGGCTACGCCCGCATTATGGAGTCGGCCATAGGGAATACCCTGAGGAAAACTCAATACAAACCGGCCGATTTCGCCAAGGTGGTAGTGGATGCGCCAGACCTCCGAAGCCATCAGGCCCTGATGAGGAAGTTCGGGTTCGATCCCAAGGTCCAGGTCCAGGACCCCCTCATAGGTGTTATCGGCTCTCTCGGGGCTGCCCACCCCTTCGCGATGCTCGCCACAGCGTTGCAAGGGGTCAAGCCCGGGGAAAAAATCCTCCTGGCGAGCTATGGGGACGGAAGCGATGTGCTCATCTTCGAGGCCACGGATGCCTTACGGGAATTCCAGCAAGGGGCCGATTTTATCGCCCTGTTGGACCGAAAGGAACTGATATCGAGCTATACCATGCATCTCGCCTTTAAGAGGACCTTTGAGGTGGAATTCCAGGATTACTATTCCTCCATATCAGCCCTCTTTCGGGAAAGGGACCGGTTTTCGAGGCTCTTGGGGGGGAAATGTAAGAATTGCGGCTATATCACAACCCTGGCCTTACGGGTTTGTCCCAACTGCCGAAAGAAGGATCAGTTTGAGAATGTGAGGCTTGCGCGAAGGGGAGTTGTGTTCACCTTTACCCAGGAATGGTACTATCCGTCTCCAGAACCTCCGACAACCCTTGCCGTCGTCGACCTGGAGGGCGGAGGAAGAATCTATTGCCAGATGACGGATTGTTCGGACCCGAGTATCGTCAAGATCGGGATGCCAGTGGAGATGACCGTCAGGAAATATCACGAAGCCCTTGATCTGCCGCACTATTATTGGAAGTGCAAACCCATCTATACGTGATTCGTGTCCGTAGGGGATTTTCCCTAAAGTCAGGACACGATGTGGAGATTTCTGAAAGACTCGAAAAAAAAAACGAGCTCTGAGCGAAATTCAGATGCCTGGGGATTCGGAAAAGGAGCTCTGAGCGCGAATTTAAATTTTTTCGACAACCACTCCGGCGCAACCCGAGCGGGTGTAAACCCAGTTCTGGGTTGAAGGTGGCGTGAACGCTGGAATCGTCGAAAAAATATGTTTGAGCAGCGATAAACGACTTTTCCGGAGGTCTCGGGTCATTTCGTGAGCGAAGGGGAATTCGGTCAACAGACCAGAAAGCACTGAAGCGAAGGGACAATGGATTTCCTTTCATAAGAACATTTCCTGAGCGGCGAAGAGCAAGTTTTTCCGAGACCTCATTTGAGGAAACGGCGGACGTCATTGGGGGGAGTCATGAGCGTTAACTTCAAGGACAAAATAGCCATTGTGGGCGCGGGGTGCACCCGGTTTGCCGAAAATTTCGACATGAGCTATGCGGATATGCTTGCCGAGGCCTGTTTCCAGGCCTTCGAGGAAGCAGGGGTCGGCCCCGAGGATATCGATGGGGCATGGCTGTCCACGGCCTTCGTGGACGGAAGCGCCATGAAGGGGAGATCGGGCATGGATCTCGCCGAGCCGGTGGGCCTCTTCGATATCCCCATCACCCGGGTTTCCAACTTCTGCGCTTCAGGGGGCAATGCCTTCAGGGAGGCTTGTTTAGGGCTCCTTTCCGGGGTAAATGACGTCGTTTTGGCTGCAGGGGTTGAGAAACAGAGGGATCGTCCCCCTCAGAAGAGCCTCGTTAAGATGATGGTGGTCGCGCAACACCAGTTCCTTCAAAAGGGGGAAACGGCGGCGGGCCAATTTGCCGTCTACGCCACCCGTCACATGGAAAAATACGGGACAAAGCTGGAACACTTCTGTATGGTCTCCCACAAGAACCACAAGCATGGGGTGAAAAACCCCATCGCCCAGTATCGACAGGAAATCCCCATGGAGACTATATTGAACTCACCCATGGTCGCCTATCCCATTAATCTGCTGTGCTCTTGCCCCACCACCGATGGGGCGGCAGCTGCCGTGCTTGTCAGGGCCGAGGACGCCAAGAAGTTCAACAAGGATTACGTCTTGGTCAAGGCCCAGGAACTCATCGTAAACTCCGGATGGGATCTCCCCTTTTTCGATCCACGATATGACTTCTCTTACTTTCCCTCCACAAGGCTCGCTGCGCAGAGGGCTTATAAAATGGCCGGGATCAAGGACCCGGTCAACGAGATCGATCTGGCGGAGGTCCATGACTGCTTTGCCCCCGTTGAGTTGATCGTTTACGAGGATTTGGGGTTCTGCAAGGAGGGGGAGGGAAGGCATTTCATCGAGGAGGGGAGATCGACGGCCGAAGGGGATGTTCCCGTGAACGTCAGCGGAGGCCTTGAAAGCTGTGGTCATCCCGTTGGAGCATCAGGCGTCAGGATGATCTACGAGATTACAAGACATCTCCAGGGCAAGGCGGAGGAAAGACAGGTCAAGAACGCCAAATTAGGCCTTGCCCATAATATCGGGGGTCCCTGTGCTATCACATCCCTTACCATCCTGGGCGCCCCATAAAATCCACAAAGACCCGAGCGATGAAGGGTAGCATGGAGGAATAACGACCTATCTCCGGAGTCTGGTTTTGACGGGTTGTTGCCCAAATCCCTGGGGCGAACAGCAAAGAATTTTTGGTAACCATTCTTAGTGAAGCGAAACGGGATTTTGCCCAACATCCCTCTTGAAGCGGCGCATATTCAGGAGCCCTTAATGACCTTAGGGGACTGGATCGGGAAATGGGGCCTCATTTCCCCCCAAAAAAACGCCATCATATTCGAAGGTGTGGAGTGGAGCTATCGAGCCCTCAATCAGAGGGCGAACCGCCTTGGCAATCTGCTGATGGACCTGGGAATTCAAAAGGGGGATAGAGTTGCCGTCTTATTATACAACTGTCCCCAATATATTGAGACATACACAGCCTTGGCCAAAGTGGGGGCGATCATCGTCCCCCTGAACTTCAGGCTCGCCAAATCCGAGTTATCCTCCATTGTAAACGATAGCCGTTCGGAAACCCTCATCTTCGGGGAGGATTTCGAGGAGAAGGTGAGGGCCATTAGGCCCGATATTCCGGTAAAGGGCGAGAACTACATCTGCGTAGGGGAGAAAACACCGTCTTGGTCCATCGACTACGAAAAAGCCCTCATAGATTATCCTACCAACGAACCCAAGGTGAAGGATGGGGTGAACCCGGAAGACTCCCAGATGATTATGTATACATCGGGGACGACGGGGGTTTCCAAGGGAGCCCTCCTTTGCCATCGGAAGACGTTCTTCAATGCCCTAAACGCCAACGTCTACTACGGCCTCACCAGCGAGGATATCATGCTGGTCACGCGGGCGCTGTTCAACTCCGGTGGGTCGCTGGTGGAGTGCTTTCCCATGCTCTACAGGGGGGGAACCGTTATCTTGCAGCGGCGGTTCAGTGCGAAAGCCGTCGTGGAGGCAATAGAGAAGCACAGGGTAACCATACTCGAGGCCGGCGCGACCATGTACAGGATGATGCTCGATGAGTGCGACATTTCCCAATACGACCTGAGCTCTCTCAAGATCTGTTATACGGGCGGAGAGAGAATACCCCTCTCCCTGTTAAGGGAATATCGAAAGCGGAATATCACCATCGGCCAGATCTTCGGGCTCACGGAGACGTCCACGGTCACCTGGCTGGGCAAGGAGGATGCGGTCCGTAAAATGGGGTCGGTAGGCCGGCCCGTTCTCCACGGGGAGATGAGGATTGTAGGCGAAAGAGGGGAAGACATTCTACCGGGGGAGGTGGGGGAGATCATCGTCAGAGGGCCCATCATCATGGACGGTTATTGGAATAAGCCCGGGCTTACCGAGGAGACGATACGGAACGGGTGGCTCTACACTGGAGATTTGGCAACCGTCGATGAAGAAGGGTTCGTCTACATTAAGGATAGGAAGAAGGATATGTTCATCAGTGGAGGGATGAACGTCTATCCAGCGGAGATCGAGAAGGTCTATTTGGAACATCCGAAGGTGAACGATGTAGCGGTGGTCGGCATTCCAGACCAGAAGTGGGGGGAAGTCGGAAAGGCCTTCATCGTCCTGAAGGAAGGTCATTCCATGGCCGAAGGGGAGGCCATCGACTTCTGCAGAGAAAAAATCGCGAAGTACAAGATCCCCAAATCCATCCAGTTTGTCGAAAAACTCCCCAAAACGGCGGGCGGGAAGATTCGGAAATACCTCCTGAAATAATCATTAAGGATGTAAGTCCGATAGTGATTTATATACATGTTCTGAATCAAGGTGGGAAGGGGGGATGACCGCAATTGGGGGGCAGGATGATACGATGGCCGAGGTAACCGAGGAACTCATCCTTCAACTCAAGAGACTGATCATCGAACGGCTCAAGCTGGAGGATGTTCTGCCAGAAGATATCGGAACCGACGATCCCCTTTTCGGGGAGGGGTTGGGGCTGGACTCGATCGATGCTTTGGAGCTGGTGTTGGGGCTGGAAAAACACTATGGTGTAATTATTCCCGATGCGGAAGTTGGGCAGAGGGTCTTTCAATCGGTGAGGACCATTGCCCGCTACATCGTCGACAACCCCATGTAATTATGATGAAGTCGTAAAAAGTCAAAAATGGGACGGCAAAGTAAAAAGCTCCAAATGCAAGGCTTGCGAATCTTGAGGAGTGAGGCGTACTTATTACCAATACGCCGCAATGACGAAAGATGAAGCGTAACGAAGCAGGTGGACTTTTTAAGAAGCCGTCAATTATTTCTTCACAAGTATGAATCTACTCCCCTTTAATTCAATAATTCTTGAAATATTCTTTGAATTATTCAGACTACTATAGTACTATGGGCAACGTGGATATGGGAACTGGCTACGATGCGGTAATCATCGGCGCAGGGATGGGGGGACTTAGCTGTGGTACCCTTTTGGCGAAGGAGGGGCTAAAGGTACTGATCTGTGAGCAATCCTCAAAACCCGGTGGCTACTGTCAGAATTTCAAACTCAATGATTTTACCTTCACGCCTGCCGTCCATTTCCTCAACGAATTCGGTCCTAATGGTCAGATGAAAGATGCGTTCGAGATCTTGGGCCTCCCTCCTGAGATCGAATTTTGCTCCCAGGATCCCCAGCGCCGTATAATTACCTCCCATTTCGATCTCACCCTGTCCACCGACATTGATCGATTCGAGAGGGATTTAACCCGCCTCTTTCCCGGGGAGGAACAACCAATCCATGCATATATAGAGGAATGGAAGATGCTGGCCAAAAGCATCGAGGGCCTCCCCCTCAAATCCCTTGACATCATCAGCCTCAAAGAGAAGCTTCAGCTCTTATATAAGGGTATACTCAAGGGGCCACAAATAATGCGGTATCGCGGCAAAACGGCCCAGGGAGTTTTGGACGCTTTCTTCAAAGACCCCCTCTTGAAACACCTCCTCAGCTTTGGCGCCCGCAGGGATTCCTCTATCTTTGCCTGTGCAGGCCCCATCATGTGGGCAATAAAGGGGAACTGTTATTACATCAAGGATAAAGGGGTAGAGGCCTTGCCTCAGCTTTTTCTCAGGCATTATAAGGCTTACGGTGGGGAAATCTCCTTTAATACCTTTGTAAAGAAGATCGTGATTGAAGGAGGACTGGTCCGGGGGGTCCTGATTGAAGGAGGAGGAGAGATCCAATCCAGATATCTCGTCTCCAATGGGGATGGTTATTCAACGTTCCACTATCTGATAGGTAAGCATCTATTACCTGATCGGTTCGTAAGGAGGCTACAAGAAAGGGAGCTATCAAAACCAACCTTCACCGTCTATTTAGGTGTGGATCTTGACCTGACGGAGATGGGCTTTGATGGAGCCCTCATCCACTACTACCCCACAATTGGTAGAAATCCATGGGGGGAAAAGGAGACAGGGGGATTTGACATAGAAAAGCAGAGGACGACGATCCGTATGGATAGCATAAATAACCCTATGCTTGCCCCACTGGGCAAACATACCGTGGCCATCTCTGCATTTGTTCCTTATGAACTGTTTAGGGATGGGGACAACATAAATCCCCATTATAGGGAAATAAAGGAAGAGATAGCCCAGAAGATCATTGGCATTGCGGAACAGGTGATCCCCGGCCTATCCAGCCATATTATGGTCCGGGATGGCTCAACACCCCTTACATACGAGAGAATGACATTAAATACACGCGGCGCTGCCATGGGTTGGTATCTTTCGGCAAAAGAATTCTCAAGGATTCGTACCCAGAAGACACCCATTGCCAATCTCTATCAGGCAGGCCATTGGACGTTTCCTGGTGGAGGCGTACCAATGGTGATCATCTCTGGGGTCAATGCAGCCATGCTTGTGTTGAAGAGCATGAAGAAATTCACGCCCAAATGCCGCAAGGGGGATATGTCTTAATGGGCTGTACCACGAGCCATTTCAGGCCAGTCATTGATACCTTTAAGATCTGCATGCTATATCTGCGCAGTTTTTTGTGGAGATAGAATTTCAGTGGAAAAGGGGAAGTGAATGTCTAAGGTAAGCGTCTACACGAG
>Ga0209636_10001787_pt1 | contig 21776 bp, 18 predicted proteins | sample DeeMarSWOR152_54_FD_187464 | JGI IMG/M metagenome (GOLD analysis project Ga0209636, IMG submission 187464) | Marine sediment microbial communities from White Oak River estuary, North Carolina - WOR-1-52-54 (SPAdes) (version 2) | ecosystem: Environmental > Aquatic > Marine > Intertidal zone >...
CCGGACTGAATCCTAAGAGAAATATTTTTGCAGGGGCCTTGCCTCTGTTAGATCGTAAGCGATTGGAGTTGGCCAAAGCCCTCTCAACGGACCCAACCCTTCTTTTGGTGGACGAAGTTGCCGGTGGGCTCTCTGAAGGAGAAGTCGAAGAGGTGTTACAAATCATTCATTCTGTGCGGAAAGATGGGGTGACGGTACTGTGGGTTGAGCACATCGTTATGGCTATGCAGAGAGGTCCCGATCGTTTGCTGGTTATGAATTTTGGCCGGAACCTGTATTGTGGCGAGCCTGACGAAGCTTTCAAATCCGAGGAAGTCCAGAAGATTTATCTGGGCGCTGAGGAAGACTGATGCATGTGCTTAAAGTCAGGGGCTTGAATGTTTTTTATAGCGAATTTCAGGCCCTGTTTGACATTACGCTTGATGTGACAAAGGGACAAATCGTTTCATTATTAGGCGCCAATAGCGCCGGCAAATCCACGCTAATCAATACGATTACCGGCATTCTCCAGGCTGCTTCAGGAAGCATCCACTTTGACGGGAAGAGAATTGATAACCTGGAGTCCCACGATATCATAAACCTGGGTATGGCCCTGGTACCGGAGGGCCGGAAAATTTTTTCCGCCTTAACGGTTCGAGAGAACCTGTTGATTGGATCTTACACTCCCAGGGCCCGTGAGGCGAGAAATGAGACATTTGAAAATGTGCTATCCCTTTTCCCACCACTAAAGGCAAGGCTCAACCAGAAAGGGACCGACCTGAGCGGTGGAGAGCAGCAGATGCTTTCCATCGGTCGGGCTCTCATGTCCCAACCAAGTTTCACTATATTTGATGAGATTTCTCTGGGCCTGAGTCCTATTGTCGTCAAGGAACTCTACAAAGCCATCAAGGAAATCAATCTGAAAGGCATGACCGGAGTGATTGTTGAACAGGATGTCAAGCGAAGCCTCAAGTTTTCCGACTATGCCTATATCCTGCAGGAAGGCAAAATTACACTGAAAGGGGATCCACAATCCTTTACCGAAGAAATGGTGAAAAAGGCCTATTTCGGCCTTTAGATTTGTCCAGTAGCCCGTTGGCACCACTTATGCCATATCGTTTTTGAGTAGCCGTTCAGGGTTCCGAGGTTCCAGGGTTAAAAGGTTAAGAGGTTCAATCCGTCAGGCAGGTTTGAACCTGTGAACGCCTAAAGTTTTTATCAATAGGGTGGATAGAAGAGAAGAGGATGATGTTAGGATACCTGGAAGCGATCATTACCGGTATTTTGTTAGGGAGCCTTTACGGGATAGTCGGTATAGGACTCTCGATGGTTTTTGGAATCATGAGACAGGTCAACCTGGCCCATGGTGAACTCATGATACTTTCGAGCTATTTCAGTCTCCTGTTCATACAGTTGATGGGACTTCACCCTTTGGTAACACTCTTCCTGGTTCTTCCCATTATGTTCGCGTTCGGCTACCTCATACAGGCCTTTCTGTTTAACCGGGTGATGCAAAAAGCAATGGAACCTTTCCTCATCATCTCTTTCGGGCTCTCCATCATTTTGCAAAACGCCCTGTTGCTCATATTTACACCTGATGCCCGTGCCTTAAAGACCGCATTGGCCATAAAAAGTGTTGATGTATTAGGCCTTTTTCGTATTCCCCTGATTCAACTCATCAATTTCGCAGCAGGCCTTATCGTGCTTTTTCTGCTCTATCAGTTTATGAAAAGGACGTATCTCGGTTGGGCGATTCATGCCGCTTCGGAAGACTTGTCCGGCGCCAAACTGATGGGTATTAATCCGAAAAGGGTCTACTGTTACGCTATGGGTATTGCCGCCGCAACGGCTGGCATTTCAGGTGTACTCGTTGGCATGACCTTTACTTTTTATCCTCATTCAGGGACTCAGTACCTTATCATTGCGTTCGGAGTAGTTATTATCGGAGGTCTGGGAAGTCTTCCGGGCACTTTTTTAGGAGGAATGATATTAGGCATTTCTCAGTTGGTCGGTGGCCGTATTATTGGGCCAGGCTTTCAGTTACTGAGCGGTTACCTCATACTTATCATCGTTTTGACGATAAGGCCGCAAGGGATATTAGGAAGGAGGTAACCACTCGGTGTCCAAAAAAAAGATTCGTTTTACAATCGTCATTATATTGCTTTTTATTCTTGCGATCATTCCCCTCTGGGCGTCACGTTATGTGGAGAACGTTTGCCTGTTGGTATGTGCCTATATGGCGTTGGCATCCATGTGGAACCTTTTGGCCGGCTATTCGGGCATGGTCTCCTTAGGCCAGCAGATGTTTGTCGGTGTGGGGGGATATACGCTTGCGGTGTTATCCATGTACTATGGTTTACCCATATTTTTAAGTATTATGATCGGAGGATTTATTTCCGTATTTCTCGCGATACTGATATCTTTTCCTATATTCAGGATGAAAGGGGTTTATTTTGCCATCGGCACCTGGGTCATTGCCGAAGCATTGGGTATATGCTTCAGTAATTGGGCCTATGTGAAATATGGTATGGGTATTTTTATCCAACCTTCACAAAAAATGTCCATGTCGACTATTTACTACGCCGCTGCAATTATTTGTGTCGGTTCGATTTCGGTGGTCTATCTTTTGCTTCGATCGAATCTGGGTTTGGCATTAATGGCCATTCGGGATGATGACGTTGCTTCAGAGATGATGGGGGTTAATATCTTTCGATGCAAGCTCACCTGTTTTTTGATCAGTGCGTTCATTACAGGCATCGCGGCCGGTGTTTTGTATTTGAATACAGTGTTCATTCAACCCTTCGAGGCCTTTGGTATTGGCTGGACGGTAAACCTGCTTTTTATTGTCATCATTGGAGGTATCGGGACTTTAGAAGGGCCGGTTATTGGCGCCCTTATCTTTGTTATCCTGCAACAATTCCTCTCAGAATACGTGGGGTACAATCTGATCATATTGGGTGCCATCACTATATTGGTCATCTTCTTTGCGCCGAAAGGCATTATCGGTACATTCCAACATAAATACGGCTTTGAACTCTTTCCTGTTCGTCGTGAATAATTCTATATGTGCGTCTCTTTGGCATGGTTCGGAGAGACTTAATTGAGATATAAGAAATAAATATAAGGGGGAATACTATGATAGACAGGAGCATATCGTCTTTAAGAACGTTGAGGCCGGGAACCGAATTTGATAAATCCATTTTCTGGTTCAGGGATGACTTGCATCAGCCTTACGCCATAACTCCCCTGGGTATGACGACTATTCAAGCCCACCATGCGTGGGGATATCATTCAGCCGCGAGGACGACAAGTCTCCCTCCATCAAAGGGCGGGCATGTCAAAATCCACAAGGGGAGAGTCTATATCGGTTTTGCATTAATTGATGACCCTGAAGAAATCACCGCGAGAGAGCCGAAATTCAAGGAATTACTCGATTACTGCCTTGAAAACTGGGAGGAGTACTATGAGAGGCTCATAGGGGAAGTGAAGGCGAATTTGGATTCTCAGAACGGCGTGGATACGGACAAGCTGATCCCCCCCCACCTCCTTGAATATTTGAGACAGGCCTATCGTCTGGACAGGCGAAACTGGGAGATCCACTTCGAACTGATGTATCCGGCAGACGCCCTTTATTTTATGTTTGAGGATTATTGTAAGGAAAAAGGCCTGGAAGAGAGTCAGATGTTGATCATGCTCAGGGGCGTCGACACGGTTGCCACGCGGACGGATGAGGAATTATGGAATCTGGCCAAGATGGCTGAGGAGGCCGGTTTCAAGGATGTGATTTTGGACACAGAGGCAGAAGACCTTCTGGAGAGATTAAAACAGATGCCCAAAGCGAGGGACTGGCTGGATCGGTTTGACAAATTTTTAGACATGTATGGAAATCGCGTCGTAGCTGCGCACATGGACGTCATCACGCCCACGTGGAGGGAAGATCCAACCCCGGTGTTAGACACCCTTAAAGGGTATTATACGCGTATGGAAGAGGGCTGGGATTACTATAAATCAAAACAGGATATCCTCGATCAAAGGGATAAGGCGATTCGGGATTATGAAACGCAACTCAAAGACGGCGAAGAACTGAAAGAATTTCAGAGGATGATCAAGGGGGCCCATGGAATCTACCACTTCCAGGAAGATCACGGCTTTTTTATTGACCAGGGTTCCACGGCAATGGTCCGAAAAGCGGCCATTGCATGCGGGAAACGGCTCTATGAAAGGGGGCTTATCGAAGACATTGAGGACGTCCTTTATTTGACATACCAGGAACTGGAAGAGGTCATAGAGGCCATTGCATACGATGATGAAGCGGCCAGATATCACTACAGTGCGCTGGTGCCAAATCTTATAAAGGAGAGAAAGGCTGACGCCAAGAAGGTCCCGGAACTGGATGCCCCTCTCACCCATGGCAAGGTTCCGGAGAAAATGACGGATCCGGTGGGCGTGAAGGTGTTCGGGATCATCGATGAAATTCTGCATCCCAAAGATGAGAAAGTCGTTGCCGATAAGATTGAAGGTTTTCCCGGTGCACCGGGTGTGGTTGAAGGGCCGGCCAGGAAGATTATGGACTACCATGAATTTCAAAAAGTTCAAGCGGGCGATATTCTCGTATGCCCATACACGGGTACCGCCTGGACACCACTTTTTGTCAAAATCGCGGGTGTGGTGACGGATACCGGTGGGATGCTGACACATGCGGCCATTGCCGCCAGGGAGTACAATATCCCTGCTGTGGTGGGTACGTGGAAGGCCACGAATTCAATACAAGATGGAGACATTATCCGGATCGATGGAACCGCAGGTATTGTGAAAATCCTCAAGAGAGTGGATGCTTCCTAGCGCTTTATCTTGATTGTTTAAGAATTTTCTTTTTTGGATCCCGCCTGCGGGCGTTATATGAAATCCTGATACAATAGGGATTTTATAAGTGGATGCATGATCATTAGTAAATAGACCATAGGGGACCAAATGAAAAGATTTATCAGATCTTTCAATGAAATGACCAAGCAGGATATCCATGAAGCAGGAGGCAAGGCAGCAAACCTGGGAGAACTCTCTCAGAATGGCTTCAATGTGCCGTCCGGCTTCTGTGTGACCAGCGATGCTTTGTTTCATCACATAGGGCAAAGCCATCTTCAGGATAAAATTGATACCATTGTCACCACTTTTGATTACGATGATTTCGTGGGCATGGAGGAAAAGACGGCAGAAATCAGGAATTTTATTTCTAATGCGGATATTCCGGATGATTTGTACAAGGAGATCGGCCAAACCATTGAGGAATTGTACAAAGCCGAGGAGCCTTTTGTGGCCGTTCGCTCTTCCGTGGCGGTGAAGGATAGTCCAATTTCATCCTTTCCGGGGATGATGGACACTTATCACTATCTGAAAGGGGAGACAGAGATTGTAAAGCACATCAAAATGTGTTGGGCCTCCCTGTGGACGGTCAGGGCCACAATGAATCGTTTCCACAAAGGTATTGACCATCTATCAGGATTGATTTCGCCTATTGTGCAGAAGATGGTCCACCCGGAAACAGCCGGCGTTCTTTTTACTGCAAATCCCATCACCAGTGTCAGGGATGAGATGGTCATTGAAGCCAATTGGGGGTTAGGCGAGTCTGTTGTGTCAGGGAAATCCATGAATGACTTTTTTTTAATGAACAAATCCCCCCTGGAACTGAAGGACAAGAGAATTTCAAAGAAGACGTTGATCATTTGTTTTGATGAAGAGAAGGGTTTTGGAAGAAAAGAAATGGAAGTAAGCCCTGAAAAAATGGAGGCGCCTACCCTATCCGATGATCAGGTCCTTGAGTTGGGAGAGATCGGGATAAAAATCGAAGCGCTTTTTGAGTTCCCCCAGGACATCGAATGGGCCTATGAGAAAGGGGAGTTATTTATATTGCAGAGCCGGAATATCAGAACCCTTAAGGATTAGGCTAGATCCGCATTCATCGCGCAGATTACTGAATATTCCAAGGTAATAATATAAAGATCGGTATTTTTCATAGAGGCCATCGCCCGTGAAAACGGGTACCGGCTCATCGAATAGTTTTTTACTTTTTTACCAGCGTTTCCCTTTCTCACAACCCTGCGAAGTGGGTACTTCAAGCGCTGAGGATGATACAGGTATTCCAACGAGGCCAGGCCCTTCGCGCATAACCGCCCTTTATTAATAGGGCTATTAGGATCACCTTCTATCTTGACCACCCTACCATCCTTCAGATGAACTAATACTCCGCATCCGCCATAGCACAAGCCACAGGTGCTCCTCACCACTCCGTCAGTAACCATCTGTTCTCCTCCTCAAAACATGAAAACGCCGAAAGTTAAGAACTATTTTCTTATCTTTACCCGAGCTGCCTTGCTTGGTTCGGGTTGCCATTTATCCCAGAAATCTTGGGGGTCAGCCGGTTTCCCATAGCCAAATAGCTTATCCATCTTAACGTAGAAAGGGTCTGCCCATCGAACGTGATCAACAAACGACCTTACAGACTGGTGAAACCAGTTATCAGGCTTATTAAATGGACAAACGCTGATACAGATAGTGCATGGCTTGCCGATATGTGCCCAATGACCAATGCATTTTTCCGCGTCTATTGGCCATTTTAACTCACCAGCAACATTTGATTCATTACGTGCCTCAGTGATTCGTTCACCATGCAAAATAGCTTGTCCCGGGCACTTGTCAGCGCATATCTCACAGACTGAGCAGAATTCGGTAACGCCAAAATCGATGGGGCTATCAGGTATGAGTGGCAACCCGGTCAGGACCTTGCTGATCCTGACAGCAGGCCCAAATCCTGGCGTAATTAGCTGTCCGAGTCTCCCTAGATCGCCCAGACCAGCCTGCATAGCCATTGGAACGGTCAAGGCCACATCATTGGTAGAACATGACATAGCTTCATAGCCCAAAACCTTAATGAACTTTGCCAAATAGGCATTGGTAATTGCCATTCGGCTATAACCCAGACTGGTTTCAGCATCTGCTATATAGGTAGGATAGTACTTGAGCATCTCGTAATCCTCGCGAAAGCCCATAACTATAGCGTACTGAAACTCCTGGGGTAACTCTTGGGGATTGTACTCACCATCACCCAACCCATAGGAGTGAGAATATACCCACCGTCGGTCGAGTTTGCAGATGCCAACTATGTCGGCGCCATAGTATATAGCGACATTCTTTATGTCGCGGGTTAGCTTTTCAGGGTCAGAAATGCCCAGTCTCTCATCCTCGGGGGGTAATGAAACCATGACATTTCTTGCTATCCGCTCTGGGGGAGCTACAGCCGATATCTCTCGAGCGATAGCGCTGGGATTTGGTCTATCGGCTTCAAATAGATGCATCATGGTGCCAGTCCGGGAGCCTATTCGCAGTGCCTGATCCTGAAGGGTATGCCCGGCTTTGTCTTTACTCCCTGACCGTTCCAAGACCCACCTCAACAACTCCTTTATCTTCGGATCCCACAGGGGTCGGCTAAACATAGTATATTTTTGGTCAAACCTCTCTACTGGCCTCGTGATATACTTCTTCTCCCATTCATCTAAGGTAAGCTTTTTCATCACTGATCCTTCTCTAGTTACTCTTATTGAGCTTCCCCGCCCAGTTTAGCTACCGAGCTATGACTAAATCCGCCCGATGACTCACAGCCGCTCCGATTAGCTGATGTCTCCTCCCTCAATAAAGAGTGCAGGAGGTATGTCTATCACCACCTGACAATACACTACTTATAATATTTTTCCTAGCCCACTATCTTGACAGTTGCTTCTATGCATTCGTCAGTGGAGAGCAGCTTGTGGAGCTGGAATTTCCCGTTCTTAACTATGCCCAATGCATTTTGCCGAACACTGTCTACAGTTCTGGTAATACCCCGATCAGGTCGAGGAATCATTCTGGATTTGCCCACGAGGGTCATAACCTCTAGGTTTTGCATTGCCGCCGCTATGTCATCTGGATCAAGACTGTCAGCCTTCTTCACCGCCTCAAGGAGGAAAAACCAGCCCCCTATAATGTAACAGGCATCTGTTTCCAAGACCCCGTACTTCTTTTCATAGGCATCACATAGCTTAAGTATGGTTGGGTCAGTAACGTAAATGCGGGGGTCCTTTACCTCACCTATTGCCCCCTCAATTGCCTCCGGGCTGACTTTTTCAACGATTTCCTGCCAAGTACCGGATAGACCTTGATAGAACACCAATCCCGTGTAACCAATTTCATAAAGTGCTTTGGCCAAAAGCAAGGTCGGTGCACCTGAAGGAGTAGCTCCGGTGTCAACATAGTCTGGATTTAGTGATCTTACTTTGGTGGCAAGTGGCGAATAGTTGACTACACCTCGCTTCCAGAATAACTCGTCTAATACCGTCAGCCCCAGTTTTTTATAGGCCATCTTGGTTTTGCCTGACAAAGCGTGACCAGTCTCATCGTCAGGATTAATCAAAACAACGGTTCTACACCCCGTCTCCTTTGCCACTTCAGCCCGTGCAACGGTTAGACCCATGATACTCCAGAGCATTGACACGGTGCGATATACATAGTGCCATTTGGCATCCATCGTCTTTTCGGTCATGCCATTGCAGAGCATTAACACCTTATTAGGCTCGGCAACCCCGAGGGTTGCAACAATGGGAGCGGAACCCCACTGACAGATAATGTGCTTTACCTTGTCTTGGTAGATCAACCTCTCTGCAGCTGCCCTTCCCGTATCAGCACTATACTCATCATCATAGCAGATGATCTCAACATTGTATCTCTGTCCCTTGACCAGCAACCCCCCGGCTTCATTGAGCCGTTCAGCAAGCAATTCAAGCCACTTCTTAATCTGAATCCCTTCCTTCACCTTCATGGGAACTGTATTGCCAATCTTGAGTGTCTTTGCCGGTTGTGCAGCGGCAGAACTGCAAAGTAGAGGTATTGCCAATAAACTAAGCCCAAGCCCCATAACCACTAAAAACTGTACCTTTTTCATTTCCTTCTCCTTTCTCTTTTTGATAGTTTATAGTCTAATCTGGTTTGATTTTTACCCCTAATATTTGGTCTATTTTATTTATCTCGCCTCCTTCTGAGCCTTATCGCAGGACAATGTCTTCCAAGCTTAAATACCTGAAATCCTAAGAACTGGGGATCCGGGTGATCGTTTTGCTCCAGATAAATTCTTTCACTTCTCCATCTGTTCTGAATTTCTCCATATCGTAGTGATCATAGTGTACCATTTCCTTTAGGCCCCTCCGAAACCGAGCCCTTTCTTTAACTACACGAAGTGTTGATTGTTTGTCTTCTGCTTCTTCATCGGGATAACCCAGTGGCACAATATGGTCGACGGTGTATCCATCAGGAATCCCCAATATCTCTTTCACCTCTCTTTCCGTGGGACCGCCCTGTATTGTTGCCCAGGCAGTGGCCAAGCCAAAGCACGCTGCGGCTAGTTGGATGGTGTAGATACAGTTGGACAAACTCTGGCGCATAAGCGCATATCTATCCATCCAAATGGGGTATGTTTCCTGTAGTCGTGGGTCACCGCAGATCACAATAATGACGGGTGCTGTGAATAAAAAGGGCTGGACTGCTACACCACGAGCTATAGTCTGGTCTGTCTTCACTTCCTCCTTAATTTTTAGTGCAATATTCTTGGAGATTCTGTTCTTTGTTTCAGGATCTTCCACCACCACAAACTCCCATGGCTGGCTGTTTCCAGCAGAGGGTGCGTATCTGGCTGTTTCAAGTATCTTTTCTACCGTTTCTTTTGTTACGGGCTCTGGCTTAAACCTGCGAACACTTCTCCTACCTTTGACTAACTCAAAGAAATTCTCGTAATTCATTGTACTCTCCTCCCACGATTAATCCCGTTCTCTTCCTTTCTCACCTTAATGGGCCTCTTTTACCTACACATCGGCAATAAGTTCGTTGATCCCTATCTACCAAACTATAGTACCTATGCGCCTACAAGATACCGTTTTTCCCATCTATCAAATGAGAATTTTTTCTATACCAGCGCCTTGTATATCTATGCCACCACCTCGTCGAATAACTTCAAAATCGTTTCGCAGAATATCGGGTCATTTATATGAGCATCCAGCTCTATGACCTTAATTTCAGGTTTGAGCTTACTTTTCAGTGCCTGACTAAACGCCTTACCACCTTCAGGATCATGAAACGGACTTTTGGGATGTCGATCTCCTTCAATCCACCCCACCATAGGGATGACAACTGCTGTTCGTCCTTTGGCCCTGTTTAGCTTCTCTGCCACCAGTTCCCCCACCTTCGCCTTATCCTCAGTGCTTGCTACCACGATGGTCAAGAGCTGACTATGCCGGTGGTGTTTTCTGTCTTGCAACTCCGGCGGCAAAGGTTTTCCAGCAAACCAAAAGAAATGTCCAATCGCGCCAGCCGCTACGATTTGAGGAATCCCCTTTTTAGCTGCAGCCTCAATACGATATTTGCCCCCCGTTGTGGCCCCACCGCGGACCTCATCTACCAGTTCAACGAGAGACAGATCCAGGGCAACGTCAATTACACCATCGGTAATGGCTTGTTCAAAGGCATTACCTCCCATTCCTACCGTATGAAAGGCCGCGACCTCATATCCTCGCTGTTCCAGAGCGGGCTTAAGGGTCTCAACGTATTTCAACTGGGAGGTGCCCAACGAAGTAATACCGACTATTTTTCTCCTCTTTTTTCTCTTGGTGAAAGCTTCTGCTGCCCCAGAAATGGATCCTGCGGCTGCATCCAAAACATTTCTGCTTATGCTGTTAAGCCCAGACAATCCAGCTGGCCAAAGCATCATTGATAAATCTGCGCAAACCATTTCTGCAGAAATGAGAGGTGAAAATGCTATGGTTGAAACAATCAACTTAGGCAGGCCCAATGGAAGAGCATTCATGACTTCCAGTGCCAGGGAAGTGCTCATGGATCCCCCAGCAGCTATCACGCCATCCACCTCGTCTTTTTCATACAAATCTTTGGCGATTGCCGAAGCCCCCTTTGCCATGGCTGACATGGCCCTTCCCTCGTGTCCAAGGGCGATAATATCCTTTATCGTCGTTTCCGCTGCCTGGGCTACCTCTTCCCGAGCTATTGCTGGCTTGAATGGGACCTCGCCCAACACGCCCACGTCCATTACCCTAGCACGATGACCTCGTTCTTCTATTCTATCCCGAAGATACCTAATCTCTTCGCCCCGTGTATCCAACGTACCAATCACGATAATCGTCTTATTCATTTTCCACCTTCCCTAGAGTATAGTGTTTTGGTATCGTCTGTATTGATCGTTTTCCCTAAGTGACGTCCTTTAGGTTGTGATCTCTTTGAAAAGGCGGGTATATGGAAGCTCAATGTTGAAGAGCCTTGCCGCATTTCCACCGAGAATGAGATTGAGGTCATCCTGACTCAAATCCAGGTTATTTGCCATCTTATCAACCTGCCTCAAACTCCATCCATAGATATCCGGCTGATGTTTGGGTGCCCCCCATGGCTTGATTTGATCAGCGTAACTGGAAGGGTACCGGTTCGGTTGATTATACACTACAATAGACGCCCCCCAATCAGTCCCCCAGAGAAGCTTCTTAGGCCCAATGTTGGGATCAGAGAGGGGTTTTTCATAAAGTTGTGCCCAGTAGAGCCCCGTTTCAAGGTAGACATTATCAAATGTCGCAACCACCTGGAGGGTATCATCCATGAATTTCTCAGACCACCAGCCCTGCATCCCCCCATGGGCCATAATAATGGGAACCTCGGGGTATTCGCCAGCCAAATCAAAGGCCAGCAGTGGATCAATTCTTTCCGGCGCAGATAAACGGCGGGAACTGCTAGCACTGTAACCAGTAATCGCCCCCGTGTGGTAGCTGATAGGCACCTTATGTTTCTTGGCCACCTCCATAAACAGACGCAACTCAGCCAAACGCTCAGGCCATGACAACATTTTCTTAGGGTTGGGGTTGCGAGGCAGTCCTTCTCCGATCCCCGCAGAATAAGAGCCTGTACTCAGCAATTCATCAAGTTCTTCAGCCGCAGCCTCAGCCGTCCATTCTTTCTCGCCCTGTAGCGCCTTCTTCATTGTTTGAACAGGAAGACACATGGTCAAAAATTTGTCCGGGGACTTCCTTACAACTTCAGCGTTGAGTTCATTAGTCATTCCAAATTCAGGTTGAAGGATGCCCATATCGACCCCATATCTCTCCATGTCGTATAACAAACGAGGAGAATTATCATAAGTCTCCATCAACCGCATTTCTTTAGAGAGTGTCTTAAAATCTGGTTTAGCGCCTCTTTCCTTAAACTTTGCAGCGTGCCGCTGGGAATGAACATGCGTATCTACGATAAATCGCGCTCTAGGGATTCCCATAGCTCTTCCTCCCGTCTCTTTCTTTGCGTTTTATTTTTCCTAAAAGTTTAAACCCAAGGTCTATCCAGACAGGCATTTCCTTTGCTGAATACCTATGTCCACCGGTTTGTCCGGCACCAGGGGCATAGTGGTGGTCACCCCCGTTGACCTATTAGGCGCTGGGCTTGTAAGGCCGTGGCCTCATTCTCAGGTAAACTATCGAGTTTAGGGTCCAGGGCACTGTAATCGGGCAACATGTCAAGCATACCCTCCTTCTGACTGGGGTGCAATTCCAAATGCAATGCTAGGACTTAAGCGTTATTTGTTGCCCAAGCGTTTGACCTCCTTGGTAGATAGGGTCATCTCACCTTTAAGGTGACGGAATAACGTATGCTTGAGCCAATTGGCATCGTCCCGCGTGGGGGACTCAGTTTTATGCAGTAGACTCGCCATAGGGGCCCGACTTTCCTTACGAAATAGGGCTCCTCTCAGGAATGCTTCACCAGTGGTAAACACCGCCTTGACCTCAGATACGCGCATCATTTCTCTCGGGCTTCGAGCATAGAGCTTGGGCAGGTACCTTGTCCTGATTCTCTCCAGGTGAGTTAGGCCCCGCTCAAGCTTGGGGTCATTAGTATACGGCGGTCCATATTCCGAAGCGATCTGCCGGGCCTTATCCTCAAGCTCTATCCAGCTGTATCCATCACGGGGGTTCACCCGCGTGGCTTCAAGGATGCGTTCTTTCTCCACGTCTACCTGTTCGGCGTTACTGTCACTGAGGGGAACCTCTTTAGCATACTCGGCCGCCTTTCTTCCGGCACGGGCACCAAAGACAAAGGCACCGCCACTACTGTGCCGCCAGCCTCCGCCAGTAAGGTCACCAGCGCAATACAGTCCATTTAGTGAGGACCTCCCATCAGCATCCATGTGAATCCCAGCCTGGTTGTTATGCAGGTAAGGCGGGTGCCACTCAAATTCCACCGGGGCCTTCCTGAAGTCCTCGCCGCGCTCTTTCATCCACAGGAAATACCCAGGGCTCGTGGATTCATTCTCAAGAGCCCATAGAAAACGCTGCATCTCACCCTTCTCTTCGGGATAGCCTTCCAATGACGAGGTATCATAATCCATAGGACTCAGAGTATCGTAGCCAAAGTTCATGGTTCGCTTATAGCCAATGCCTGGTAAACTTATTTCCTCACCCGGCTCAGGCCTGAATTGTTTCCTCCACCCGTCTACCGGCCGCAGCAATGCCATCGCTGGACCTACTCCCCAATGACTGAAGTCCTTCCATACCGTAGTTAACTTAGCAAACTCCATATTGATGATATCCGCACCGGCTCGGTACGCCATAACTATGCCCTCACCACAGTTCGTTGGGCAGCCACACTCAACAAACCTGGTTGGGGCATATAGGGAATCCTTATGCCTGGCCAGTCTATAGGAACCGCCAGTAGTCATGATTACTGCCTTGGCCTGGCAGATAACAAATTGACCAGTTCGAGTTCCTAAGCCTATAGCCCCTACCACATCACCACCAATTTCACCATCTTGGTTTAACAGACTGACACCAGCCGTCCTATTCAGCACAGTAAGATTAGGGAAACTCTTAACCTTCTTTGCCAAGGTGGGTTTCAGGTTGTGCCAAACTGTGGGGCCTGGCCCCCAAATAACAGGAGTTCCCGGACATATATCAGGCGCTGGTTGAAAGGTAAATGAGCCATCATCATTTCTTACGCTCACCCCGTAGTTCTCCAAATCGAGTATCCTATCCATGGTGTCTTTGGCAAACTCGTAGGAAACATCCTCATCACAGATGCCTGCGGCAAACTGGACGTTTAACTTGGCAAATTCTTCAAAGGTATAGTTATAGTCCGGATGGATGAGTGGTATTCGATGCAAACCGGTGGTGCCATTTCCGCTGCGGCTTATTTCGGCTTTCTCGAATAGAACAACCTTTGCCCCTGCTTCTGCCGCTTTAATAGCTGCAAAACAGCCTGCCAGACCGCCACCCAGCACTAGGACATCAGTTGTAATATGCTCATCATTTATACTCATTGTCTCATACCTCCTTATGTAGGTAGGTGATTATAAGCAAGCAAAGGGCAATTCCATACGAAGAGCCCCATCAACTGGGCAGTCATAAATGCATGTACCGCAGTACCAGCATTCTTCAGGATAAGCCACCGTGAGGAGATGCCTTTCCTGGTCAAAATCAAAAATATCTGGCGGGCACACCTCATAGCATTTTCCGCATCCAGTACACGTAGCATAATCGATTATTATGCCACCTCGATATTTGACTTGCTCCATTGCTAGCTCACCTCCTCCACTGCACTTCTTACCCCACTGGCTCATTGATAGATCAAAGATCTTTGTATAACCCCTATTCTGATAAAATTCGGCCTCCGGCTCGGAGAGCTTCAACCTCCAACTGGCAAAAAACCGCCCTGTGGAATCCTCACTGGCCCAGACCGTATACCCGGAAGAGCTTGCGCTCAGGCAGACAACTCAGAGCCTGTCTGGGTGCAGTATACAAGCACAGCGCACCAACCAATAAGCCCGTAAACGATACCCCAATGGTGTACTTTAATGGATTTCTTTGAACATGCGGGTCAGTGGAAAGTCGATCTTATGAATACGGAGTGCATTTCCGCCGAGTATCAAGTTCATATCATCCTGAGAGATATTCAGACGGCTTACCTGCTTGAGGCTCCACCCCATAACATCCACCTGGTGCGTCACGATTCCCTCTTTGTGCACCTGAACCGCATAGGTTTGGGGGGTTGAACCAAGCTGGGTCTGGATGGGAATGCTCGCGCCCCAGTCCGTACCCCACATGAGCTTTTCCGGGCCTACATTGGGGTCTGACAGGGCCTTATAGTATAGCTCGGTCCAGTAGAGACCTGTTTCCAGATAAACATTATCATGGTTGGCAGCAACCTGGATACACTCTTCCACCAGATTGTCCCATCGGCCACCTTGCATGCCTCCGTGGTCAAAAATGATGGGCACGTCTGGATATTCGGTAGCCAGATCACGCACCCAAGAAGGATGAAAATTCTCGGGCCAAAATGCATAGGAGATAGGATACCCCATGGGGGAACCGCTGTGGACCCGAACGGGCACCTCATGTTTTCGTGCTAGGTCCATGACCAGCCGAAGTTGATCCATCCGCTCCGTCTGACTCATCGTTTTTTGAGAGAACATCCCTGTCGGGTTTGCAGGCATGCCTTCACCTATTCCGACAAACTTGCCTGTAGACAAGAGCCGGTCCAGCTCTTCAACAGCCGCCTCCATGGTCCACTCGATCTTATCGGCCATTGCTTTGTCCGCCGTTTCCTTAGGATAGGCCAGGGCCCTGAATTTGTCTGGATATTTTTCCACCAGCTCCAGGTTAATCTCATTGTTCATCCCGAAGGCGGAACAAAGGATGCACATATCCACACCATAGCACTCCATGTCGTAGATCAGACGTTTGGAATTATCATAGGTTTTCAGAGTGCGCATGACCTTGGCGAGATCCTTGTACTGTATTTTCTTGGGATCATCCAGCCCCATCTTCTTGAATTCTGGACCAGCGGCATGCCTTTGGGCATGAACATGGGTATCAATAACAAAGCGTCCTAATTTCACGGGGTTACTCCTTTCTATTGTCTCGGTATCTCTCGGTTATAGTTTTCGAAGGTGCATGTTTGGATGCGATTGTGTTAAGGCTCCTATTGTATCTTGCGTATTTTCACTCTTGCAGCGGTTTCGATATTCAGACTGATAGGGTCAACATGTTCTAGATCACAGGCCATAAGGGCATCATAGTGAACCCCTTTACCCCGTGCAATCGGCATTCCCTTTGTCCAATGCCCGCTGCACGCAGCTATGCCCAGCACCTGGGGGTGTTGGCCCTCCATTAGTTTAACAGGGCCGTGAACCCTTCCTCCGGTGGATGATTCGATTTCGATCACGTCTCCATCTTTCAGTCCTTTCTTATTGGCTTTTGCTGCATTAATCGTAATGTTATAGGTATATGGATTCATGTTACTCGCCTCGTCGATCCAGGGCTGTTGCATGGTATGGGATCCTGTATGCAGAATATCCCGGTATGAAAAACAGTAAAGATCGTAGGTGGGATCCTCGAGACGGTGAATCGAGCAAGGAGACCAGGGAATTAAGGGATTGTACTGTTCAAGATTCACGTTGATTTCCGCTTCCTCTGTGATCTCCTTAATCCGCTCTCCTATGTCGATCAAATACTCTAGATATATTGGATGCCTGGCATCGATAAAGTATCTCCAGTATGCCTCTTCGACCCTTTTGGGCCACCTGATAAAACCATGTTTCTTAAAATATTCCCAATCATGTTCTTCACCAAAGAAGTACTTCAGCACCTTGTCACACATCTCAGCCTGGGTAGGCCTTTCATCAGGGTCCAATTTGTTTTTTTCGTCAAACTCACAAAAGTAGTTATAGAACGCATTTACCGTTGGTGTTTTTCCGAGACGATGTAGTATCTCTCTAATGACCTCATTGATATTTCTTACCCCTGGCTTTGGTTCAACAACGGGTTGTTGAATATGGTAACACCAGTCATCCATGCCAGGTGCATGGTTGAAGTTAAAGGCGTATCCCTCTACCCAAGACGTCTCTTCCAGATAAACGGTATCTGGCAAAACGATATCAGCAAAACCTTCGGTCAATTCAGTGTGAAAAATCTCAAAGACCACGACAAAAGGGATCTTCTTGAGCGTCTCCGCAGTCACAGCCGGATTTGCCAGGCTCATAACGGTATTGCATCCGTAGCTAAACATAGCTTCAAACTTGTGGTCTATGCCAAGCTTTTTCCAGAGCTCTTCTTGATCACTGGAACCATAGGTGAAGGTGAAGGGTGCTAATGTAAATATGTTCTGTAAAGAAGGATCGTCAGAACGATGGGGTAGATGGGGCGGCCACGGTCCATGGAGTCTGGTGAAAAAATTGTCCGTCTCTATCATTCCATCGACACCCCTATAGGGCTCGAATTTCAGTTTACCTGTTCCAGGATAACCAAGGGACCTTGCCGGCCACCCCAACGTGCCACCGGGCACTTCGCAATTGCCCACTATGGCATTCAGCATAGAGACAGCCAGGCATGTGAGATGGGAGTTTTCGTGGCCCTCCCCGCCCCGAAACAGCACAGCAGAGGCAGGTCTGAACGGCAACTCATGGCCATCGATTCTGATCGTACTCCCTATCTGGGCCGCCTCGAGAAATTCATGGGCAATCCGGGTAATCGTGTCGGAGGGAACGGTGCTCACCTCTGAGGCGAATTCGGTCGTATACTTTTTTAGATGATCCTTTATTAACTGGAACGAGGTGTGGCAATTCACCCCATTTACCTCATATTTTCCCGAAAGGGCGTATTGCTTAATGCTGGGGTCATCATAAACCTTAGCCTTACCTTCCGCTGCATCCCATACCAGAGGTTTGTTGCTATCCTCATCCCCTACAACTTCAACAGGTGGCCCTAAACCAAAACGACCTGGAATGGTTATTGGTTTTTTTGTCTTACCCTTTTCCCTCACGTACCGGCCATCTGGTCCGATGAGATAAGGTCCATTGGTCTTGAGGGCGATATACTTCTCGTCGAAGACACCTATCTCGTTGACAATTATATTGGCTACTGCCAAACAGACAGCAAGATCAGTTCCTGGAAGGATTGGCACCCATTCGGTTGCCTTCCCCCCGCTAAAGTTGGCAATGGGATCGAATACCACAGATTTCATTCCCCTGGATCTGGCGTCTGCTGCCTGTCGGGCCGTTATCATGGCGGAGTGGCCAGAACCATGACCCTTGCTGGCGCCAAAATATATGGCATAATTGCACAGCCTGAAGTCAGGCAGATGTGACCAAGAGGCGTGCACCATACCGGTATTCTCATGTGCCCCGTTACCACAGTGGAGTCCTCCTCCTCCAGGCCATGCACAAGGTGCTCCCTTAGGTGAGGAAAGGCCAAAAGCAAGGGGAAAGAGGAAGTCTGTTGTATTCCTCATCACACGGCAGGTTGTCCCTTGAATAAGGATCTTTCTTGGGTCATCAGCAATAATCTCTTTTACCTTACCCACAACCTCATCAATGGCTTCTTCCCAGGAAATCTCTTTCCACTTGGGGTCAACATTTAACCCCTTCTCGGGATTGGTTCTTCTCAAGGGTTTACTTAACCGATTGGGATCATAGAGTACCTGAAGTCCTGCCGTACCTTTCGAACACAAACCTCCCTGAGGCCCCAAGGTAGTCTCAGGAACCCCTTCTATTCTGACAGCTACTCCATTTACCCGTCGGACCCTAATACCGCATTGCGCATAACATCTACTGCACTGGCTAGGAATCAATACATCTTCATCAGTATTGTTCTTATTATTCATTCTCTCTTTCCTCCTTACCGTCTTATTAAGGCCATCTAGCCACCTAGGTAGGCCTTTTTTACATCTTCGCGGCTGGAGAGCTCCTTTCCCGTTCCTTGAACGCTAATGTTGCCCACCTCCAAAACATAAGCATAATGAGCAAGATTTAGTGCCATCCGGGCGTTCTGTTCTACCAATATGATACTTATACCGTCTCGGTTAATATCAATAATTATCCTGCCAATCTCTTCTACCAGTATTGGAGATAAACCCATACTTGGCTCATCCAGCAACAGGAGCTTGGGTTTAGCCATCAGGGCACGAGCAGAGGCCAGCATCTGCTGCTCACCACCACTCAAACTTCCAGCTGGCTGCCCGCACCTTTCCTTTAAGACCGGGAAATGTTCATATATCTTCTCCAGATCGTCAGTTATCTGACGCTTATCTTTACGTAGATATGCCCCTAGTATCAGGTTCTCCAATACCGTCATCGTCGCAAAAACCCTTCTCCCCTCGGGGGCATGAGCGATGCCTAACCTGACAACATCGTGAAGTTGCATCCCGACTATCTGCCTGCCTTCAAACAATATTTCACCGGAGGTCGGCGTCTTCAGGCTGCAGATGGTCCTTAAAGTGGTAGTCTTTCCGGCTCCATTGGCTCCGATAAGGGTAACTATGTTTCCCTCTTCAACTCTAATTGAAACACCTTTCAATACTTCCGCTTTTCCGTAGTGTACCCTCAGGTCTCTTACTTCGAGCAGCATTTTACTCATCACTTCTCTTGTCCTAAATAGGCCTCAATTACCGATCTATTCTCTCTTATCTCCCCGGGGAGTCCCTCAGCAATCTTTCTCCCATAGTTTAACACGACAATCCGATCGCACAGGCTCATCACTGCCTTCATATCATGCTCCACTACGACAAGGGTGATACCCCTATCCCGTAACTGCCTGATTAAACCAATCATGGTTACTGTTTCTCCCGGGTTCATACCTGTAACCGGTTCATCCAGAAGCAGTAGTTCTGGGTTAGAAGCCAGGGCTATGCAGAGACCGAGAATCCGCTGATGCCCGTGGGATAGGTTCTGTGCTAACTCATCCTTTTGCGAAGCCAAACCCATGAACTCCAATATCTCCATAACCTTTTGCTTGATATTCTCTTCCTCTTCACGAACCGCCGGAGTGTGCAAGAACTGTTTCAATAGCCCTGTTTTGTAATTCATATGAAATCCGGTAAACACATTCTCAAAGACAGTGGATCCCATAAATAGAACGGATTGTTGAAAACTACGCCCTATCCCAAGCTTGGCTATCTCATGTGGTTTAAATTTGCTTATTTCTTCCCCCTGAAATATCACCTCGCCACTTGTGGGTGGAAAGAAACCATTAATCAAATTGAATAAGGTGGTCTTACCAGCACCATTGGGACCTATAAGCCCAAGGATTTCTGAGTCCAAAACATCAAGGTCCAAATCATTGACAGCAGCCAGCCCACCAAAATATCTGCTTAGACCTCTAATTTCCAGTAGTGCCATAAGCAGCCTCCACCAATTATCTCTTTAGATCCAGCAAGGTTATTGAAGCACTCCAATTCTTTTCCCGATTTGGGAAAGGATAACAGACAGCCGAGGGACCCTCTGCACAATACTTAAGATGCCACCAGGCAAAAAGATCACTATCAGTATTATTAGTATTGAAAAAAATATTGGTTGAAACTCCTCGGTGATGCGCAGAAACTCAGGCAGAAATACCATGACTGCTGCCCCAATAATTGGTCCAGCAATAAAGTAACTTAGACCACCAATGAGGGCATACATCTGGACGTAAATTGACAGAATAAAACTGAAAGTGGTTGGTATGAGTAAATTTTGATAGTGTGCATAAAAGGCACCAACAACACCGGCAAAAAAGCAAGCAATAACCGTTGCTGCCAATCTATACCTATATACATCGATGCCCTGTGCTTCAGCCAGTTGGACACTTGAGCCAATCGCCGTCCAGGCGCGACCAATGCGAGATTTATAAAGGGCATAATAAACGATTATATTCACTAGAAGTAGACATAGCACCAGATAATAGCACGAGGTCTTAGTAAAGAAAACGAACGAACCTATGCTTGGGCTGGGAATATCTAAGAGGCCTTCCCATCCACCAAAGAACTCTACAGATCCGAGTACTTCCATGACAATAAAGCTAGAAACAAGGCTCATTCCAAAGAATACCAGAGGGCCAGCCCTCAGCGCTATGAAGAAAATAAGAAGGGCAAAAAGGGCTGACGCTATTCCGGCTATTGGCAGGGCAAACCAGAAAGATAAACCCGCCCTTGTTACCAAGAGGGCTGAGGTATAGGCACCTACAGCCCAAAAACCAGCTTGACCACAGGTTATTAAACGATTCTTCCATATCATACTGAAACCCATTCCAAGAATACTGTACATGCACATGTAGATAATAAGGTGGAGAAGGTAGTCGTTCCTAACGAGAAATGGAAGGAGTACCAAGATGACACCAATAATGGGTAGCAGTCTTTTTTTGACCATTCTTATCTATAACCACCTTTACTGCGGTATAGCTAGAGGTCGGCCAAGTAAGCCCCCTGGCCTAAAGTATAGGAGTGGTAGAAGACAACATAAAAGAATCAGCTCATTATAGCCACCAAAGAATTGGTAGCCAAAACTCTCTATTAACCCTATTAGGAAGGCGGCTACAAGGGCGCCGGGCATACTCCCCATGCCGCCAATAATTATTACCAAAAGGATCTTAATGAATATAGCATGCCCCATATCTGCGGTGGCGGCCAAGACAGGTGCGATTACTGCCCCTGATATACCGGCAAGACCACAGCCCAAGGCCATAGTAATGAGGAAAATCTGGCGGGCATTTATCCCTTGCAGCCCGGCTGTTTCTTGGTCTTCGGTAACCGCACGCATGGCCTTGCCTAGTTTTAGCTTCAGAAAGTAGTGCAAAAGAACTATTAGGGCTATGCCTAGAAAGATTAGTAGCAACTTATCGTTGGCCATCATTATATCCCCGATCTCTATGCGACCTTTAACCAAAGGATATACAAATCTATCTGTCTTGCCAAAGGTTATTACTGTCGTCTGC
>Ga0209636_10001788_pt1 | contig 21774 bp, 29 predicted proteins | sample DeeMarSWOR152_54_FD_187464 | JGI IMG/M metagenome (GOLD analysis project Ga0209636, IMG submission 187464) | Marine sediment microbial communities from White Oak River estuary, North Carolina - WOR-1-52-54 (SPAdes) (version 2) | ecosystem: Environmental > Aquatic > Marine > Intertidal zone >...
TTATTTTAACTTTTTCGATATAAAGTTATTTTTTGAATCCAACTTTAGGTGAAGCAGTTTTAGCTCTCACTAATTGAGCGTAAGATACACCTGTTGGGACTATCTCCGCAATTTTCTTGAATTCTATGTTATCAATATAAGATGGTCTATTAGCCCATCCGCTCCCAAAAGTTCTAGTGGCTATCTTGATCCAATATTCCCCAGTACCAAGAGGAAGAGTTATATCCTTTTCATAGAGTGTCCAGTCATCGTCCTGATTCACAGCAATGTATGATCCTTCAACTGGATCACCATAGGGTGTCCTACCATCACCATAACTTATCCAATCACTTGGGTTATCATAATTCAAATCATATCCCTCTCTTGTCGAAATTCCAAGGAGAAATCCACCAGTACCCTTGTGATAGAATCTTAATTTATACTGCCCCTCTTTGAGTGTCATTTTTTGTCCACAGATGCATTCACCATGAATGTCATAGTACCCATTATCATTATTCATTTCAAGAGACTGTCCTTCTATGGCCACATTAGATGTATTATGCGTAGTATAATTCGCTGTTGAATGAAATGTCCATCCCTGCAATCCAAGAGAGAACCCACCATTAAAAACTTGATTTTCTTTATCTGGTCTTGCACTCACGCCTTTCATTAGTAAGTAGGCGAGAACTACTAAACCTCCAACAATTACAATTTTCTTATTCATTTTTGAATTAATTAATCCTTTTTTGTTATCATTTTGACTGAAATAGCAATTCCTATGATAGCAGGGGCTAGTGCTACTATCACATCTCTTGCCTTTCTTGTTTCTGTCGGTTTTAGATTCTTCGCTAAATAGAATGAACCCGCTACACTAAGAATTCCAACCCCAACACTGAAGTAGTTAACAACATTCGCTGGAGTCAACATATCCTCGATAATTCCTATACTTTCAGTCATTTTATTATATTCTTTATATAAATAATAATAAGGTGGCTGAAAAAAACTGGATTAAAATCTCAGGATTGTTGATAGCATTAGGGGTTGTAACAGCAATAGGGGGTACCTTAGTGGTTAAAATAAGAGAGGAAATAGCGGAGGAAATATAATTTAATTATTGTGATGGTTTTGATAACTCACCCAAGATTTTAACCCCTATGAATAGACCGATGAAGATAAGTATTGCTTTCTTTTTACTACATTTATTACTTTCATATTCGTCTACACTTGATTCTTGTTTAATAACAACTTCAGATGGATTTAAATTAAGATCATCAAAGCACCTGACACATGCATTATCGTCTATATCACTAACTGTTTTACCTCCACTTAAGAATCTACCTACCGCTATTCTTTCTCTTTCAGATGCCTCTTTTAGTAATTTTATCCTCCTTTTAACTTCCTCTGGATCTGAATCTTTTTGCCTAGCCACATTTGACAATGCCTCTTGTGCGTGAATTTTCTCAACAATACAGTGTTTTACATCACACCAACTAGGAGGAAATATCCTATTCCCCGCCCATTCTTTAACTATGTTTTGCCGATGCCTTACTTTATCACCTAATTCCTCAACAAGATCTAGATTATCTGGCTGTTTTTCAATCAAATCCATTAGATGTACCTCTTGATGAAGTGCGTGTCCAAGGGCATTCTTGAGTTCATCTTCATCACCCCGACTTGACATGCCAATATTCAGTGCCATATTAGAATTATGTACTTATTGAAAAATAACTTATGTTCACTTAAGTTATTTGCATATAAACTTTTTCATGTCCTCAATATTTCTGGATAGCCACTCATAACCCACGCTACCCTCAATATGAACCAGTTCATACAGATCTGGTCTGCTCGTTTTCAGCTCAGAGAGTATTGATTCAGGGGTTATGTCATCCAAGTTAACCAGCCCTTTTTTTGCGAAAAATTTACTCGCCTCTATGATGAGCGGGTTATACTCCGACTCAACCGCCTCACGAATCGATTTTCCAATCATAATAGAATTAAGCAAAAAGCTCTTGCTATACTTGTTCAACTCGCCGATAATTATAGCATTGCCATCAACCTTGTTCGTCACTTTTTCCTTTGCTTTCTACTGTCGGTTCTGGTTGTTGTTGTGCATATTTCTCCGCCCCCCTGTTGTATATCTCCAGTGCATCCTCCCGTGGTATAAGTTTCCCATCAAGTCTCGGCCTATTGCTTGTGTCAAAAGTTAATCCCTCGAATGTGTTGTCTCCATTTGCATGTAGTTCATTTATTAACTCTATACTCTGTTTAGGGAATTCTATTTTTTGGTGTTGCTGTTGTACATTTTTTTGTCCAAAACCCTGTAATGCAGGAACTATCTTATCCATATTTTCAACACCAGTCAACAATACCTTCATTAATTGATCAGCAGTACTAGGTTTCTCCCCACTTTCTATCTTCTTTAATTCTTTAATTAAATCAGCGGCTATTTTTGTCGTAGCTACATTAGGATCTTTATCAGCATCTGGTGGGGAAGTGCGTGGCATAAGGCTTTGAAGTGTTTGTAAATTTTGGACTTGCATATTACCCATATGAGTTACAACATCTAATGGATTCGGTTGATTAGTTCCAGATTTTAGTCTTTCAACTTCGTCCTTTATAGGTTGCACCTCTGTTTTGAATATATTCGCAAATTTTTCTGCTATAGCGTTTGTTTCACTCGTTCTTTTAATCTCCTCAAGCTCTTTTAGGACAGGTTGGAGATCCCTATCAAACGCTTTTCTATCTTTTGGATCGGTTATATTGTCCCTCAAACCCTTTAACTCGTTTTTTAATGGATCAACTAACTTAATTAGCCTATCCTCTGTTTCTCTTTCAGAGAATATTTTCTCGAATTTCTCAAATTTTCTTTCAATTTTTTTAATTGATGGGCTATCTTCATCAGAATATCCTCTCCCTTTTCGTTGTGGCATTATCTCTCGCATAAGATCCATAATATCTGCTCGTTCTTGCATTCGTTCTACAGCATCTACTATCTCTCGGATATATGCAACATTATGGGTGGGATTAGTACTCCCTCTATACCCCCCATTATTAGGGAGGGGAGGGACTTGTGTACCTGGAAGTAATGGGTATGCCCCATCTCTCGTTCCTAATGCAAACTCTAGTTGCCTCTTCTCATCTTCAAGTTCCTCTATCTTCTTCCTATATACAGCAGCTTCTCCAGCGGCCAAGAATTTTTTGTCTGTTGTACCTGTCTTTGACAGTATTTCGTTCACTGTATCCCTTGCTATGTCAGAACCCCGTTCCCTACTAGGTAGTGGCGATCTACTAACCCCCCCTTGATTTTTCCAGATACCATGTTGGCTTTGAGCAAAACGCTCTTTAAAACCGAAGTTGTGAACTGCATCTGTAATTGTTCTTCCAGCATTAAACAGTTCTTGTATCTGCTCAGACTGTGTTTTAAACGCCTTTATATGGTCCCTCAATTCCTCATCTGTTATGTTTTCCATTTTTTATTTTAATTACTTTGATTAGAGTAGTTAATTAGGTACTTATTACTTATTTATTACTTTAGTTTATAAAAACAATTACCCGTCATTTTTTCGTTCAATTACCCAGTTATTAGGTAATTAAGTAGGTAGTTATTACTTTTGATTAGTATTCAACTTCCTTAAAATCTCTAATTCTAATTATCATATCGTTCAATACCAATTCGGTGATGTACGCCCATGGGTGAATGCCCGCCTTCTTTGCACACTCGTTGATATAATCTCTGATTACAATAGGGACTCTGTTCTGAATTGGGACTTTAGGTATCATAGTCTTTTTCGGTTTCACTATTGTTGTTCTAGTATCCACATATCCGCCAATATCCCTCTCGGCTCGCCCTTTATATTTCAAGGCAGTTTGCTTTAAAGTGTGCCGTCTATGGCTCAATAGATGATCGTGCATAGTTCTCAGATCATTCACATCCAGGCATTCTTCAGGAATTGTACTCAACTTTACAAACTTTTCATTTGAATCATAATCTATCATTTTAGGTGTCAGATAAAAGGTGAGTAATTTAAGATATATTATTCCTTATAACACTTGTAAATAAAAATAAAAACTATTTTTTGTATCTCCTCCAGAGATAGTACCCGACAATAGAAGACAACACCAATGCCCCCGCACCGATGCCCTCCACAACGCCCAACTTAACCAAGTTCCCAATCTGGTTAATCGGTTTTCCGACAACCACATCCTCCTGACCTAACGCCACAAAATTGCTTGCATTCCAGTTCAATACCCGGATTTCATCATCAGCCCACCACTCGTTTTTACCATCACCATCAACGAAGTGATCAATCCACTGCTTCTTCCTGTCGATCACATCACTGTATATTCTATTTTTAGTCTTACCCTCAAGGGCGGATAACAGCTGGGTTGTTATCCAAGTATCCATAACTGGCAACGCCCTGTCATCCCTCCCTATCGGAACAGAAGTGTTAACGAGAAAAATCAGATCATCCCTGAAACCAGTGTACGCCTTAGCGTTACTGTCTATGGCAGACTGTGCAAGCTCCTTTCCAGTCTGGCACGAGATGGCGAACACAACACTGCCTGATAAGTAGTTCTCGTTTAGCCCCCTCTCAACTATCGGGTTAATACTCGCATCGTATATTCCTATTGGACTTCCATGAGCACAAAAAATCGTGGCGGTTGGGTTGAAGGAAGTGGAATACTCCTCGAAAGACGATTTATTCGCATAGTTGGTCCAGAGTTGGGTTACATCGTACCCATTCTGGATTGCATAGTCTATCGTCTTGTTTAGATAGTGGGATAGATACCTAGTCACAATGTCGTATTCAGGGCAGATGGCTAAAACTCTGTTGCTCATAATAAAAATATGTAATCAAGATAATTAAACGAACATTTGAGCAACTTTAGCTCCTATCTGACTCCTGCTAGTAACATTGTTGTAGGCATCTCTCACTGTCAGGGTCACAGTTCCCTCAGTCGTCTGTATCGTTGTGTAGGGTTCTGATCCCCTACCTTGCTCAATCAATAGTTTCAATCCGTTTGTTGCTCTAACCCAGTTTTCCTCTGGAATTCCAAATTCATTCATTTTTTAAGTTTTTTATACGCCAAGTATGCGAGCGGGAACATAATAAACCACCATGGTATCCCTGCCTCCATTGTGTCGGTAACTGTCACGCTGATAGTGTCGGTAGCGGAAGCCTCAAGAGTGTAATCGATCACTGTCAGGGTGACAGTGTATGTCCCAGTTGCCATATAAGTGTGGCTTGGGTTCTGTTCGCTGGATGCGTTGCCATCACCAAAGTCCCAGTGGTAAGTGTACGGTAATACTCCCCCGCTTGCAGATCCATTGAAGTTCACTGTCAGTGGAACAAGTCCAGATGTCTTATTTGCTGAAGCGACCGCTTCTAGGGAGGGCATACTAACGGGTTCAAGATCAATCCAGACAGTTTTCCAATCACCACTTGGGGGATCAAATTCTGGATCATGGAATGTTCTGTAACCAGAGACAGATATGGTTAGTTCACAGGGGTATGTCCATGTCGTTGGGAGGCAGCATTTTCCAGACCAGCCCCCATTGCAGGAGTCTATATACTCCTTGCCGTGTACAAACCACCTAGCGACAACAGAGGCATATTCTATCTTCTCCCCAGTTGTTATATCCTTCGTACCTATACAGAATGTCATTGTTATATAAACTTTGTTTTTAATTTAAAAGTATAACATTATAATATGAACGATGACATAAAAATACTACTTGCACTTTTGGGATTAGGTGGTTTGGCGTACTACCTAGGGCAGAGAAAACCACCGCCTGGACCATCTATAGGTGGGGTAATAACAAATTTTGAGGTGATTGAAGTGCCAGAGGGTCTGCGAGTAAGAATAGTAGCTAGAAATACTGGTAGTGTGGCACACGATTTTGGATTTGGGGTTAGTTTCAAGAAGTTAGTCGGTGATGTATGGGTTGATTGGTTTTGGAGTCACATGACACTGCAACCTGGAGAGGAAAAGGTGGTGCATGATCTAAAAACGATTGATAGATTGCAACTTTACTCATTGGGACTTTTATCTGGAAATATTGTTACTCCTATGGCACGGATGTGGGGGAGCTATGATCCTGGAGAACCACTTGTGTCGTATTATTTCAAGAATGGAACTGGAAGGTTATATGATCTGATAGATGAGAAATGGAGTGATACTATAACTATAGTTTAGAAAAAAATGGTGTGGCCAATCTTATTAAGAATAGCGGGGGCAGTAGTTGGATGGATTCCAAGAGCAACTAGTGTGTTGGGAAGAAACCAGTCCCTTCTGTTCGTAGCTGGTGTAACATACACTGTGTATGAGGTTGGTATGATAGTCGCAAGAAATTTTGGCACAATAGAACAGGGCGTTGCAAGAGGTGAGTTCGCAGCGGACGCATTTGAATTATGTGGCGGTGATTTAGATTGTTTCAATAGTGTTATGGGTGAGTACGATAGGGGTATTGCTGCGACTGGTTTTAATATTCGTGATACGCTTATTGGGATAGGTGTAATTGGTATTGGTCTTATGATTGCCAATAAATTACTATCTAAAAAATAGGGCATGGAACATTGGTTTCTATCCACTTAACACTCCCCAACATGCCTTCAAACCATAGGTCAGTCTGTGCATAATTTATTATAACAAGTTCAAAACCAGTTGGCATCATTACTTTGTATGGTGGAATGTTAAATACTCCTTTTCCAGGTATGCCTATAAATTTAGTGCCTGAATAATATGTTTCAATATTCCCTGAAATCCTATCCTGTATCTGTACGACAGTTCGATAATAAAATGTGAAGCCATGCTCATCAAGATTAGTGCAACTAAAATTAGTTACCTCTAAAGATTCTTCAAATGGATGGCATACATAGTCTAAATGATTTATAATAGGTCGTTTGTATGGAATGCAAACACCGCCAAAACAAAATTCACCCAATTTACAGTTAATATCGGAAGTGCACCCTGCTCCATTAGGTGGTGGACTTGGTTGTTTTTGCAGATATAGGTACATACCCAAACCTACCGCACCAACAGTTAATAAATATAATAAATCTTTTTTTTCCATTATTACACCATTAACTTTAGAGTTAAAAAGTTAAATTACACAATGTCTTGCGAATCTCTCGCAAATTTCTGTATCCTCAAGGAAGCTCCCAGTGGGAAAATATCTTCTATTTGATGTGACCACTGGTGCCTGTATATCAAAGATACATCTACCTAAATGTGATAGACGATTTCCAAAATCCTCTTCTTCCTCTTTGACCATCCAGTCTAAATCAAGTTGATTTATGTCTAGGTCCCACCCCCCGGATTCAAAAAAAGCCCATTTTCTGAATGCTGAATTCGAACCGTACATTATTGGTTTTTTCTTAAGTAATATCGACCACAACATACTAGGAGTGTATAATATCCCTTCAACTATTCTCGGACTTGATACAGCAACAACAGAAGAATCCTGAAAATGAGATATGTACAAATTAACAAAATTTGGAGGGCAATAAATATCTGCATCAACAGAAATCACAATATCTCCTTTTGACTTGTCTATTGCAATTGTCCTAGCAGTCAATTTTCCTCTTGGTGATTCTATTATTTCAACTGGGTATCGTTCTGCTATTGCAATTGTATTATCATCGCTATTAGAATCAACCACTATGACCTCAAAATACTCTGGGTGTGCGTGCAGAATGTTCTGGTTCAAGATTGAGTCTAACGCTTCTTGGATGTAATGCTCCTCATTGTAGGTTGGTAAAATAATGGATGTCTTAATTGGTCGTGTAAGGGGGTAATCATAGTCGTGGACTCTAGAATTAACATACAAGTAGGTTGGTATTGTGACACCGATTGAAGCTAAAATTAGTTGTTTAAGCATTTTTATTTATATACTCGGATTGAAAGTATTTATATATCCAAAAATCAAAAGGTATTTATATACTCAAATCAATAACATTAAATAATTAAAGTAAAAATGGTTGAACCACTTAGAGGAATTGCAGGAATTGCAGGCGTAATGTCTGGATATGCCCTATACAAATCTGGGATAGTAGATAAATATCTATCTGTTGCTGGACAAAAGGGGAGTGATGTCGCTATGGCAGCTGGGGCGGTAACTTTGTTACCAACTATAGGTATAGAAGAGCCTATAAATGTTAGAAAAGAACTTGACAAATTTGTTGGTACTGATACTGGGTTATATTTAGCTAGTACATTGGCTACATTTGCAGCAGTTTGGGCTGGAGATAAAGTTATACCAATGATATCCAAGTATGGTGCTGGAGTTCGTGTCGCAGCACCAATACCAGTAGGCGTTCCAAGACGCATAGCAATGGGAGGAATCGGTGCTCCAACACCCGTAACTGGGAGAAGAATAGCTGGGGTCTAAAAATCACGATAAAAAATAAAATCAAAATGAAATACATGATATGTGAACTAAAGGAGATAGACAAATATCCTAACATAGGTCAATCTATAGACGATGTAAGAAATAAGGTTAGGGAGATGGCTAGAATAGCGTTTGCTAAAGATCCTGGGGGGGTAATAACGGATGCAGATCAATTTACGATGACCACGCCCCTACCACAAGATTTCTATGGTTATGCCGGCACAGCTTTGATGAAGTGGAATCAGAGGTTGGGTTCTGCAAATACGTGGGTTGATATATTCAACAGAACAATGCCTGAAGATATGATTACTGGCATCCCTGGTCTTGCATTTCCAGATCCATCACTCAGGATTACAGAATTAAGACTGGAAATCGCTGATAAAAAGTATGCTAGATTTAACATTGAGGAGGCGAAAGCATATGAGCAACCAGCAATCATATTTGAAGAGCCATTTATCATAAATGAGGAGGAAACACTCCTATTGCGAGGGAGAACAGAAGCAATAGGGTACTACACAATTGTACCAGTACAGGCGGTAGCTGCTTATAAGAAGAAGGCTGATGTTATCTCAGAGAGTTTAGGCTAAAATAAACTAAAATAATAAACTAAAATGGCAGATGTAACAGTATTCAAAACAGAGGGGACTTGGAAGAGACAGTATAAACGTCAGGTTATGGTGTACGGCACTTTCGTAGGTGCTAATGCCCTAACATTACAAGCAGATGATCTCGGTCTGGAGACCATGGATGCGATAGTCTTAACTCCAGCTTTTACAGCCACAGGTACAATTCCATACGTTAGTGCCACAATTACCGCTGCGGGTAGTCCGAGCAACTATGCTACACTAAGTATCGCTGGTATTGGCTCTGCTGTAGCCCCAGTATATCCAGGATCAGTCAGTCTAAACTATGTTGCATTCGGGAAATAGATAACACACTATACTAACCGATATAAAAAATAGGTTAAAATGAAAATTTTGAGAGAGGGACAGTATGTAAGTTGGTGGGACAACGACAGAAAAGATTTTGTGTTTAGGAGGCTTCTACAAAAGGAGGGTCCACTAACATATCCAAGAACTTTTACTGCTTTAACTACCGACACTAAATCTGACTTGGTTATATTTGATGAGCTGGATCCAGATGAAAAACACATATATCAATTGCTTCTTGGTGTTTCTCCTGGAGTTTATTACTATGTATGGCACCCATATGATGAAAAGATGCTTAAGTGGGATGAGGCTGGCGACATAACCGATATAGATGAGGATCAAACCGCTGTCCTAGAATATGAGGACACACCCTATAATGACCCGCAGTTTGAAGTGTGGGTTATTCCAGACAAGTATCCAGCACTTCAAGTTAAGAGGATACAGCATGAAAAGGTTATTCCAAGAGTTGTTTTCAAAGGCTTTAAGTTCAACTATGAGGAGGTCACAGATCCGACAGTGTTGGATAACCTCAAGAAGGGGAGGGTGCCCTCGCATCCAATATCGTGGAGAAAATTAGAGTAAAAATGAAAGGAGTAATACCAACGGAACCAATAAGAATCGTAGTGGATTCCCATTTTGCAATAGGGACTGCCACCAACAATCTCATAGGTAGTTGTACGATTCCAAAGGATAAAATCGGGCAACTGACTGTTAGGGAGGTTATGTTCGCAGGGGGTGTTGATTCAAAAGCTAGATGGTTTTATATGCACAGTAATAAGTATGGGACGCTACAGTGGATGCAGGTTTATAATCAATTCGGCTCTGTAGAGGGTGGACCTGTTGGAGGAAAAATTAGCGATATAACCGATATCTACGAACCAATTGAGAGTTTTCCAGCTGGGACAGTGAATTTCTATGCCAACGCACCAGGATCAGCTGTGGATGTTCGTGCGAATCTAAGAATTGATCTGGTATAAATCTGAATTTTTATCTTTTTATATTTATATATTTCTTTTATATATAGTTAATATTAACTAATATTAACTATGGGCATTCGACTTGATTTTACGAGAAAACCAGCTAAACTGGGAGGGATGAAATCATTTTCTATCCCAACTAAAATGTGGGGGAGTGTAGATATGAATAAAGAATATCATATTATTGTATTAGAAGTCGAAAAACCAAAAATTCAAAACATATAATGAAGATATTATTTTATCATAAGGATAGTCCGAGAATAAGCAGTAGCTATGGCAAATGTGCCAGAGAAATGTGGATTAACAGGGTGTCGAAGCACCCTAAGTATAGGGGGGACATAGCTGGTTACGCCACAGTTCCCGCAACTATGTACCATGATGAGATGGAGGGTGTTAGGATATACTCTAATGGAGGGGGGGATGTTATGAGAGGAGAGGACTTTTTACTTCCTAACTACAGGGACTGGAAATCAGATGTGTATTTCACATTAATGGATCCCCATATATTTGACCAGACTATAAAATTTGCAAGGCAAGGTTTAATAAACTGGGTGCCGCATATTCCTATTGACTATTATCCTATACCCCCATATGTTTATGCAAAGTTATCCTCCGCAATGATGGTTGTTGCGACCACTAAATGGGGCGAAAACATACTAAAATATGATCCAGTTTCTAAAGAGAAAAAACTTGATAATGTGTGGGGGCACATACATCTCGGAATAGACAAAAATTTGTTTAAACCAAGCGGGGATTCAAAAGCGGACATTAGAAAAGAGTACGAGGGAACCCTTAAATCACTACATGCGAAGGAGGATTCATTCATAATCACAATAGTTGCTAATAATCAGATTAGAAAACCCTTCCCAGAATGGCTTAAATCCATACAATGGTTCAGAGAATCAAATCCTGATGTTGATGTAAGGTTATATATCCATTCACAGCAGAACATTAGAGATCAGTGGCCATTATCGGAACATGCATCATTCTTTAAATTGGATGATATAACCAGATTTGCTGATACATATGAATACGGCACTTGGAGATGTTACACTGATGATGTTCTATCTAAAATTTATGGTATTTCTGATGCTGTTTTAATACCAGCATTGGAAGGTTTTTCAATGCCTGTAATTGAATCTATGGCCAGCGGAACTATTCCTATTGGTCTCGATGTTGGTCCCCAGAAAGAATTGATGGATCCTATTTGCCCTGAATTTCTAGTAGGAGTTGGCTCATGGGTAATGAACCCAGATTTAAGGGGTAAAGCCATACCGAATGAAAAAGACATTGTTGACAAATTAAATAAAATTGCTAATTGCGATCAGGACCATTACTTAAAAAAACTATCCTCGTACGCTCACAAAAACTTTGATTGGGATGACTGCATTATGCCGAAGTTTTATAAACTGTTGGAAGATGTAGAATCAGAACTTGATAGAAGGTGTGTTAAGATTCCAGAGATAAATACTAAAGAAAAAATTAGCATTTTAAAATGAAAATAGCTTGGTTGCAAGATCTCCCCTTAAATGCGGGAATAGGTAGTGGAGCAGAAGCAAATGATGAGAGAATGATACAATACGGTAGGTGTAAACTCAACCATGTCATAGATGTGATAATCCCAACTAACCCTATGGTTAAAAGGTTGGACAAATATGATCTGAGGATAGTTAGCAATTGTGTGAGATTTAACCCATTGATCTTGCAAGGCATTCCAAAGCCGTATGTTGTATTCCATCACGACTTCTGGCACTGTAAATACCGTGCGTATTACCCAAAAACAGACAAGTGTAAGGGATGTGTGTACGCTCCAAGGTGGAAGGAACTATATCTGGGTTCAGTTTTGAATATTTTTCTCTCGCCACTACACCTTAAGGTCAATGCGTTTGTTATACCCGAACTCAACAATCACCCACACGCTTTTGTTCCTAGCCCTATCGATGCAAACAAATTCAAACCAAATAAAAATGTAAAGATAAAGAAGGATACAGTTATGGGACTTAATTGTTTATATGAATTTAAGGGTAGTAAAAAGGTGATTGGTTATATAAAAAAACACAAGAAACTAAAATTTGATTTATATGGTGCCGATCCAGATATCGAGATCGATTTGCCCAAAAATGCGGAATTCAAGGGTTTTGTTGATAATGCGATTCTACCAGATATCATGCAACAATATGAATATTTTATTCACTTCCCACAGAATGAGGCATTTTGTAGAGCGGTGGTAGAATTTCTATTAGCGAACCATAAAGGAAAATTAATTTGCACTAAAGAGAACATAGGAGCGTTATCTTATGACATTTACACAAAAGGAAAAATTGACAGAAATAAGCTACATGATCTAGTATCAAATGCTCCGAAACAGTTTTGGAGTGAAATAGACAAAAAACTAAGATGAGATTATTGGTTGCGGGACATAGTATGGTGGCCAAGAGGCAGTATGCCTGCGTGAGGGAAATAGCGAGACAGAATAAAGACTGGGGAGTGTTAGTGTTATGCCCAAAAAAGTGGGTTACTGGTGAGGAAGCAGATGAATTTGTGGAAGACAATTTCAGAATTAAGGGGCTTCAAATGGGATATGCCCCCACCTTACCAGTTAGCATGTATAATTTCGTATTGCGTGAAATTGAGAATGAAGTTAAAGAATTCAAGCCTGATTTAATATTTCACTCTGGAGAACCTGGAACACTATTCAACGAACAGATAGCGGGGATAAGCAAGTTGAGTGGCATACCATATGGCTGCTTTACTTGGGAGAACAGAGTTAATTTAAAATTTCAGGATCCATTTGACTCATTTGAGAAAAACAGCATCGCATCTGCTAAATTTGTTATGTGCGGAACTGAAGATGCAAGGGACAGAATGTTAAATAGCGGAGTAATCGGGGTTAAAGACAAATTGGTTGTGTGCCCGCATCATGGGATCGACACAAATATGTATAGTCCGAATAGCGATGTAGAAAAAGAGTATGATTTTGGGTACATAGGCAGATTTACCGAGTGCAAAGGGGTTAGAACAATCGAGAAAATAGTAGAAAAACTTGGAGCAAGCATGTTGTGGGTTGGTGGCAGGGGTGATTATACGCCATCATATGGCGATATAGTGGAGTGGAAATCGTACGATGACATCAGTGACTTCTATAATAAAATAAAGGTGATGATCACACTACCCTACAACTATGAGAGCTATTCAGAGCAGTTCGCATCTTCAATAGCCGAATCTCTAGCCTGCGGAACTCCGGTAATTCACACAAACAATGGGTCTCTTGAGGATGTATATGGATCAGCACCAACAATTATTATCCCGGAAGATTTAATTGCTGGTGATAAAATAGACAAAATCTATGAGATTGTTAAGGCATATAAGACAATCATAGACAGCGAAGACCCAGAAAAGTTAATATGCAGTAATAGGCAGTGGATTCTGGATAACCTATCAAACGATAAGATAGCACAGAAACACGCAGAAATATTTGAGAGAATGATTGGGGGTGAAAGTTCATCGTTAAAGTCTTGCGGACGAATACTCCCAGAGGGGTTTAAGTCTAAAGAAGAGTATCTGCTTTACTTGAGGCATTTGTTTCCATACGATTTTGCAAAAGATAAATTGCAGAAGAGTAGCTTCGTTCTGGATGTTGGTTGTGGCGAGGGTTATGGAACGGATCTGCTATCAAAGTATGTTTCAAGAATTATTGGGATCGATGTGGATAGGAATATAATCAAACACGCCTCGGATAAGTATAAATCAAAAAACTGTAGTTTTAAAACATATGATGGGATAAAAATCCCATACAAGGATAACACTTTTAACGCTGTTGTTTCCTTCCAAGTAGTAGAACACATATCCGATGATGCTGGTTATATCTCGGAAGTTTATAGGGTGCTAAAGAAGAATGGAATCTTTATTGTCACAACACCAAACAGGACTTACAGGTTAATGCCAAATCAAAGACCATGGAACACCTCTCACATACGGGAATACCACCATAGCGGGTTTGAAAAGTTATTAAAAAATAAGTTTTCAGATGTGAATGTGTGGGGGATTAGAGGAAATGAAGAAGTACAAAGAATAGAAATACGAAGGGTGAGGGGGATTTTATCTGGAACTCCAAAAAGAATTGAGAAGGACACTGATTTCACCAAAAAATATAAGATAACAGACTATCACATAACAGAAAAACATGTTGATGATAACTTGGATTTGATCGGTATCTGCAAAAAATAGAAATAAAATGAAAAGTGTAAAGGTATGGCTAAATGTTTTAAATCATCCTGTGTGGAGAGAGTACTTTGTAAACCCCCCAGTACAGTACACATCTAGGGAGGAGGCTGATTTATGGCACATTAGTAATGTCATACCTGATAGGATCAATAATGATTTTGTTATTGACTCTGAGCATCCCATAATATTGAGTGGGCATACCCGTGAATATTATATGATAACCGAGAAAAAAGAGGCTATAGAGGAGCAATTAAACTCTAGTCATTGTAGGAAGATACTCCCTTTTTCAAATGGAGCTAAGGATGAACTACTGTATTATCTGGATTTGGATAAGGAAGTTATTGATAAGATAGAGGTGGTGTACCCATCAACAACGCAGAAAACCAATAAGGTTAAAGAAATTTCAGATGGTGACTTGGTGACTTTTCTGCATGTCGGGAACAAATTTTATGGCAAAGGAACAAGAGACTTAATAGAAAGTGTCAAATTGTTGGATGAGAAATACAGCAACAAATTTATTTGCCACATCGTCTCAAACGATTTGAGAGATGTGCAGTACAGCGGGGATAGCATAGTCTGGCATAAGGATGTTAGCTACGAGGAACTACATGGCCTATACGAGAAGGCCCATGTCTTTGTTTTGCCGTTGTTGCAGGATAGCTGGGCAGTATATTTGGAGTGCTTATCTCTAGGAATTCCGATGATAAGCACTGGGATCTATGATAAAAAAGAGATAATATCCGACAACCATAATGGGCTTATAGTGGAGGCTCCATACAGTCTCTTTGACCATAATTATATGTTAAAGAAATGGAACATTTGGGATGAATTTTGTGATTATGCAAAAAATAATCTTGATTTTGGGTTTGTAGAAAGGATATGTGGGGGGATGGAATACTTCATAGAAAATAAAGACGAAGTAACTAGAATGAGCAACAACATGTTTAGCGTTTTAAACAATAAATTTTCTACTGAAATTAAAAACAAAAAAATAAGGCGGATATATCAAGAAGCTAAAACTAATTAAAGATGCCTAGGATAAATGTCGGTGATTTTATGGTTGGTAAGGAGGAAAAAGAAGTTATAAATACGATACTAGAAAGTGGAAAAATATCTGAGGGAAAATTTGTTAAATTATTCGAGAAAGAATGGGCGAATTTCATCGGAACAAAATATTGTGTTGCCGTGAATTCTGGAACATCAGCTTTATTACTCGGATTGTTGGCCTTGAAATATGATGAACGATTTAAAAAATTTAAGGATGGTGCAAAAATAATAACGAGTCCAATAACTTATATTGCAACTAGTAATGCGATCTCACTATCAAATATGCAGCCAGTTTACGGGGATATAGATCTGAAAACCTTCAAATTAAAAACTGATGAAATAAAATCTATTTTAAAAAATAGTGATGCAGATGAATTTGCAGGTATTTTACCAGTACACTTGATGGGATATCCAAATGATATGGATCAAATTAATGAAATAGCTCAAGAGTATGATTTAGTGGTGTTTGAGGATTCTGCTCAAGCACATGGAACAACATATAATGAAAAAAAGACTGGTTCACTAGGGTTTTTATCTGCTTTTTCTTTTTATATTGCACATAATATCCAAGCTGGCGAAATGGGTTGTGTGATGACAAACGATGAGCGACTATTTAAATTAATGTTAAAATTAAAGGCGAATGGACGATCTTGTGATTGTATAGTGTGTGTAAGATCAAGAGGAAACTGTCCTCACTTAAACGGTGATTTCGATCCTAGATTTAATCACGAGTATGTTAGCTATAATTTCAAGACTATGGAGTTTCAAGCATCTTTAGGTAACTGCCAAATAAAAAAGGTGGGGGACATTATAAAGAAACGACAGGAAAATGTTAGATACCTAAATAAATGCTTAGAAAAATATTCAGATATCTTACAATTACCCCCTTATTCTAGAGTAGTTAGTTATTTAGGATACCCGATTATTATCAAAAAACCAGAACTATTGAATAGGAGAAAAATAATAAATGAACTTGAATATAATGGTATAGAGACTAGACCCTTATTCGGATGCATCCCAACACAACAACCAGCTTATTCATATCTCAAAGAAGAATATGAGGGTAGAATACCAAATGCAGAGTATGTGGGGTTAAATGGATTTTATATAGGATGTCATCAGTATCTCACATGTGATGATTTAGACTATATTGTTGAAATTTTCGATAAGATAATGGAAAAGAAAAATGACAAATAAAAGAGCGTTGGTGACAGGAATCTCAGGTCAAGTAGGGAGTTATTTAGCAGAACTCTTGCTTAGTAAAGGGTATGATGTATTTGGTCTTGTTAGAAGACATGCTTCTGATGGTAGCTTATGGAGGATAAAGCCCATATTAGACAAAATAAATATGGTAGAAGGGGATCTTACAGATCAATCATCACTAAATAAAGCGATTGAAAATGCTACCCCCGATGAAGTATACAATCTAGGTTCGCAATCATTTGTTGGAGTTTCATGGAAACAACCAGAATACACTGCAAATGTTACTGGTTTAGGGGCATTAAGAATGCTTGAAGCAGTTAGAAATTATGATGATAGTGTAAAGTTCTATCAAGCATCAAGCAGTGAAATGTTTGGAATGGTTAGAGAATCCCCACAGAATGAGGACACGCCATTCTATCCAAGAAGCCCATATGGTATAGCAAAATTATATGCTCACTGGATGACGATTAACTATCGTGAAAGTTATGAAATGTTTACAGTGTCTGGGATATGTTTTAATATGGAATCCCCAAGGCGAGGAATTGAATTTGTAACTAAAAAAATAACCGATGGAGTAGCTAAAATATCTCTGGGACTATCAAATGGATTAATACTTGGTAATCTTAATGCTAAACGAGATTGGGGATATGCTCCTGATTATGTTGAAGCTATGTGGATGTCACTACAACAAGAAGAACCAGATGATTTTGTAATCGCAACTGGAGAGACACACTCTGTTAAGGAGTTTGCTGAAGAAGCATTTAGTTATATTGATTTAGATTATAGAGATTATATTAAGCAGGATAGGGAATTTATGAGACCTGCTGAAGTAGACTTACTTGTTGGGGATGCTAGTAAAGCTAGAAAGAAACTTGGTTGGAAACCAAAAGTGAGATTCAAAGAGTTAGTTAAAGTAATGATGGAATACGATTTAGAAAGATTAGAAAAAACTTAAAAACAATGGAAAATGTTATAGTTGTTGGTATGGGCCAAGTTGGCTCGGCATTAAGCCATCTCTTAAAAAGTGGTGGTATGAAAGTGTATGAGTTAGATGTAAAATGGAGGGATATACTTTCAGACATTGATGTGATGCACATCTGTTATGGTTATAGCGATGAATTCGTTGATATAACCTGTGGTTATATGGATAAACTTGATCCAAATCTAACTATAGTTAACTCAACTGTTATACCAGGAACAATAAGAAAAATTTTTGAAGATACAAATAGGCCAATCGTATTTTCTCCAGTTAGGGGACAACATAATTCGTTGGATAAAGATCTTATGAGATACACTAAATGGATAGCTTCTCCAAAAGAAGAACACGCATTAAATGCTGTTAATCATTTTAAAACTATTGGTATTAAAACATTGGTGACAGACAATCTTGAAAACTTAGAATTAATAAAGTTACTGGACACTACACATTATGGAATAAACATATTTTATGCACAACTGGCGAATAGAATATGTAAAGAGTTTAATGTTAACCATAAATCTTTGCGTGAGTTTGGAAAAGAAACACAGGAATTTTATGGTATGAGACCAGACTGCTTTCCAGGAGTCATTGGAGGTAAATGTGTTATGCCAAATATTAGATTACTTTCAAAGATTTATGATCATGAGTTATGGAACTTGATTGAAACATCAAATAAATTAAGAAAAGAAGAACTTAAAAAATGAAGAAAATAGTTTTTATTTCGCCTAGTGCATATGTGGGGGTGTCATCGGTTGGGCGACATGGAGAAAAAGCGGGATTGTGGGATTTTAAGTATTTTGAGGACTTAGAATCGAACGAAATAAACGCCGACATAGTTATACTGGGTGGATATTACCAACCATATAACAGACTGGAGATAGATGGAAAATTTGGCTATTGGTGGACCAGCTCATGCTTTGAAATAGAGCAGACGGGTGTTCTTGAGATAAATTATCTCGCAAATATTTTAAACTCACTGAATGAAGACAATATAGACTTCGTACTGTTCGGTGATCGAGGCATTGGGAAATTATTTGAGTATGAAGTTGGGGCGTATACTGTTCCATACCCGGTTGACACCTCGCTTAAGATAGAAAGCAGGGAAAAAGTCGATGGCATAGGATTTTTCGTTCCCCAAAAACTGAGTAAGAACATACTAACCACGCTATTCGCTTTCAGGGAATTTCAAAAAAGCCATAGTGGGATAAAACTTCATAGCAACTTAAAGTCATATGAGCAAATAATGAAATTCTTGGATATTGAATATCATCTATACGACTGGCTTGGTGGGGGTGATTATCATTCTCTGCTGGCCACTATGAAAGCGAACCTACACTGTACGATAGCGGAAACAAATGCTTATCAAGTATGGGAAGCTTCACTATTGAATGTTCCATCTGTTGTATCACATGCTGTGGATTGGTATCCCCTCAAAGAGTTGATTGTTGATAATACGAATGATATAGTTGATATTTCAGACAAGATTGGAAAATGCATTTGTGGTGATTGGGGTGTTCGCAAACGAGTGCTACCGATAGCAAAAGACAACAATGAAAAATTAAATGGTATTCTATCAAGAATAATTTGATACTTTTTATTTACGAAAAACAAGTTATTCTATAGCAACTATAGAGTGGCGACAACTATCCAATTATCTAATGAAACGAAACGGGCACTAGAAAGTAGAAAGGTCGGTGGAGACTCCTATGATCAGGTAATAAGAAAGAACCTAGGTCTGCCTCTTGTTGGAGCAGAAGTATCTAACGATAACTCCCATGTTATAACTCTACCTAGAACTTATGAACAAGTACCCTCTGGTGAAGAAGTTTATATTGATGAACATATACCAATAACAGGCACAATCATAACAATACTAATGCTATTCCCACCAGGAACAAGTTCAAAAGTTGGGGTACAGACACTATACTACCCACCAACAGGTAGTAAAGAACACTTGGTTCCATCTATAGAAAACGCATGGGTTAGTCTTGATAGTCATGTTGCAGTATATGATAACCTAAATTTTAGGGTTAAAAGTGGGGGGAAAATTAGGGTTAAATTGAAAAATGAGGGGGATCATCCACATTATGTTCAAGTGGATATACTCATATCTACAATAATCTAAACATAAAATGACATTCAAAAAGGCTAAGGATATACCAACAGTCGGAGGAGATAGACCTGATTATCATATACCGACAATCCCATCTAAACCAGAGTGGGCAAGTAGTGTATTCACTATTACTAATACAGGTAGTGTATCCATAGGAAGTGCTGAGACTAGACGATTTATCGGGACTGGCGATACAGTGTATAGCCTAGTTGGTACATATCAAGGTATCACCAATCTGACATGCCAAGTAAGAGAGTTTTCAGGGAGTGCTGTAGATTTTACTGGCAGTCCGTCTCTTCTGAACGCAGAGATCCAGTTTTATAGGGCGAACTCCAGCTCTGATTTAACTATAGAAAATCTACTAGCTTCAGTTAGACCAGACGACTATGGTTATGTTTCATTTTCCCATGATCCAGAGTTTATGAAAAAATCAGATAAAAGTCTGTGGGTGAAAGTGCATGGGTTTTACCCTTCTACTAAAAAGGATTTACGGATAATAGGACTAACTTACTTGACAAGTAGAGTATAACATTAGGGTAGAAAAGTAAAAAATTAGAATGAAATGGAATTTAATCACAGTCATAGTAGGGATTATGTTGTTGAGCGGGATCGTGAGCGGATGCGATCACTACTGCTCGGACTGCGACACCTGCGAGGCGAACATAACCGCAGCATCGGCTGGGGAGACGATCTGCCTGAATGCGAGTATAACAGACGAGTCGGCGACTTGCATAAACGACCCAGCCGGATTCAACAACAAGGTCTTCGACTGCCAGGGGAATATTATAGATGGTGACAACGACAACTCACAAGTAACCGACTATGGAATATATGGAAAAGATAAAGCGAACATAACGATTAGAAACTGTAGTATAAGTGAATTTCATAGGGGGATATACTTGGATAATGTGGATAACTCAATCATTAGAAACAACACTATCCAAAATAACAGGTGCAATTATAATAATTGTGGAAACTCAAGTGGATTATGGTTGATTAATTCCGACAACAACTCAATAGATGGAAATCTAATAAAAGATAGTGGATGTGCAGCAACAAGTTGTAATTGGGGGGCTGGTGCTTGCACTACTTATGAATATTCAAACAAAGGAGACTTGTATATGAGAGAATCCACATTCAACAACATAACCGATAACATATTTGAGAACACCATAGGTAAACTATCAGCTGGAATTACGATGTGTAATGCAGATAAAAATAATCTGAGTGGGAATAACATAAGTGGGGGTTATACTCATGGTATCCTAGTCGAGTATTCAGATAGTAACAACATCACAAACAACATTGCAAGCACAACAGGTTTTGGGGGGATAGGCATACATTTTAGTCCTTATGGTGCAAGATACAACAATATAGTTGGGAATAGAATGTGTGATAACTCAAATTATGATATTTATAAGGCAATCAGTGGTGCTGTTTCTGGTAATTCAGGTGATAACAACACCTGCGATACGGGATACAATTGGCTTGATGATGGTGAGACAGAATTTCCATGCACAAACTTTTGTTACACGCCGCCAGTTGATTGCACCTGCATATCATGCGATGACTGCGAGGCGAAATTAAATGACCCATCATGTGATGTTGTGAACATGACAACAAACATACAGCAGTTAAACGATAGTTGCATAAACGATCCAGTGAACTTCAGCAACAAAGTCTTTGACTGTAAAAATCACCACCTGTATGGAAATGATACTGCAACAGCGTTAAATATGGGGATATACCTGAAATATGGCAGGGAAAATAATACAATAAAAAATTGCATGATTTCAGGATTTTATTATGGCATATATTTCAGTGCTGGGAGAAACAACACTGTAACAAACAACACAATATATAATAATTCCCTCCATGGGTTTTTTGTGGGTCTTTCACAGATCAATAATATATCTAACAACATAATCCAG
>Ga0209636_10001791_pt1 | contig 21757 bp, 23 predicted proteins | sample DeeMarSWOR152_54_FD_187464 | JGI IMG/M metagenome (GOLD analysis project Ga0209636, IMG submission 187464) | Marine sediment microbial communities from White Oak River estuary, North Carolina - WOR-1-52-54 (SPAdes) (version 2) | ecosystem: Environmental > Aquatic > Marine > Intertidal zone >...
CTGATAAGATCATCAAGAAATTTGGCTACCGGATCATCTTTCTTTTTTTTTGGCCAAGCGCGGATAACTATCTCTTTACTTTTAATTCCGAAGAGTTTGGTTTTTTCGGTGACAATTTCGTAATTGATTTCTTCTCTTGGAAGCTTGAGAGTATGCTCAGCATGGCTGATGACTTCTTCTAGGTTTTTTCCTTTGAATTCTTGATCTTGATTATTTTTTTCTTCTTTTTCCATGAGCTTCTCTTTTCTTCTTCTTCCTTATACGATTCATTATGGCTTGCTGGCCGATTTGAAGGACATTGCTGGTTAACCAATAAAGAACAAGGCCGCTTTGGAAATTCATAAACAGGATAGTCATGATTACGGGCATGATGAGCATCATCCTGGCCTGAGTCGGGTCAGCGGAAGTAGGGGTCATTTTCTGGCTAATGTACTGGGTGATTCCCATCAGGATGGGAGTCACATAGTAAGGATCTTTCACTGAAAGGTCTTTTATCCAGAAAACAAAAGGACTGTGCCTGAATTCGATAGCGACCATCAAGAGCCGGAAAAAGCCCCAAAAGACAGGCAATTGAATAAGCATGGGCAGGCAGCCACCGGCAGGATTTATGCCCTGTTCTTTATACAGCTTCATCATTTCTTCGTTCATCTTGCGCCGCTGGGCGATATCCTGCTTGGCCTTTTTATACTTGGCTCTGAGAGCTTTTATCTTGGGCTGGAGTTCTTGCATTTTAGCCATTGAACGGGTACTGCTGTAGGTAAGTGGGAAAAACAGAATCTTGACAATGAGTGTCATGATAATGATACAAATCCCCCAATTCGGAATTCCTTTATGGATGAATTTCATCCCTTTGAGAAGGATTTCAGCTATGAATCCAAAGAAGCCAAATTTTATGAGCTTCTTAGCCGCGTAGCCAAATTCGGTGAGACGGTCGATTTCTTTGGGTCCGATATAGGCTTTTTGGGGAGAATTTACAGAGAGATAGTATAAGGGAGTTTCTTCTTTACCTTCTCGCACAAATTCGACATTGTGCTTCTGAGGAGAGATGAGGAAGAAAGCAGTGAAGTAATTGTCCTCATAGGCCGCCCATTCAGCATAGCTGAATTCTCTCAGTTCTGGCTTGAATTTTCTTTCGTCATTGCGATAGACTTTATCTGAGATCTTAACCGCTATTCCTGTTCGGACTCCAAAACGCTGCTTTTGTTGCTCCAGGGAAGGATTGCTAAAGCTCGGTCCCCAGAGAATACGAGGTTCGATTTCTTGTCTGTTTTTCTTGACGCTTATTTGAATATCAAAATCATATTGACCATCTTGAAAGGCAAAAACCTTCTCAACAAAATTTCCCCTGCCATCTGCGTACTCAAAACGAATATCTCCTGCTCGGCCGCCTTGAAGTTCGAGTTTGGTGACTGAAGGCTGGTAGAGAACACTATTGATAAGATCGTCGAAAGAGGGATCTTCAGTTCGGAGAGAAAACGGAAATGAATCTATTTCTGTGGAAAGATTGGAGACAAGTTCTAAATCATTATTTTCTTCGTCTTTATGTTCTTTGAGTTTCCAGCTTTTTAATACGCCCCCTCTATTGCTCAAGACAGCTTGGTATAAAGATGTCTCAATAAGGATTTGCTTTTCAGTCTCACCGGAAACAGGCTGAATGGCCTTCTCTTCTTGAATAATCTTTTTCTTAGGCAGAATTTCTGATGGCGGAAGAGCTGCTTCTCTTTTAACAACCTTTTCCTCTCGGGCAGGTTCTGGGGGAACTTCTGGTTGCGGTCTTTTCTTCACAAAAAGAAGTTGATAAAGGAGCAAAACCAAGAAAGAAAGTACGATGGCCACCAATAATCTTTTTTCCATTTAAGAACCTCTTAGGGAACGAGATCAATCCCTCCTGGGTGAAAGGGATGGCATTTCAAAAGTCGTTTCACTCCTAAATGAGTTCCCTTGAGCAAACCATATTTCTTTATGGCTTCGGAAGTGTATGCGGAACAGCTGGGATAAAAGCGACAGTGATTACCCAAGAGGGGAGAGATAAAAGTTTTGTAGCCTTTAATCAAAAATAAGGCAATGTTTTTCATCAGGACTGTTTCTTACGGATGGACTTGATGGCACTGAGATAATTCTCACGCAGGTCAGCCCAGGATGTTTCTTGAATTTCTTTTTTGACTATGATGAGTAGGTCAAGATTATCTTTCAGGAATTCTTTGTTTCTTCGAAACAAATCCCTCATCCATCTCTTCATTTTGTTCCTGGTAACAGCATTGCCAACTTTTTTACTGACTATAACAGCCATCCGGGAAAAACTTAAGTCATTGGGAAAATAGATAAGATTAAAATATTTGTCTTTATATCGCTTACCTTCTTTAAAAAGGAATAAAAATTCTCGTTTTTTTCTTATCCTCTCTCGAGGACCAAAAGTCTCTTTCATCAACCAGCCATTCTTTTTCTTCCCTTTTGTCTTCTGTTTTTGATGATTCTTTGGCCACTTTTAGTTCTCATTCTGACCAGAAAGCCGTGATTTTTCTTTCTCTTTCTTTTGTTGGGCTGGAATGTTCTTTTCATTTTCTTTCTTTTAGGGCAAGAAGTATGTTAATAAACCTGTTTTTATCTGTCAAGCTCGAATTCCCTTTTCTGACCATTCTTTCTCATGAGGTCAGGGCTTATTATCAAGAAATGCTCGGGAAAGCAAGTGGAGTCCATGGGATAAGGCTTTGTTATCTGGGGTCAGGCCTTATCACCAAGAAATGCTCGGGGAAGGGAAAGAAGTCCGGTTCGGACTTGGACAGCAAGGCCTGACCCCGTTTATATAATAAAGCCTGATCCTGTTCTTTAAAAAAAGAGATGCAAACAATTGAAATTGCCTGTTTGACTCTCATGTCGTTTTTTTCTATAATTAAAAAATCCAAAATGCACTCATTAAAGATTGGGGATAAGATTATTTATCCCAATCAAGGAATTGGCGTCATCGAAGATATTCAAGACGAAAATTATTACGGGGAAAAATTTAAGATATATCATTTGAGACTTCTCTCTAGTGACACTCTGGTTTTAGTCCCTTCTGCCAGCGCGGAGGAAATTGGCATCAGAAAACCCATCTCACCTGAGTTGATCGAGAGTACGTTCGAATTTATGAGAAATGGGACTGTTAAAGTGACTATGAACTGGAAGGGAAGATACAAAGAGAATCTAAATCTGATGAAGTCTGGGTTGATGAGTAATGTGGCTTTTGTTTTAAAACGGCTTTACTACCTCAATTTGATCAAGCCTCTTTCTTTCCGCGAGAAGAAAATGATGGAAAAAGCCAAGGACCTCATAGTCACAGAAATTTCAGAAGTCTCATCAATTCCCTCCTCAATAATCGAAAGGAAAGTTATAAATAATCTCTCTTACTGTTTCAGAGATGTAAAACCTGAAATAGAATCTTAATTTCTATGATTCTCCCTAGTCTCATTCTTTTTATATTTTTTCTTTTCCTCAGTGCCTTCTTTTCTTCTTCTGAAACAGCCTTCATAGCCTCGAGTCCCTACAAACTTGATCATCGAGAAAAGAAAGGCTCTAAAAGAGCTAAGCTCGTCAAGAGATTGCTGAAACGGGTGGATAATCTGCTGGCGACAATCCTTTTCGGCAACACCCTGGTAAATGTTGCTGCGGCTTCGGTGGCCACTTTTATTTTTCTTTCCTTTATTCCCAATAAAAACCAAGCCGTGTTTTTGGCAACCTTGACCACGACTTTTTTGATTCTTCTGTTGGCTGAAATCACTCCCAAAACCTACGCTGCTCATAATCCATTGAAAGTTTCTTTTCTCTTCGCTCATCCGATTAGATTCTTTATCATTATCTTTTATCCCTTGGTTAAAATTTTTACCTTTCTCTCTGGTTTATTCTTCCGATTTTCTGGGAAGAAAATAGAAGCATCGCCCAGTACTTTAACAGAAGAAGAAATAAAAGTGTTGCTCACTACGGGAATGATAAAGGATAAAATGTCTTCTCTCCGGAGGAAGATGATTTCGGGTGTCCTGGATATCGGGACCAGGCCTGTAAAGGAGATTATGGTTCCTCGACGTCAGGTTAAAGCCATTGAAATCAGTTCATCTTTTGAGAAAATAAAGGAGTCAATCCTTTCGGCAGAATTTTCCCGGCTTCCTGTTTATCGAGGAAGGATGGATAATATCGAAGGGCTGATTCATGCTAAGGACATCATTCCCTATATTATTGAAAATAAAGAATTTAATATGTATAGCATTTTACGAAAGCCATTCTTTGTTCCCGAATCGGCTTCTTTAGAGAAAGCCCTTCTCCAGATGCAAGAGAATACTGTTCATCTTGCTTTTGTGGTGGATGAATTCGGAAACATGGAGGGAATCGTTACCCTTGAAGATATAATCGAAGAAATCGTGGGAGAGATTCAGGATGAGTATGATCTCAAAGCTGAGGATTGGCTGAGAAAAGCAGAGAAAAATACTTATTTAATCAGAGGGGATGTTCCTATCAAGGATATCAATCAGAGGCTTCCCTTGGAGCTCCCCGAACATGTCGAGTATACGACTCTGGCTGGTTTTTTTCTCTACGAGTTTGGGAAGATTCCTAAAGTCAAGGATGTTTTGGAATATGGGGGACATAAATTCATCGTGGAACGGATGAATAAGCGTCAGATCAGTTTGATAAGAGTTGAATTAAAGGAAACAAAAGAGGGAGTTTCAGGTGAAGGTCATCGCGACCAATAAGAAGGCTTATTTCAATTATGAAATTTTTGACAGTTACGAAGCAGGTATTTCCCTTCTAGGAAGCGAAGTTAAGTCCATAAGAGAAGGAAGGATCAGCTTGAAGGAAGGTTATGCTGAGATTAAAGGAGGAGAAGCCTATCTTATTAACTGCAATATAAGCCCCTATGCGCCGGCTAATAGGTTCAATCACGAACCACGCAGAGAGAGGAAGCTCCTTCTGCATCGGCGACAGATAAATCGATTGATCGGGAAAATAAGAGAAAAAGGCTTTACTCTAGTCCCGACTAAAGTTTTGATTAATGATAAAGGGAAGGTGAAGGTTGAGATTGCCCTTGCCAAGGGAAAGAGAGTTTACCAGAAAAAAGAGGTGATTAAAGAGAGGGATCGCGAGCGGGAGCTAAGAGCTGAAATGAAAAAAAGACGGCGATAACTCGGAAATCAATTGAATAGATTCGGTCCTGCTCTGGAAGCTGGCTTTGTAAGATAGAATATTCCAGAGGCCAGAGATTATTCGGGAAAATTTCTAGAAAAGCCATAACCTTGAATCTTGACTCATTTCTTTTCCTTAGTTATATTTAGGTAAGGGACAAAGCATCTTTAATTGCCCTTCAGGTAGGCTGAAAGATGGAAAAAGTAAAAATTTTCTTCTTTAGGCATTTCGAAAAGATTCTTGTTCTCTCGATCTTGCTCGGAATTGGGGCTATAAATTATTTTGTGCCCTACAAAATCGGATTCTTGAACTTTTTTTACCTCCCCATAATCATAGCTGGCTATTACTTGGGCAAAAGGATGGCCGTTCTGAGTGCTTTTTTCTGCATCCTGGTCGTCATCTGTTTTTTTATAATATTCCCCTCTTCTTTCTTTAAAGTCGAAGCCAATAAAATCTATGTGTATGTGAGCCTTACTGCGTGGAGTTCCTTTTTAATCTTAACCAGTGCCGCTTTAGGATATTTATACGAAGAAAAAGAGAAACGTATAAAAGACTTGAAAGCCGCTTATATCGGCATTTTAGAGATTTTGTCAAAATATCTGGAATCTAGGGATAGATACACTCAAGGGCACTCGGTGCGGGTTGCTCTTTTATCAGAAGATATAGCTAAGGTCATGGGATTACCGAAATATGAAATAGAAAACATAAGAGTGGCTGCACTCCTCCATGATATCGGGAAGACAGAGATAAGCATGGAAGTCGTCCACAAAGCAGCTTCTCTGTCCGTGGACGAAAAAGAGCTTATGGCCACTCATACAGAAAAGGGAGCACAGATTTTATCTTTAGTAGGCGGTGTATTGAAAGATGCCGTGCCCATTGTTAATGCTCATCACAAGTACTATTTCGAAGCCAAAAAATTTTCATCTGAAGAGAGACGATCTATTCCTATCGGAGCAGCGATAATAGCTGTTGCTGACGCTTATGACGCCATCATAACCGACAGGCCTTATAGAGCAGGAAAGCCTCCCTGGAAAGCCTTTGAAGAAATAGAAAAGGAGTCAGGAAAGCAGTTCCATCCAGAAGTGGTCAAGGCTTTTAGCGAGGTTCTAGCCACAAGAGATAAATACCGGAAAGAAGAACAAGAGTCTTTTTAGAAAAATCAAGAAAGATAAGATTCAAAAAGACTTGAAGGGAAGATATCAAGAAGAGTGAGAAGCTGATGATAAGGCGTAAGCCAGTTCTATAGCTTCTCTCATACTTTGGGGGTTGGCTTTTCCACGGCCGGCGATATCAAAAGCTGTGCCATGGTCAGGAGATGTACGGATAAAGGGAAGGCCTAAGGTCAGGTTAACACCTTCTTCAAAGGCTTCGAGCTTGAAAGGGATGAGGCCCTGGTCGTGATAAAGGGCAATGACGATTTTTTCGGGCTTGTTCAAGGATTCACGGAAGACAACATCAGGAGGAAAAGGCCCCCTGATCTTAATCCCTTTTTCTTGGGCCTTTTTTACGGCCGGAATAATTTCTTGGATTTCCTCAGAACCCAGGAATCCGTCTTCTCCCGCATGGGGATTTAGTCCAGCCACCAGGAGGCGATATTTTCCAGGCTGAATGCTCTCCAGGTATTGATGGAGGGAAAAAAAGAAATCCAGAAGATTTTCTTCTTTTATCTTTTCTACAGCTTCTCTTATTGGGAGATGAGCACTGAAGAGAGCAACTTTTATTTTCTTTGACCAAAAAGACATAATCGCTTGAGGATAGAGCTGGCTGAGGTAATCGGTGTGACCACGCCACTTCAAGCCAGCCAACTTCCAGGATTTTTTTGAAATAGGAGCAGTTACTAGAGCTTGAATATCCCCCTTTTTGGAAGCTTCGACAGCTTCTTTGAAGAAGTGAAAAGAAGCTTCCCCGTTCTCTTTCCAAGGGGATCCTCTCTTCAAGACCGTTAAAGGATTTTTCACTTCAACTAGGGAAATACAGGAGGAATCGCTGTTTTCCAATTTTTTCAGAGGCTGAATATCTAGGGCAAGGGCTAGGGTCTTTTTTTCTTCCTCGATGATGAAGGAACTGCCAAAGAGGACGTAATGAGTTTCAGGAAGTGAATTTTTAGAAGCGAGGGCTTTCAGAGTAACTTCAGGCCCAATTCCTCCCGGATCCCCAAGAGATATCCCAATCTTGGGAAGAGTCATTTTTTAATTTTCTTTGTATCCTTACTCTCTTTATTTTCATTAAGCTTATAGAGATATTTTATGCTGTTTTTATAGACCAACAGATTGGGAGCATCATCGCGGTTAAGTTTTATGCAGTTCTTGTCGTACCATTCAATGTATCCTTCTAACACTTGTCCATCTTGAAAAACAACGGCCATGGGGGTCTTCTTATTCATCTGCTTAAGATAATAGTAATTTTCGGCAAAAGTTTCGTATTGAGGATGTGATTTCTTTTTCTGTGATTCTTTGTGCATTTTTTCTTTGATTTCAGAGAAGTTAGGTCTGATAAGCTTCCTGTTCATAGTTTTCTCTCCAAGAATGAAACTGGATGTTTGAACTCGATTAGCTTTGAAAATAATGATATCACTATTTTGATTAAAATGCAAGAATAATCAGGAAAAAGTAAACATTATCAAATCCGTGGTAAGAATAGGTCTTTGGGAATGGCTTCGCTCCGTTCAGATTTTTAAGGCCATTCTCAAGGGGTCAGACTTTGTCATTCAAGCTACCTGCTTGCTGGTTAAGAAAAAACAGAGCCGCCTCCTTTTTATTTGTCCGTATTCTGAGCATTTTCTGGACGAGTTCAGAACAATGACTTTAATGCGATATACCAGTTATGAGCAAGATGCTTGTATCCTTCCCGACTGGGGTGGACTTCGGGAAGGAGATGGGGAGAATGGACAAAGAGGGTATAATTGTCCACCAGAATGATTTTTTCCTCAACGGAGATTTTTTTTATCAAGGGATTTATTTCTTCAGTGACTCTAAGCTGTGATTCTGAGGTGAAGGGAAAAGAGCTTTCCCCAGGGATAGGAGGAATGGTGGCCAGAAGAATTTCTGATTTTTTCCTTGAACGATTCCTGAAGCCTCGAAAAATTTTAATGATTTCCTTCATGTTCGAGTAAAACCCTTCTGTGGAAGTCGAGTCATGGTCAACCCTCACGTCATTGGTTCCTAGTTGAAGCAGGATAAAATCCGGCTCCTTGGCTGCTAGAGTCTTTTTATTGCTGCGGAGAAAATTCAAATATTCGCCTGATGTGAAACCACTTCGCCCATAATTGAGCACTTTAGCCCTAATCCCTTCTTTTTTCAGAGTTTTATGGAGGAAATAAGGGTATTCGGCTTCAGTAATGCTATCCCCTGCGCAGAGAATGATGATTCCGCTTGGAGGAACAGCGCAGTACGATAAAAAGAGGATGATAGAAAGAAGATATTTTGTTTTGTTCCAAGGGTGCTTCATCACCTGCTATTTTATTTTTTTAAGGTTTGATAAACAAGAGGAAGAACAAAAAGGATGCTTCCTAATTTGCTTCTTCAGGTACTGGTAATCGTTCTTGCTCTAGGGCTTTCTTCGTTTTCAACTTTCCTTCGAAAATCGAATAAACGACTGGAACAATGACCAGAGTGATGAGGGTTGAGCTTAATAGGCCTCCAATGACAGCTCGGGCCATGGGAGCTTGAGCGCCTCCCCCGGCAGTAACTCCAATAGCGAGTGGAAGAAGTCCCATAATCGTTGTCGTGGCTGTCATCAAGATCGGTCGAAGACGTCTTCTGCCAGCCTCTTCAATGGCTTCACGAAGGGGCATTCCATCACGTCGCCGGAGAAGGTTGGTATGGTCTACCAGTAAAATGGCATTGTTAACCACAATCCCTCCCAGCATAATGCATCCTATGTAAGATTGGACGTTGAAGGTTGTGTTAGTGAGAAACAAGATTAAGATGACACCGATGGCAGCCAGAGGTACGGAGAACATGACTACGAACGGGTCACGAACGGATTCATACAGAGAGGCCATTATCATATAAACCAGCATCAGAGCCAAGACAAAACTCAGCAACAGCTCTCGGAATGCCTTCTGCTGCTCTTCATAGTCGCCGGCAAAAATGATACTGAAATCCCTTGGGACCGGGATTGATCGAAGGCCTTCGCGAACATCGGCTAGAATAGACCCCATATCCCGTCCGCTGATATCTGCATAAACGTTAATAATGCGTTCCTGATCCTTGCGTTCGATGCGGACCGGGCCGCTCCGGGGACGGATCTGCACGACGTTCCGCAAAACAACTGGCAATCCGTCTGTATTGGTGAGCGTTAAGTCCAAGAGTTCATCGAGATTCATAAGTTCTGAATCTTTGACTTTGACGCGAATCCAGTATTCTTTTCCAGCTTCACGAAAGTTACTGGCATGGGTGCCGGAGAGGATTGTCTGAATCGTGTTGGCAATTTGAGAGACTGTAAGTTTCATGTCGGCAGCCTTCTGCCGGTCAATAATGATGAGTTCCTCCGGAGTACCGGTTTCTCGACTCAACCTGGCATCAGTGACACCTTTTACATTCTCGACAACCTCTTTCACCTGTCTGGCCAGTTCATTGGCTGTTTCCAAATCGTATCCTCTTATCTCGATTTGCACTCTGTCTGCATCACTCGAACCCATCCGCATAAGAAAAAGTCCTTGACCGGCCCGTGTTCGGACGGTAACTCCCGGAATATCGAGGAGCTTGAGGCGGAGGGCGTCTGCGATTTCTTCGCTGGACCTTGACCTCTTGGATTCAGCCTTGAGGGATATCCTGAAACTTCCGCTGTGAGATCCTCTTCCTCGCCAGCTCGATCCTCCGATGCTCTCCACCATGCTTTCGAGTTCAGGCACTTCTTCCTTTATGATGGAAGCAATGGTTTTAAACTTCTCATCCATAATTCCCAGTCGAGTCCCAACGTCCATCTCCACACTGACCCGTACTTCCCCTTCGTCTGCAGCCGGCATAAACTCATTGCCAACCAGCCTCACCAGAGCTAGACTTCCGACGAAAAGCAAACCTGCTGTCCCCAGGACAAGCAGGCGATGATTCAAAGCGTAATGGATAAGGTTTTTGTATCCGGTTTCCATCCGCGTAAAGAATTGCTGACTGAACATTAAGATTTTATGCTTCCATGTTTTTCGGATTGAAGGCTGGATGTTTGTAGTGTGAAGGATTCTGCTGGAGAGCATCGGGATAAGGGTTAGCGCCACCACCAAAGAACAGAGCAGGGCGAAGCTGACAACATAGGCCAGCTGCTTGAACATGACGCCGGCCATGCCGCGGACAAAAACCATGGGCAGAAAGACGGCCATGGTGGTGAGAGTGCTGGCGATGATGGCTGAGCTAACTTCAGAACTGCCGTTGACGGCTGCTTGATAAGGAGCCTCTCCAGACTGGTGCAGGCGAAAGATGTTTTCTAGAACGACAATAGCGTTATCGACCAGCATGCCTATGCCAAGAGCAAGACCGCCCAGAGTCATGATGTTTAAGGTGAATCCGCCGAAATATATCAGGGCAAAGGTGGCAATGATAGAAATCGGTATGGCGGCAGCGATAATGGTCGTGCTGCGGAAGTTGCGGAGAAATATCAACAGGACCAAAATGGCCAATAAACCTCCGTAGAGAGCCGCTTGCCCGACATTGCTGATCGAGTTTTGAATATATTCTGCTGTATTTATCATGGGAGTTATTTGGATTTGAGGAATATCCTCTCGAATCCTGTCAATCTCGCGAAGAACTCCTCTGGCTATGTCAACAGTGTTTTCGCCTGATTGCTTATTAACGGACAAGCGAATTCCAGGTTTTCCGTTAATTCGGACAATTCGGGTAATTTTTTGAAAGGTGTCTTCAACACTGGCGATCTCTTTGAGTTGGATGGGGACGCCCTCACGGATAGCGATGACCGTATTCTGGATTTCTTCCAGGCTGGTGTAAATTCCTGGGATGCGGATCAGAACTTCGAAGTTTCCCCGCTCTATCGTGCCAGCAGGCACATCGACATTCTCTGATCTAATTTTGCTGAGTATGTAATCGAGAGGAAGGCCTAGAGACTTAATTTTATCTGGGTAGAGATTGACGTGTATTTCCCGCTCCAGACCTCCCCAGATGTCTACCGAAGCCACTCCAGGCACACGCTCTATTCGGTATTTGATCTGATCATCGAGGATGCGGCGCATCTGTATAGGATCCAGATCGCTCGAGGCTCCGAGAATAAGAATGGGAAAACTGGCCAGGTCGAACTTGCGCAATCTAGGTCTTTCTGCCTCTTCAGGGAAAATAGGCATGACCCGGTCCAATCTGTCACGAATATCATTCGCCGCAGCATCTAAATCTGTCCCCCAGGTGAAGGTCACCCGGACGCTGCTGCTTCCTTCCGTTGAAGTCGAAAAAACATCTTCTACGCCAGGAACAGCACTCAATGCCCCTTCTACTGGGCGGGTGATCAATTCTTCGATTTCTTCAGGAGTTGCGTTTTCGTAAGAAGTTTGAATGCTGAGGGTTGGGTAGGTAATGTCTGGCATCAGGTCGATGGGCAGGCGGCTGAAGGATACTGCGCCCAGAACAATCACAATCAAAGTCAACATGACGGTAAAAATAGGGTGTTTGACTGAAAATTCAGATAACTTCATTTCTTTTCTCCGGATTGGGGCTGCTGGCCTTCGCTTGAAGGCTGAGAATCTGGTGTATTGGCAACAGGAATTTTTTCCCAGTCAGGAGGCAGAGTGATAGGACGCCCGTTTCCAAGAAGGTGTTGACCCAAGGTGACAACAAACCCAGAAAGGGAGGAAGGTTCAACTACCTCAGCCCATTCACCACTGACAATGCCAAGAGTAATCGGGACAAACCGGGCATTCATGTTTTGGATATCTGCCAGGAAAAGGCCTTGTTCATTGTCACGTTTTACTAGTGCACTTACTGGTACCACTGTGGTATTTTCTTGAGTGGTAAACTCAATTTGAGCGTTTATAAACATGCCTGGCTTAAGAAGTTTGTCAGGATTGGGAATCTCGACTTCGATCCTCGCCTCACGGGAGGTTTCCTTGAGCAAGGGCGCGATACGCGCAATTTTCCCGTTGAATTCTTTACCAGGAAAGGCATGGCTGGTCACCATTGCCTTTTGACCTTGCTTCACCCGAAAATAGTCCTTATCGGTGAGATGGATGGCAGCGATAATGGGTTGGATCTCGAGTATGGAAAGGATAGGGGTATTGGGCGTAAGCATAGCCCCTTCATCAACAAAACGTTCTCCGACAACCCTGTATTCAGATCCGTTTTCCCATGAAGCCCTGATTTTCGTATACGACAAACGAACCTGCGCTGCCTTCAAGGCGGCTTCCTTATGAGCAACCTGGGCTACGGAAACCTTGTGCTTGGCGTCTTGGCCCTGGTAGGTAGCCCGGGCAGCATCGAGCTCAGAATCCGCCGCGATGCCTCTCTCGTGAAGCGCTTTTGCCCTCTCCAATCCACGCTTGGAAATTTCTAAAGAGCTAAGAGCTTCCTCAAGGTTTGCCTGGGCTACCTGCAAGTCGGCCTGAGCCTGCAAAACTTGCTGGGCATACTCTTCATCATCGAGGAGGGCTATCAACTGGTTCCGTTTGACTCTGTCTCCGATATTAACCATGAGTTTTTCGAGTCGCCCAGAGATTTTAGGTGCGACTATGAACTGTGACTTTGGGAACAGAGTCCCGGTGAATGAACCGAGATCACGGATTGTTTTCTTCTGGACAGCCGTTATTTCAACAGCTACCGGAATTGATGTGTATCCCAGGTCAGATTCTTGCTGTGATTTTGATACTCTTCGATAAACCTGCCAGCCGATAAGGCCGAGCACGATAACGATTACAGTAATGAGTATGGATATGCGAAGGATCTTCTTTTTCATGACTTTGCTCCTTAAATGCGCCTGACTCTCTTCCGATTTATTATTGAACCTCCTGAGTCCGCTTGGATTCCACTGCAACTCTATAGGATAGCACTTTTATAATTTTTTTTAATTAAATATTTATATATCCAGGAGAATCAATTCCTCAAGATTTCAGAAATCTCAATATTTTTGTCTTTGAGGCTTACGCCTGAAGCTTTGCTTAAGAGAGCTAAAGAGAGATTGTAATCTACAATGGCTTTGAGTTCCTGGGTCTGGGCTGTGGCTAGGTCTCTTTGATATTGAAGAACAAAATAATTGGTGCTGAGTCCCACCCTGAGCTTTTCTTCCTCGGCTTCTAATTTTCTCTCGGCTAATTCGCGGGCAACCTTATAGGCCTGAGCACGTTTGAAATTTGTTTGCACTGCTCTTACGGCAGTCTTTATCTCCAGGAATATTTGCTGTTCCTGGTTCTTCAGGCGCAGCATGGCCTGATCCAGGTTAACTCTTGCCTGGGCATAGGCTGCACGCGAAAGTATGCTGTTAATCGGGATGGTAAGGGTGACTCCGACAGACCAATTCTGGTATTTGAAGTTAAAGGCATCCTTCAGGGCATCCGAAGGGGTACCTGGAACTGTCCCGATCACTGCTCCCCGTAAAGCGTCATCATTTTCATATAAGATTAGGTCTCCTGTGACTCCAGGGCTCCAGTAGGAGGCTTGAAGGCTTAAATCGGGAAGAAGTTGATTCCTGTTGTAGTCTAAATCAAATTCTTTGTTCTTCAAATCTATTCTCGTGGCGTTTAAATCCGGACGATTTTGCAGGGCTGCAAAGAGAGCTTCGTCGAGATTCGCTTCCGTCTTTTCATAGGCAGGTTTATCCTTTGGGGTAATTTTCACCAAATCAACTCCTTCTTCTTCAGCGGCGAGGTTGATGATTGTCTTCAAAAGATCCTCGTTGTTCTTCACCATGGCTTCGGCTTCGAGGATGTCTGCCTCCCGGGTCGCCACATCAGCCTGGGCATTCAGGATTTCTATAGGGGCCAAAGAACCCACTTCGACTGCTTTTTTATTTCTTTCTAATAAATCCTTGGCTAGTTTCAAGGACCGTTGTCTGACTTTAAGGTTTTCGATGCTGTACACCAGATTCCAGTAAGCCTCCTCCACGCTGTAAATCGTGTCCTGAAGCGTTCTTTTAAAAGTATTTTCTGAGATATCCCTGTTGTTCTTAGCGACGATTATTTCTCTGCGGCTTACCTTGAAACCAAAATTTTTCAGAAGAGGTTGGGTGAAACTAAAAGTGAGGGTGTTTCCGTAGCGAGGATTGATTTTCTGGAAATTTCTGTTGGTGTCGTTCATGTCACCCTCAAGAACAAGAGAATAACTGCCTCCTGTGGGAATGAGTTGTGAGATTTCAGCTGAATAGTTATTGTATTGAGTGGAGACCTTTTCAGCAGCGTCGAGGAATGAATAGGCTGCTGTATTGGTGTCTCTTTTAAGGTAGTTGAAAGAGAGATTGGGCATGAATTTTTCCTTGGCCAGGGAGACTGAGATATCAGAAAGTTCAGGATTTAAAACTTCGACGGCGACATTAAGGTTGTTTTTCATGGCTTTCAGGATGCAGTCTTCTAAAGAAAGAGAGAGAATTCTTTCTTCCTGCTGAGCCAGAGATCCTGTGGCCATCAGAAGAATCAGAACTATTGAAGTTCCGGTAACACGTTTTACCATTTTTTCCTCCTAAAGTGTAAAGATTAAGAAGCTGGAGTTATGAGAAAAGAATATTTTTAGTTTAATATTTTACCTTTACTCCTTTATGTTTTCTGGGTCCTTTTTATATTCCTAGAGTGGAACTATTTAATAATTTTTATTCATATCTTAAAGCTTCGATGGGGTCGAGCTTGGAAGCTTTCCGAGCAGGATAGAACCCAAAAAAGACTCCCACCGAGCCAGCAAATAGGAAAGCCAGCATGATGGAACCAGCAGAAATAAGAGTCTGCCAGCCAGCGAAGTGGGAGATGAGTTTAGAAGTGCCCACTCCGACACCGATGCCGATAATGCCTCCCATCACGCTTAAAACAATCGCTTCGGTCAGGAATTGGAAGAGTATGTCCTTTTCTCGAGCTCCGACAGACATTCTTATTCCGATTTCTCTGATACGTTCGGTGACTGAGACGAGCATGATATTCATTATTCCTATTCCACCCACCAGTAAGGAGACAGAAGCTATACCTCCGAGAAGGATGGTAAATATTTTTGTTGATTCTGCTGCTCCTTCGGCAATTTCCGACATATTACCGATGTGAAAATCATCTTCTGCTCCTGGAGCAATCTTATGTCGAACCCGGAGAATCTCTTCAATTTGCTCCCTGGCTTCAACGGATCTGACCGTTGATACAGCTGAGACATCTATGCTCTCAATCCTGTCTGTTCTTCCCGTGAGCCTTCTTTGAGCAGTTGTATAAGGCATGGCAATCATATCGTCCCTGTTAAACCAACCACCAGATTCACCTTTCGATTGAAAGACACCAATCACCCGGAAGGGGATTTTCTTGATTCTGATGATCTGTCCTATAGGGTCTGCGCCTTCGAAAAGATTCTCGTTCAATTCACTTCCTAAGACACAGACTTTCTGTGCTGTCTTGACCATGTTCTCATCAAAGAAAATGCCCTCCTCGACTTTCCAGTTTCTTATTTCTGGGTAATTCATCCCGACACCTTGGATAGAGGTGTTCCAATTCTTATTTCCATAGATTACCTGAGCCCTGGTTGAGACGTTGGGTGATATATATTTCACAGCACCAACTTTTTCCTGTATGGCTTTGGCGTCACCTGGAGTAAGATTTTGATATGTTCCACCGCCACCATGACGGCCTCGAAAGGAACGGCTTCCGGCATGAACAAAGAGGAGGTTAGTTCCCATGGAACTGAATCTTTCTTCAACAGCCCTCTTAGCTCCCTGTCCTATACTAATCATGGATATCACGGCACCGACTCCGATGATAATACCTAAGGCTGTGAGAAAGGTGCGCATTTTGTTCCGGCTTAAGGCTCTTAAGGAGACAGGAATCGTTCTGAGTAGGTTCATTTTTTACTCCTCCTCTTCCTTTTCTATCTGTCCATCTCTGAGATAGACTTTTTTATGGGCCACTGCAGCAACCTCAGGGTCGTGGGTAACGAGAATTACAGTGATATTTTTTTCCTGGTTGAGCTTGCTGAAGATTTCTATTATTTCATTTCCTGTTTTCGTGTCTAAATTTCCCGTCGGCTCGTCTGCGAGAAGGAGTGAAGGACTGTTCACCAAAGCCCTGGCGATGGCGACTCGCTGCATTTCTCCTCCTGAGAGCTGGTTTGTTCGGTGGAGTTCGCGTCCTTCCAGGCCGACTAAAGAAAGGGCTCTTAAAGCCAACTCTTTTGCTTTTTTGGCTGATACATCAGAATACAAAAGGGGAAGTTCAGTGTTTTCTAAGGCCGTGGTGCGGGAGAGAAGGTTAAAATTCTGGAAGACAAAACCAATGTTTTTATTGCGGATGCGAGCCAGTTTATTCTTATCAAAGGTAGAGACCTCCTGATTTTCCAGAAAGTATTTCCCCTCGGTTGGCTTGTCCAAACAACCTATGATGTTCATAAGGGTGGATTTGCCCGAACCAGAGGGGCCCATGATGGCTACAAGGTCGCCCTGCTGAATGCTGTAGGATAAACCTTGTAAGGCTCTGACTTCAGTTTCGCCGATTTGGTAAACTCGTGATATGTTTTCCATTCGTATTATTTTGTTGTTATCCATTTTTTTCCTTTCTTATACTTGAAGGAAGGATGATCTTAGCGGCGCCGTATGAACGGCATTCCTCCTCTAAACCTGCTACTGGAGTTTTGAGTATTTTCACCTGTGATGAGGAGTTGGCCTTCCTTCAGGTCTCCCCAGACGATTTCTGTATTGGAATTATCGGTGACTCCTGTTTTTATAAAGACAGGGCGGAGTTTTCCTTTTTCATCTTCTATCCAGACTCGAGAAAGCTGTTGCCTTCCATTGCCTGGTCTGGCGGAACCCATTCCTCCAGGAAACTGACTTCTTTGTTGAGAGTCTTGTCTTCCTTCCCCCTGGGAACTTCTTTCAGCATTTGGCTGTCCTGAAGGGGTTGCTCCTCCTCTTCTGGCCATCATTTCCTGACGCATTTCTTCGTAAATCTTTCTCATTTCTTCAGGGGATAATTGGGGATTAAACCGCAAAGCCGCATTTGGGACTCTCAAAGCATTCTTTGCTTCTCCGGTAACAACTGAAACTGTTGCTGTCATGCCAGGTCTTAATTTCATCTCTGGATTATCCACTTCAACGATAGTGGTATAAGTGACGACATTCTGGATGACTTCAGGAGAATATCTCACCTGGGTCACTTTCCCGGTGAAGTTTTCGTCAGGGAAAGCATCGACAGTGAAGCTGACCCTTTGACTTTCTTTAATTTTACCGATATCGGCCTCATCCACGCTGCATTCCACCTGCATCTTGCTCAAGTCATTGGCAATTTGAAAAAGCACTGGCGCCTGAAAGCTGGCGGCCACAGTTTGACCGACATTAACGTTGCGCGAGATGACCACTCCGTCGATGGGTGAGGAGATGATGGTGTATTCTAGGTCGACTTTACTCGAGTCGAGCTGGGATTTTGCCTGCTCCAGCCTTGCTTGGGAAGACTGCACATCAGCCTTGGCTGTATAGTATTGTGTTTCAGCGGTTTCCTTTTCTTCGAAAGAAATCAGGTCCTTTTTAAAAAGATCCAGGGCGCGGTCATATTTTTTCTTCATGTTTTCCAGAGTGACTTTGGATTTTTCGAGTGAAGCTTCGGCACTTTCATAATTGGCTTTATTCTGCTGCACTCGGGTCAAAAACAGAGATTGATCAAGCTCTGCGATAATTTGTCCTTTGCTGACTTTTGAGTTAAAATCCGCATTAAGTTTTGCAATCCTCCCTGAAACCTGACTCCCAACATCAACAATGGTCACCGGGTTTAGGGATCCTGTAGTCACGACTAGGGCTTCGATGTCTCCCCTGTCTACCGCCTCTTTTTTATATTTTACGTTGTCGTTTTTAGTGCGGTTAAAAACAGTAAATCCCAAAACAATCCCTACAATAACGACAAGAATAATGATCCCGATTATGATTTTCTTTTTCATTTTTCTTCTCCTCTGTGTGTTCTGTCATTTGGTGAATATTTTTTCCTTTTTTTCATTTCCTTTTTTCTTTCAGCTATGTATTTTTCAATCATAGTTTCAAATTTACGATTCTGCTCTTCGTTCAATACACTTTTTATTTCATCCTTCAGTTGAGTTCTCATGCTGGAAAGTCTTTCATGGATTTGGCTTCTCAGTTTTTTGAAGCTCTCCTCATTATTCTTGAAAATTTCTCTTATCTTTTCCTGTTGTTCAAAGGTGAGGTTCAATTCCTGGGCCATCGTTTCAAGGGTAGGAAAATGAACACGGCGACTACTTTTGGTGTATTTTTTTGGCTTTTTGTCGAGGACATGCCTTTCGAAGAGAATTCCGCCTGTAACACCTATGGCCAAGACAATGATAAGAGAAAACACAATCCAGAACCTATAGTGGTTTTTCATGGCTTCTATCTCCTCTCTGAATTTTCTTCTTCCATTGAAGTAAAGATCAGCATCATGTTTTTATTTTCGATATTGGCTTCCTCCAGTAAGGTGTTTGTTTCCGGCAAAGGATTCAGGTTGCGCAGAAGGAGAACCTCTGTCTGGCTTAGCTCGACTTTTTTCTCGGGGAGAAAGATCAACAAAGCGGCTGTAAGCAGCAAAAGAATAATGAGGGATACAGGAATAGCTCTTGTACTCCAGCGCTTCCCAAGCGTTAAGGGGAGATATTTTTCTTTTTCTTTTAACTTCTGTTGAAGCCGCTCCCAAAAGTAGGGCTTGGGTTCAGGAAATTCCTCTTTCCGCAGTATCTCAAGCATAATTTGGTATTCCCTTCTTTTCTCTTGACAGAGCGAGCAGCTCTCCACATGGGTTTCGAGTTTTTCTTTCTCTTCGGGCTCTAAAATTCCATCAAAATACCCAGAAAGAAGTTTCTCAACCTTTTTGCATATCATGGGTGCCTCCTTTCTAAGAAGGGCATTATTTTTTGGCGAAGCATTTTCCTGGCCCTGTGAAGACGGGAATCAACAGTCCCAGGGGAAATCTTCAGGATTTTGGCTAGGTCTTCATAGGAGAACCCCTGGATATCTCTTAAAATTAAAATCAATCTGTATTTTTCAGGAAGTTGGTCAAGGATTCGATAGAGGATTTTTCTTTTTTGCTCTTCGTCTTCTTTCTTTTCCTTGACCAGTCTTTCTTCCTGCTGAGAAACAGCAAGATCATCAAGGTGTATTTCTTTCATTTTTATCTTTTTTCTTAAATAGTCCTTGGTATGATTAACAGTTATCCGATAAAGCCAGGTGCCAAATTCTGATTTCAGTTGAAATTTTGAAAGGGACAAATAAGCCTTGAGAAAAACTTCCTGTGCCAGGTCGTCAGCAGTATCTCGGTTGCGGGTGAAGGAAAAAGCCAAATTAAACACCTTTGTTTTGTATTTGTTGACCAGAACGGCGAAGGCTTCTTCGTTCCCTTCTTGACTCCTCTGAACCAGAACTTTCTCTTCCATCCATCCTATATTCTTCTTTGCCTCCGTACAATATTTAGACGGAGTAAAGAAGAAAATCTTCCATTTAAATTAAATAAACTTAGAAATCATTGCCTTAGTTTCTTATTTTAGACTATAGACTCTCATCTTTTAAGACTTATTCTTTTAGGAATTGAGTCAATCAGGAAAGATTTAATAATCTTATTATGGAAATAGAACGCAGGAGTTCTATTTTGATTTTTGAGATTTTGTGAATTTAATATCTGTATGTTGCCTTATTCTTTGCCTTTCAGTAATTCTTTTTTGTAATCCTCCGGATAGTCAATATCCCGGAGTATACTCGGGGTTTTGACCTTGACTTCCTTGATATCCTCAGGATGGCTGTAGACCAGGCCTCTTAGTCCGACCTCATGACTTAGAGCTTCAACTTCGTTTCGATATTTCAGATCGATTAAAACAGGGTGGCCTCGCTCTTTCTTGTAAACAGGAAGGACAATCCCTTTTCCAGTCTTCTGGTAAGCGGAGATGACTTTATCGATGATAGCCGTAGAAACAGCTGGTTGGTCACCAAGGAGAACCAGAGCAGCTTGGGCATCTTTAGGGAGAGATTTGAATCCCCATTGGACAGAAGAAAGCATGCCTTTTTTGAAATGGGGATTGCAAGTGATCTTCAAGGGAAATTTTTTGATTTTCTCTTCAATTTTTTCTGAGTCTGAACCGAGGACCACTAAGGTTTTATCTGCTGTGGAGAGGATGACCTTTTCGATGAGAGTTTCGATTATGGTTTTATTCTGGAAGGGGAGCAGAAGTTTAGGTTTTCCCATCCTTTTGGACTCTCCGGCGGCCAATATCATGGCCCATATCATTTTATTCTCCTTTTTTGGTTTTCTCTTTAATTCGGTTGCGAACAAGAACGAGTTGGGCAGCAATGCTGACGGCGATCTCTTCTACTGTTTTGGAATGGATTTCAAGACCGATGGGAGCATGAACACGGTCAAACTGTTGAAGGGTGGCCCATCCCTCTTGCAAAAATTTTTGGCGCATGAGATTGATTTTGCGTCCACTGCCTATCATGCCGATGTAGGCTGCTTGGGAAGTTATACATTGACGGAGGGCTTCTGCGTCATGGCGATGTGCGCGAGTGACAATTACCAGATAGGTTTCAGAGGAAATGGGAAAATTCTTGATGGTTTTTCCGATTTCATCCACGATGATGTGATCTGCTTCAGGAAATCTTTCCTTAGCGGCGAATTCGGCTCTATCGTCGATGACTGTGACTTCAAAATTCAGGAAACTTCCCAGACGGACTACCGCTTGGCCGATGTGACCAGCTCCAGCGATAACCAATTGGGGGAGGGGGAAGATGGGTTCCAAAAAAAGGAAGCTTTCTTTTGATTTGCAAGGCTCTCTTTTTTTCTCTATTTTCAATAAAGTCGGCTTTTCCTCTGATAAAGCATTTTTAATCTCCTCTTGGAAGGAGGAAAGAGGAGTCTTCAATACAGCTTCAAATTCCTCCTTCCTCTCTATCCATTCTCGAAGAAGAGATATTTTTTTCTCGGTAAGTTTATTTATGAAAGTGGCTAAAACTCCTGGATTGCGCTGGAGAAGAGATTGGTTTAGCTTCTGGAACGCGTCCCTGTGCTCTTCAGGAGAGGCATCGATGAGTATATTCACTTTTCCTCCACAGAGGGCTCCCTCTTCGGTTGAAATATCTTCTTCCAGGTGAAATTCCCAGAGTCGAGATTTCTTTTTATTGATAAGATATAGAGCTTTTTTCTCTGTCTCCGCCTCTAATAGACCTCCTCCTATAGTGCCCCCCATGAGTCCTTGAGGAGAAAAGAGGGCCGAGGACCCTGTAACCTGGGGAGTTGAGCCTTTTGTTCCTATGATCGTGGTTAAGGCGATTTGTTTCCTCTCTTTCAGAAGGTGAAGAAGTTGGGCATAGATGTTTTTCATTCTGTTTGTCCGTTAAGCTGGACCAGAAAGTGGCTCTTCTTCCAGTCTTAATTTATCTCTTAATAGGTATCACATCCTCAGAAAAATGGAAAGAAAAACTCTTCTTTCCTTTTTTCTTGACAATCCTCAAAGACTTTCTTTTAATAATATATCCTTAGCCTTAG
>Ga0209636_10001794_pt1 | contig 21694 bp, 18 predicted proteins | sample DeeMarSWOR152_54_FD_187464 | JGI IMG/M metagenome (GOLD analysis project Ga0209636, IMG submission 187464) | Marine sediment microbial communities from White Oak River estuary, North Carolina - WOR-1-52-54 (SPAdes) (version 2) | ecosystem: Environmental > Aquatic > Marine > Intertidal zone >...
AATATTCATCTCCCGAGCCGCCGGCTATAATATAGCCGCCATCGGGAGTCTGCCTGACGCCGTAGGCCTCATCGTGAATGTAATTGGCATCATAGCCTCTGGGCTGACCGAACGTCTTATGCCACTCTTCGCTGCCGCTGCTATTAACCTTTACCAGATAGTAATCCCAGTTGGCAACTCCATAGGACATGGTATGTCCGGCAAGTATGTAACCACCATCTGAAGTCAAATCAAAATCATAACAATGCTCATCGCCGGTTCCTCCATAGTGATAATCGCTGGTCTCATTTCCACTGCTGTCGGTCTTTATGAGGACAGCATCTTGGTGGTCGCCACCATTAAAATACCATGCCGTTGAACAAACGGCATAGCCGCTGCCATCCTGGCGAACCTTTGTCCCCTGAGGAACAGACAGAGTTTTGTCCCATTGTGAGATTCCATTTGCATCGGCCTTCATTATGAAGCCAGTTCCTTCATCTACAATGAATACAAAACCCACTTCCGGACAATTAGTGTATCCGGTGGCAACGATTGAGCCGTCGCCGAGTATATCGATACCCCGGACAGCACAGTTTTGAGAACCAGGATAGTATTTCGGCCAACCCGAGACAATATTGCCTGTGGTTTTATTAAGTTTTACCAAGGCCCTTTTTTGATTGCCGGAATTATACAGTCCTCCGCCGCAGATGAAACCGTCTGAAACTTCAGCTACACATATACCTACGTCATACTTATTATTTGTCCCAATGATTTTCTGCCAACCCCAGTTTCCATTAGCATCTGTCTTAATAACTAACATTTCAGTGTAATCGCTAATTCCTGATTCCCAAGTCTGTCCTATCCCGATATAGCCACCGTCGCTGGTCTGGATGCCCTCATGGACATGGTTTCCATAACTAGTGCCATGTCCTTTGTGCCACTGCATTGCAGGAGGATCAACAGCATATAGAGTCGATGCCGTGAGTAATGAAAGAACTGCAACTAATGAAACTAATCGCTTAAACAAAATAAATCACCCTTCTCATTTAAACGGTTACAGAGCATAATTTTCTCCGTGTGACATCAGTAATTTTACAAAAATCACCTTGAACATTCAAGAATTTTATTGCACATTCCCTCCAGCGGCAAACGTATGTTCAATACGATGGGCACATCCAGCGAGTACTCGGATATATAATCGGATGCTCTTGGAGGTTGAGCAATGGACATTTAAAATGTTTACATTTTTTGCAAATTTCTTAAGTCTTTGGTATTACAAGCCTTATAGATGCACAATTTTTGCGATTTTACGAGCTATTGGGCTTTTTGGTTGTAGTACAGTTGTACGGATTTTCCTCACTAATCACAGCCAGAAGGGGGAAAGGGAAAAGGCCAAAATGTTTGATTGTAGGTTTGTTGTTTGTTACACTACTGCCGGTTTTAGTTGTGCGTAAGCAAACTAACCTGAAATATTCTGGAGGTAACCGATGCCAACAATCACAAAGAAAGAACTTATCGACCGAATTGCCGAACAAACTCAGGCTAAGCGTATGGTAGTTAAACCCATAATTCAGTCTTTTCTCGATGAGATTGTCTCCGAACTTGGGAAGAATAACCGCCTGGAATTCCGTGACTTCGGTGTATTCGAGACCAGAACCCGTCAAGCCAGAAAAGCACAAAATCCAAAAACCCTTGAACCAGTCCAGGCCCCAGCCAAGCGAACGGTCAAGTTCAAGGTGTGCGGACTCATGAAGCAGAAGCTCAATGGTCAAAAGGTAAAAATATAGTTGTTAAGGAAAGGAAATTCTATGAAAATTCCAGAATATATAACCGTTCAGGAAGTACAAAGAGTCTGCAAACAGTTAAAGATAAGGGACTGGACCAAACTTAAAAAAGCAGAAGTCCCGTTAAAAGAAGCACGAATAATATTAGCTGAAATAAAAGCTGGAAAAATGAAAATCGAAATTGAAGAGTTCTGCAAGGGCTTGGAAGTAGAACTCGAGCATGGTCTGGTATTCAAAGATGCAAACGTAACCAATAATCACCCTGTCTTGACCGGTAAAATTGTTCTGGCGCATTTTAAGGAGTCTCTAGATTATTATAGACGGCTGGAAGTCTCTGAACTCGAAGGCGATTTGTTTAAAACCGTAAAAACTAAAAATTCAGCAAAAGCAAAGGCCTTGTATAAAAAACTTGCAAATGCGAAACTAGCTCTTAGTAAAGCTGAAGCAAAACAGCTCAGTTAACCGGTATCAACGGTGTCGGAGGTAAAGCTGATTAAGCGAATCACCGTGGTGTTTCCAAAGCAAGAGTAAGCCAAGTTCTCCCGAGATTCTCATAACCGAGTGGTATTGCTTGACAAAAATTCTTTTCTTCATTGGCAACATCACACTGGCTTAGCAGTCAGGCAAATAGAGTCTCTTTATGACAAACCCACTCCTTTCGCAATCCCATCCCCGTAGTGTTTATCTGCTTTGCGAAAATGTTTCACCATCTTTTCCTGCAACTCTTTGGGGACTTTCTTTAAGCTATTTGTGATATTCTGAATCAGTCGCTGTTGTTCATCGGCAGGCATAAGCCTGAACAGATTCCCTGGCTGGATATAATCATCATCAACGCCACGTTTTTGATCATATCTATCTGCGTCACCTGAAATCTTCAACGGTGGCTCGGCGTATGCCGGGTCTGCCTTCGGACCACCAAAGCTATTGGGTTCGTAATTGACAGATGCCCCACTATTGCCGTCAAACCGCATAGAACCATCACGCTGATAGTTGTGTACAGGACATTTTGGGCGATTGATTGGCAGGCTTTCATAGTTCGCACCCAAGCGATAACGATGTGCATCGGCATAAGAGAAGATACGTGCCTGAAGCATTTTGCAAGGGGAAAACGAAATGCCGGGTACTACGTTGGCAGGTGAAAAAGCCGACTGCTCGACTTCCGCAAAGTAGTTTTCAGGATTTCGGTTCAATTCCATCTCACCGACTTCGATCAGAGGATAGTCAGCGTGCGGCCAAACTTTAGTCAGGTCAAATGGGTTCCAGCGATAATTCTCGGCTTCCATTTCAGGCATAATCTGCACAGAAAGAGTCCACTTGGGATATTCGCCCCGTTCGATCATATCAAACAGTTGCTGTGTATGATAATCTGGATTCTCTCCTGCAATTCGATCTGCTTCTTCCTGCATCATACACTGAATACCCTGTTTGGTCTTAAAGTGAAACTTAACCCAGAAGCGTTCATTTTTAGCATTGATGAAGCTATACGTATGGCTGCCATATCCATTCATATACGGAATTCCTTTGGGAATACCACGGTCTGAAAATAGAATGGTAACCTGATGCAAGGCTTCGGGAACTTGTGACCAGAAATCCCACCACATTGTATGAGACCTCAAATTGGTCTGGGCCATACGCTTCTGAGTATGGATGAAATCAGGAAATTTCATCGCGTCACGGATAAAGAAGACCGGCGTATTGTTGCCAACCATATCCCAGTTGCCTTCTTCAGTATAGAACTTTAACGCAAATCCCCTAACATCACGAACTGTGTCCGCAGATCCTTTTTCACCAGCTACTGTAGAAAAACGTCCAAACATTTCTGTTTTCTTACCAACCTCTGAGAATATCTTTGCCTTTGTGTACTTTGTTATATCATGGGTGACAGTAAATGTACCGTGTGCTCCTGCAGCTTTGGCGTGAACAACTCGTTCCGGGATACGCTCTCGGTTGAAATGAGCCAATTTGTTAAGCAGTACATGGTCCTGCATTAATGTTGGGCCACGTTCTCCCGCAGTGAGTGAATTCTGATTATCACTTACAGGTATGCCTGCTGCTGTGGTAAGTTTTTTCTCTTTCATTTTTAATCTACCTTTATCCTCTTTTGTTTTTGATCTTGTTTAGTTATCTTTCCCTGACAATTCCAATTAATCTTTCAAGAATTATACTCTGGTCAGTATTATACTATTTCGTTATCGATATTACAATGCAGAAGAAACGATTGCATTTTCCTTTGGATTGAGTCTAACTGAAGGTTACTGCACATATCTTGTGGCCATCTTCAGATTAGCATGCCCCAGCAGTCGTTGGACTGCAAATGGAACCCCCGATCTGGCGGCAATAGGAGGTTCCATCCAGTTTCAATCACCTATGAAGAGTTCAAAGTCAAATAATAAAATCTCTGTTGCCACAAATTTTTTACTTTGAGGCATCCTTTTACGGTATATCAGCTAACGTTCACTACTCATAGCCTTACAAACTTTATTTGAACAGCCTCTCGGTTTAGCTTGATTATTATAATAGACATCATAAATCTACTTATATCGCGGACAATCGTAAAAACATTGCCAAACACCTATCAGGAGCTTGTCAAACAAATGACAGCCCATGCAGATTATTGAGACATAGCAAAATATCAGCTCCGGTTCATTCATTTAATGGGAACTCCTTGTTATCTCGGGTTCATCGACCTAGTGGAACTCAGAGCTTTCAAAAACTCTCTTAGATATCATATATAATACATCTTACTAAACATTGCTTGTTCAGTCTTGCATTACCGAAGCAGCTTTTTATCAAACGGACTGTTTGTTTTCCACATAGCTGACATCACCGACACCATCTTTCTGGCCACCGAATGTTGCGCATTGGTCGGGGTTATTCCATTTGAAAGCATCCTTTCATAATAATCTTTAAAAACATTCCCTTTTTGGTTTATGGCACTGGTAGCAGCACCTAATACTGCATTTTTTAACCTTCTGTTTACCGCCCGCGGCAATTTTAATCTTGCTGGTTTAAACATTCCCTTTCTATCCTTTCCGCTGGCGGTCCTCTCAAGCCCAACACCGCAGTATTTGAGCAGCTTGGCCCTCTTTTTGAACCGCCATGGGGTATCAAGATATGCAAAAATAGTTACCGCACGAATTAACCCTATTCCTGACAGCCGACGCCAGTACCTTATGACTTGATACTTGCGGGCCGATGAGCTCAACTGCTTCTTAGCTATCTCAACCTGCATTTTCGTGGCATCATAGCCAATCCATAACATCTTCAGTTGTTCTTTCAAGACAGGATTATTCAGTCCTGACAGCCAATTATGGCGATGTACTATATTGCGAACAACCCTCCTCGGAATTGCTACACCATGCATTCTGCAGCACGCTCGTATTTTATTTATGTTTCTAACCGCATCACAGACTCTGTCATGATAGAGATTGACCCAATGCTTGAGATGTGCTCGAGTGCTGTGATCGCTGTGATGAACCGCCTTTATGAAATTGCCTCTTAGAAGAGCGGCAAGTTTACCTGCATCAACCTTGTCGTCTTTATCTCCATCGGAAGTGATCAATTTGTTGCGGCGAGGCTCAGAGACAATGAATTTATCAACCTCTTTGTTAAGATTGCGATACAACCAGCCGGCCATCGGCCCTTCCTCCATGGCAAAGAATTTCTTGCCCTGGAGCGATTGAAGGACATTGCTTATCGATGGTATCGTAGTTGGCACTGAATATCTTGCCACGATTTTGCCTCTTTTTTCGATTGCCAGTTCTGTATTGTTGCTATGTACGTCTGCTCCGATATAATATCTTGCCATAAGGGCCTCCTTTCGTATCAAGGTTAACAGTCTCAACCAAATTATACTTAAGGATGCCCTGCTCTTCATATCTTCATTTAAAATGTTCACATTTTTTGCAAATTTTTTAAGTCTTTGATATCACAAGCTTTATGGATTCTCGATTTTTGTGGTTTGATGAGATATTCGGTTTTTTGGTTGTAGAATGGTTGTAGGGATTTTGCTCGCTTTTTACAGTCGCAAGGTGAAAAAGAAAACGAATTCGCCACAGCCCTTTTCATATTTATTGATAGCTTAAGTTCTATGCCTAAAATGTATGTTGTTGATTGCGATTCGAGGGAAATCTCGGTATTGTTGTGGTATTACAAGCCTTGGCTGCGTAGCCAAACGACCGATATGGGAAACGTCAGCTTGAAGAATCGAGAATAAAAGTCTGTCAGGCCAATATTGAGCTTGACGTATTTTATGGATGAATGCGGCATTTTTGAATCGGGGGCAGCATAGATGCTGTATAAGAACGAGAAAATTGACCCATCTCACTCAAACAGTCATCTAATCCAAAGGTTGGAATCGAGGATCATTGTGTAACGGGCCCTGCAATTAGGGGAAAGAGTAATGGATACGTTTAATACTATGAGTACAAACAATCCGGCAAAGAGCATATTGCTGCTTGGAATAACCGCAACGATCATATTTCAACTGCCGGTATTTGCGAACGAAATCGACTCTTACGAGTTAAAGCTCACGGCACCTATTACGACATGGGATGAGGCGATACCTCTGGGCAATGGTATTCTTGGGGGACTGCTTTGGGGACAAGGCAATACCATTAACCTTTCATTGGATAGGGGAGATCTGTGGGACGAAACCGTAGTACCTGAGATAAAGGAGGGCGACTGGAATTTTGCCAACATGAAAAAACTTATCAAGGAAAACTGGGGCGAGTATGTTCGCAGGTATGACGATATTTACAATCACCCGGCTCCGACGAAATTGCCTGGCGGGCGACTTGTACTGACGCTTGGCGACAATAAGAACGCAGAGGACTTTACTCTCGACATGAAAGGGGCTCTGGGAACCGTAAACTTTACTGACGGTAGCAAACTCGAATGTTTTTTCCATGCCGAGGAACGCGTGGCGGTCATAAGGATTGACGAAACCAATATAACGAGCAAATTCATCCGACCCGACAGTATTGACAGGCTGAAATATAAGCCCGCTGAATTAGGGCGGACAGATGGTATGAGCTGGATGGTGCAGGAGGCCAGCGAAGGCCTTGTTTATGCAATCCTGACAGTTTCAAAACGCATGGGCAACCAGACAGTAATTGCAGTCACTATAACGACCAATCAGGAAGACCTTAACGAACCAGACCCACTTGCTTTAGCTAGAAGCCGTGTCTCAAAAGCTCTAAGCAAAGGTTTTGACAGAATGTTTAGAACACACAAAAAATGGTGGGATAACTTCTGGTCCATCTCCGAGGTGATTATCCCCGACGATAGGATCCAGCACCACTACAACCTTGTTAAATATTTTTATGGTGCAGCTTCACGGACCGATGCTCCATCAATGCCGCTCCAGGCTGTATGGACACAGGACTCCGGCGGATTGCCTCCATGGAAGGGTGATTTTCATCACGATCTGAACACGCAAATGACCTATCTGGCTTATCACAAGGCCGGCCTAACTGAATCGGGAATGAGTTTTATCAACCACATGTGGGATCTGCTACCCGAATATCGAAAATTTGCTAAGGATTTCTTCGGGGTCGATGGTGCAGCGATTCCTGCTGTTATGACATTAAACGGCAAGCCTTTAGGCGGCTGGCCACAGTACTGTCTCTCGCCCAGCTATGCGATCTGGGTAGGCCAGAGTTTCTATCTCCACTGGAAACATACAATGGATGAGGAGTTTCTTCGCGAGAAAGCGTATCCATGGATGGATGAGATCGTCAGCACGATAGTTAAGCTGCTGGAAGAAAAAGACGGCAAGCTTTACTTTCAGCTTTCGAGTTCGGCGGAGATATTTGATAATTCACCAAGGGCGTTTCTAAAGCCAAACTCGAATCAGGATCTATCGATGCTGCACTGGGCGTTTGAAGCAATGGCGGAGATGGCTGGCGCCTTGGGGAAAGCAGACGGTGTAAAAAAATGGAATACGTTACGCTGCAAACTAAATGATCTGCATGTTGACGAAAACAATATTCTGATGTTCAGTTCCAATGAGCCGTTCAACCAATCGCATCGCCATCACGCTCATACGATGGCGATACATCCGTTCGGCACACTCAACATTGACGGCTCTGATAAGGATCGTCAGGTCATAAGTGCTACTCTCAAAAAGATGGATCAGTTGGGCACACAGGCCTGGACAGGATATAGTTTTTCGTGGTTTGCCTCTATCCTTGCTCGGGCGGGACAGCCGGAACTGGCACTTCAATATCTGACTTACTATGAAAGAGCTTTCATCTTGCGTAATGGTTTCCATGTCAACGGCGATCAGATCGGTGCCGGACTTTCAGGGTTTGGAGACCGGCCGTTTACGCTCGAAGGCAACTTCCTTGCGATGGAAGCGGTCCACGATATGATACTGCAGAGCTGGCCGGTAGACATCGCTAAGGATCCTACGCCGGTCATTCGGATTTTCCCGGCTATGCCGTGGCGGTGGCATGAAGCGACTTTTCGTGATCTTCGCGCCGAGGGCGGTTTTGTTGTGTCGGCAGAACGACAGAATAATGCCACGACTAATTTCACGATCAGGGCGACCAAAACAGGCATGCTTCGTTTACGCGACAATTTCGGCGGCATCGAGCCTCGATTCAACCGGAAGGTGAAGAAAGACGGTCGCGATTTTGTTTTGAGAATCAAGGCAGGTGATACGCTTGTCGGAAGGCTTGTCAAACCTGGTAGGCTTCCTCCAGAACCCGAAAAGTCGATTGAGGTGAGAAAACGTATTGAACGAATCGAGGAAATTGCAGCCTCAAGGTCAAAATAATATGATGTTCAATCCGTTGGTCAGAAGGTAGTCATGTCCGAGGATATATAATACTATTTTTCCGAAGTTTTTTTCTAAATCTTTGTTTTTCAGCAAAAATTTAGGTGTAAAAACCTTTTCGGACTTAAAAAACAATGCTGGTGGTGACAAAACGGAGACACACCTCCATCGAAGAAAAACTGTGTTTGGGGCTGTTTACAGAAAGATGATTTGTGCTAATTCGGCTTCTCAAAAAAGGATGTGAAAGTGGCACCTTCTTAATGAAAGCAAATTAAGGGTCAAGTTTGGCGAAAAAGTCCTTGCCCTTCGATGGTCTATAAGTATATAATTAAGCTAATCTAACTGTTTTGGGCAGGGATGTTGGCTTTGCGGATAAAGTCTCAGGATAGGTATATGTTTATTGGCTCAACGCTGGAAATTGAAGTATGGAGACTCTGCGTCTTTTTTTGATGAAAAACGGGGATTTTTTGTAACGAAATTTGATATGTGACATCTTATATGTTAAAAAATACTTTCTATTAATGGGATTTCGATATTACTTAACAATGGATTTTAAAAAAAGGAGATGAGATGAAACGTTTTATACTGATTATTTTTGTCATTATTGCTTTTTCAAACACCCTTAAAGCAGACGAAGTATTTTATTATATAACTTTTTCTTCTCCGGAACATACAGTTGGACAGGTTCCGGTTACCGGAAATTCGCCTACCAGGCCAAGCCAAATAGTCTTCGGGTCTCCTATTGTTTCAAGTTCTTTAGGATTGCTGCAGGATCAGCCGCTTGTTTTTAATACCGCTGGCAATAGTCCGAGTTTTTATTATGACCAGATTCGCCTCAATATGAATAATGGTACTGGCTTTTATTATATTAGCTTTGATGTAGTAACCCAAAATTTAATAGGTAGCACTAATCATTTTGTCTTTCTCTTTGACAGCCCGAAAGCAACTAGAATTGAATTTAAAAATAATGGGTTTTTGTCGATGTTTAAGAGGCCTTATCAGGATGGTGAATTGCTACACTTCGAAGTACTTTTAGATTTTCCCCAAAAGTGGATTACAGTCTATATTAATGGAGTAAAATATCTCGATGGCAGTACTGACATTTCGTATTTCAGGTCAATTCGGTTTTCCCTTGGCCTTGTCAGTTCTGGGTCTTCACCCAATCATGATACCTATGTTGGACTGGATAATATAATTGTTGCAGATCATGTTGTTGCTAAACCCTGCAATCCTGTGGCAGATGCCGGTGAGGATCAAGGGGCCTATGCTGATGTCAACTGCAGTGCTGAGGTAACTTTAGACGGTTCAGCCTCATACGACCCGGATGGATTAGAGCTAACTTGTGAGTGGTCTTGGACAATTGATGGAGAGCTTTACAAAGCTTATGGCATCACGCCAACTATTGAGCTACCAGTTGGAGAACATACAATCCAGCTGATTGTAAACAATGGAGAATGTGACTCTGAACCAAATGAAGTAATGGTCACAGTATTTGATAAGGCAGCGCCAGAATTAGAAATAACGGTTGACCCTGCTATTCTGTGGCCACCGAATCATAAAATGGTATTAGTCACGCCAAATATTATTGCGTGGGATAATTGCAGTGGTGAACCGCAGGTTGGCTTGGTTAGCATTACAAGCAATGAGCCAAATGATGGCCAAGGTGATGGCCATACTTCAGACGATATATTGATAGATGGAGACGGCAATATCTACTTGCGAGCTGAGCGTAGCAGTACTGGTGATGACCGAGTATATACCATAACGTATGAAGCAATGGATGCTATCGGTAACAACACACAAGCCAGTGCCACAGTAACTGTTCCACACGACAAAAGGAACATTGCGAAATAAGTTAAGAAGTTTGCTCCGAACATACAAGTTATAAAGAGCCAGAAAAGAAAGAGTAGGATATAGCTGAAAAAAAGGACGGGTAGACGGATCAGTCAGCGGACATCTACCTAATTGGAACCTATTCATAAACCCTCATTTTTGACATTTTATGGGCGTCATAAAAAATGATATTTCTTAGGGATTTTGGGTTGATATCTAATAATTTTATGAAATTATAATCATATAAACATTATTTTTCCAACCATTGCTCTACGGGCGACCGATTAATCGAGTGACGAAGCACAGGGTCAACATTTGTGTAAATTTTGTTTGTAAGTGTTGGTGATGAATGTTCCAAAAGTCGCTGCGTAACTGCAGTTGAAACACCGTTTTGAGCAAGTAAAGAGCAAAATGTTTTCCTAAGATCATAAAATTTCAAATCTCCCAGCCCAGCCTTCTTACAAACTTTATGCCATATCCTATGATTGAATTTAGCTTTGAACAAATTTTCCTGGCCAGCATCAAAGTTGCATATATATTTTGAAAGCTCTGCAATTATTTCCGCTGATACAGGCCGTGAAGCAATACTTTTTTTGGTTTTTCTGCTTGTTGTAGAGATACAATTTCTTTCAAAGTCAATATCACTGATTTCGAGGGTGTCAATATCACCACGCCTGAGTCCAGTTCCCAAAGACAATAATATTCGTATCTTTATCGCTGGATATTTTCCTGAAGCTTTTACCAGATTTTTTATCTGAGTAGCACTCAACGATCTTACAGGCCGTTCCTCTTCTTTCAGTTCCTTGAGTTTTATCTGCCCATTTAAGTACCTGTTTTCCCTGCACCAGTTGACAAAAGCTTTCAAGTTCCTAATGTCTTTATTGAGCGTTGAACGTTTTACTTCCTCGCCTCTTTGAAGAATAAAATTGTCTATTGTGGTTTGTGTGATTTGTTTTGAATTGTATTTCCCTATCAGCCGTTCGAAGTTTCTCAGAGACAGAACAATTTCATAAATTGTTCCTTCGGTAACACCCTGAACTTTTTTAGCTTCCATATACTCATCATGCATCTGTTGCCATTCGGCCATCACCTGTCCCGTGAATACATCAGAGTTCAATTGGGTGTATTTGATATGCTTGAAATCTTCGGCCAATTCTTTGCTGGGAAGCGCTTTTGCTTTACGCTTATCGCTTTCATACCATCCAACCCACCAACCTTTAGCATCTTTTCGTTTGTAAATCCAGACCTTCTTCATAATATCTATTCTATCGTAAAGATAGGGGTGTGAATCAAGCGAGAAAAGAAGTCGAATTCAGTGACAAAATGGAGACATAGGAGAAAAAGCCAAATATGATTATATCATAATTGTTTGTTTTATAAATGGTTATACACAGTTGTTCATCGATGTCATCCGGATATTAAAGCCGTTTGTCTTTTGTGGATAGTTTAACTCTTCCAAAAAGTTGAGGATTCGTGATGATTTTAATCTTAAGGCAGCTTTTCTGAATAAAACAAATGTCCTCCGCACCTACAGTCAGAAGAACCAAAACCTGCCACTGTTAACTCAAACATTCGACTAAGCTGTTTTGCTAATTTGCATTCACTCTGCTGCAAATCAGAAATTATTATAGCTCCCAGCATTCTGGCCTTGGTTGAAAGATAATCAATATGCCATCTAAGAGGTTTTTTCTTTTTGTCATGTCGTTCGATTCTGGCTGTAAGATTGCGTCGGGCGCTTCCGATATAAAAGTAAAAGCCCTTTCTGAATTTGAATGTCCCTAGCTTTCCGATTGTAATCAGCGTTGTTTTGGGTAAATACCATACCGCTATGTAAAGACCGCTATCCACAAAAAATATTCATCAACTGTGTTTTTGTAATAATACTGCTCGAGCACTACGTATATAAGGCCTGCCTGCAACTTCGAGCCCTCCTGCTTGAGCGGCAGAAATAAATTCTTCAAAATCATTATTTGATACACGCCCTTTAGGTTCAGCTAAAAGTAATCTACCTGCCGGCTTGAGGGCACGGCAAACTTGAGAAAAAAAGGGCAAGCAATCCGGCACCTCATGAACCACAGCAAAAGCAAGAGCAAAATCTATTTCCTCTTTCATGTCCTCAAGACAGAAAGAACTATCTGAACAAACTCGTGTTTCGATTCTCTCGTGTAATCCAGCTTGTTGAGCCCGTTTTACCAGTGACCTTACCATTCTTTCCTGCACATCAATACATATCACCTTACCTTGTGAACCAACCATTTTTGCCATAGGCAGACTGAAAAAACCCATAGCACATCCCATATCAAGCACTTTCATGCCTAGATTAATATATGGCTCAAGTATTTTTTCAGGATTATGCCAAAGCCTTCTTATCGGGCTCGCCAGTAAATACCCAATCCAGAATGGACACACAGGATCAGCCATTGACCATACCTAAAAAGACAATTCGTTTTGCGCGCACTTTGACATAGATTATTTATGCGTCAGGCAAAAAGTCAAATCAATTGATACAATGTGATCAGTTGTCCAATCCAATACGCACCAAATGAAAGCATTGAAGTTGGATAAAAACTATGTTATTCTTTTCTTGAGAAAGTTATAAAGTAAGTCATTGAAGACTAACAGACCGGAGCAGCTTTTATGGAAACGCACATACCTAACAGAAAAGAGGCGTTTGAACTTTTAAAAGAATATAACCATGAAGAAAGTCTAATAAAGCATGCCCTTGCAGTTGAAGCGGTAATGCGATACTTTGCCAAAAAGTTCGGTGAAGATGAGGAAAAATGGGGCATCATCGGTCTTATACACGATCTCGATTATGAGAAATTTCCAAAAGAGCACTGCCAAAAGACAGAAGAAATCCTTAAAGAGCATAACTGGCCTCAAGATTATATCAGGGCAGTATTGTCTCACGGCTGGGGAATATGTACTGATGTAGAACCAAAAAGCAAAATGGAAAAGGTTCTTTATGCCATTGACGAATTAACAGGTTTGATTATGGCAACTGCTTTAGTCAGACCTTCAAAAAGTGTTTTGGATATGAAGGGAAAATCTGTAAAGAAGAAATGGAAAGATAAATCCTTCGCCGCCGGTGTCGACCGATCTATAATTCAGAAAGGAGCTGAGATGTTAGACGTGCAATTAGATGAACTTTTCACTGATACTATTATGGGTATGAGACAGGCGGCGACCGAAATAGAGCTACAAGGTAATATCCCAAATGGGTAAATCATATACGGTATTTGTTCTTTCAATGGCAATAATGGCTGTGTTACTTGCTGCTGGAATTAAGCATGAGTTTGGCCATAATGGGAGAAAACAAATGCAAAAAGCCGAACCGAACAATAAAGCTGTAGATGCAAATAATATCAGCATCACGGTTGTATACGATAATAATCCATACAAAGAGGGGCTGGAGACTTCGTGGGGGTTTTCCTGTGTTATAACTGGTACGGAAAAAGCCATCCTTTTTGATACGGGTGGTAATGGCCAATTGCTGCTTGAGAATATGTCAAAGACGGGAATTGATGTCAACAGCATCGAAACAGTGGTACTATCCCACATACACGGTGACCATACCGGTGGATTAGAGGAGTTTCTTAAGAAAAATCCCAAAGTAAGTGTTTATCTGCCTAAATCATTTCCAGTGGGATTTAAGCAAACGATTATATCACGGGGAACCGAGGTTGTTGAAGTACATAAAAAAACAGAAATATGTAAAAACGTTTATTCAACAGGGCAAATGGGTGCATTGATAGAAGAACAGGGTCTCATTTTACAAACACAAAGAGGCCTGGTTGTCATTACCGGCTGTGCGCACCCAGGTATTGTCAAAATGGTAAAGGCAGCAAAAGATTTATTTGACGAGCAGATTCTATTGGTTATGGGCGGATTCCATCTGGAATGGGCAACGAAAGGCAAGATTAAGAGCATTATCAAGGCACTTGAAGATATGAATGTAAAATACGCGGGGCCTTGCCACTGCACGGGCGAAAAAGCAAGATCTCTTTTTGCCGAGCATTTCGGAGACCACCATATAAATATAGGCGTCGGCTGCGTTGTAAGAATTAAAGATTTGAAATAAACTCATTAAGGTATCTTGTGGAAGCTGTAAGTTATCGACCAATCGGAATAATTCATTCACCTTTTAAGGAAAACGTTGGTATTCCCCGGCAGGCAGTAAGCGCTTTAGATATAAAGGGATCGATAGAAATATTTGATGATTTTTCCGAGGGCCTTAAAGACCTGGACGGTTTTAGCCATATTGTTGTAATCTTTGATATGCATATGGTCAAAGCCACAAGGCTTAAAGCGTATCCGCCTTGGGATGGCAGAGAGCATGGCGTTTTTGCCACAAGAAGTCCATACAGGCCGAATCCTATTGGTGTGTCAGTTGTTTGCCTTGAAAGTGTTGATAACAATATTTTGAACATATCAGGTATTGATATGGCTGATGACAGCCCAGTTTTAGATATAAAGCCCTATGTTCCCGACTTAAATCCAACCAAAGATGTCAGAATCGGCTGGTTGACTGATAATGTTGAAGGAATGAACAAAAGCAAATCCGGCGACCGTTGATTTGCGATATGTTTTTGAGGGGGCAATGACGTGTAAATGGTATAACGTGTGTCCGCTAAGAAGATTTGAGAAACAGGGAAAGCTAGCCCAATCATGGGTACACAACTTTTGCAAATCTAACAACAACTGGCAGAACTGCAAAAGATACCAGTTAGAAGAGAAAGGCATTTACCATCCTGATAATATGCTGCCCACCGGCGAAATTGATGAGTTTTTTAGCTAACGGTCATTTAAAATGTTTACATTTTTTGCAATTTTTTTAAGTCTTTGATATTACAAACCTTATAGATTCACGATTTTTGTGATTTTACACGCTATTTAGTGTTTTGGTTGTAGTGTGGTTGTACGGATTCCGGGAAGGTATATACGAACGTTGATCCTGTGCTCCGTTAATCCGTGAATTAGTTACCGATAGAGCAATGGTTGCGAAAATGGTATTTAGATTCACCTGTGGCGCCACTCGATACCATAGCAGATTTGCCTCCTCCCAATAGCCGCACGGCCATCCGTGCGTTCGGAATATAAAAAAACTAACATTTGACAATTTTGGTATTTTCTGGCGGTTTGTCCCTACGGCAAACGCAACCAATCTTTGGCTTTCGTGCCCAAGAACTAAACCGCTTCGCGGTGGTTTAGTGTTTATAAACCAAATATATATCCTATTTATCACACCAGTTTAGCTTTATCAGTTCTTATCCCTGAGTTGTAGAATGCTTCCTGAAAGGATACCTGACGTGGGTGTCCATGTTCACTAATACCAAATTGAAAGGAAATATTATGTCACGGTTACGCCAAAAAATGATCAGAGATATGGAGATGCGCAACTTTTCACTTAACACCCAAAGGGGGTATATAACGTCTGTAGTAGGATTAGCCAAACATTACAATCGACCTCCTGAAGCAATTGGGCCGGAGGAGATACAGGACTACATCATATTCCTGCTAAATGTACGCAATATTGCTGTAAGCAGTTGCCAAACTATAATCACAGGATTGCGTTTTTTCTATACAGTAACTTTGGAACAAGACGAGTCTAGGATGCCGATCCCGAAAATCAAAAATTCCAGACGTCTTCCCGAGATTCTAAGTGGCAATGAACTTGAGAGAGTGTTTGCGGTGATGAGCAACATCAAACACCGTGTGCTCTTGATGACTACATATGCTGGAGGGCTTCGCGTAAGTGAAGTAGTACATCTGAAAGTTACCGATATACATAGCGACCGGATGATGATACGAGTTGAACAAGGTAAGGGAAGAAAGGATCGGTATACCCTTCTATCGAAACGTCTGTTGGAAGAGCTGCGTAATTACTGGAAGATTAAACGGCCTTATTTGTGGCTTTTCCCGGGTCGCTCAAACAATCCGATGACACGTGAGATGGCCCATCACATCTACGTTACCGCCACCAAAAAAGCTGGAGTCAAGCGAAGAGGTGGTATTCACACATTACGCCATTGCTTCGCAACCCACCTTTTGGAGGCCGGTGAAGACCTTCGTACTATCCAACTGCTAATGGGGCATAGTTCGATCCGAACTACGGTGCGTTATCTGCAGGTAACGAGTAAAAGCCTGTTGGGCACGAAGAGTCCATTAGATCTATTGCCAAGCTCAAAGGTTAATGGTGATTGATAGAGACCAACTATGTCATGCACTGCCGCAAAAGCGGCATGTAGGACTCACCTTTCAAGGCCCCGCTATGAAGTTGGTGACATATTCCGAGATTATGGCCTGTCATATCGTCAGAAGCATTCATTACCTCTGTCTCATCTGAAGGTAATGCGTGCGATTGAGATATGTCGCACCGCTGAGCTTGGTGGACATCTGGAGCGATGTGACTACTGCGGTTATGAAAGAAATGCCTACAACTCCTGCCGCAATCGTCATTGTCCAAAATGCCAGGCCTTAGCCAAAGCTGAATGGCTGGAAAAACGCCAGGCAGAACTGCTGCCTGTAGAGTACTTCCATAATGTCTTTACCGTTCCACATGAGTTAAACCAAATAGCGCTTAGCAACAAAAATGTTGTCTACGATATTTTATTTAAATCCGTTGCCCAAACATTGCAAGAGTTCGCAGCTGATCCAAAACATGGATTAGGCGGCAAAATCGGCTTTACTGCAATTCTCCACACGTGGGACCAGAAGTTGCTCAGCCATGTACATCTGCATTGTGTCATTCCTGCTGGGGTACTTTCGTTCGATGGCAAAACGTGGATACCATCGAGAAAAAACTTTCTATTTTCGGTCAAAGCTCTCTCAAGACTCTTCCGAGGAAAATTCCTCAGCTGCCTCAAAAAGGCATTTAACGAAGGTAAACTGATATTTCCTGGTCAACTCTCACACCTTGCCGTCGAAGAGCGCTTCGTAAGGTCGATTGGTCGACTATGGGAAAAGGATTGGGTTGTATACTCCAAGGCTCCCTTCAATGGTCCACAGAAGGTGCTCGACTATCTCGGCCGTTACACTCACCGAGTAGCAATTGGTAACCATCGTATCATGAAAATCAAAGATGGTCTTGTCACCTTTCAATATAGAGACCGTACCGACGGTGATAAATCAAAGTTCATGACAATAAATGCCGAGGAGTTTATCCGGAGATTTTTGCTGCATGTTATTCCTGACTCATATAAACGAATCCGCCATTTTGGCTTTTTGGCAAATCGCTGTAAAAAAAGAGAACTACAAAAATGCCGAGAACTACTGGGTCTATGTTCTGAACCACCGCCGATATCTGAAGAAGAAACGTTACAGGAAAAGATGTTAAGGTTGACCGGTACAGACATTACGGAATGCCCCCGATGCAAACAAGGCCGTATGAAACGTGTTATGGAACTACCGATACCTATGATAAGTATCTCGATAAATTTTCCAACTGCCAATGTTGTCTTCGATACCTCATGAAAATAATGTTGTATGAATCAATTTCCACTCAGATGGTAGCAACCTCCAGTAGGTCAGCGATTACGGTACGACTTTATTGTCACAAATTACGAAAAAAATACTACTCCATTAAACCTTCAGCTTTTAAATATGGTCAAAAAGTGAGACTTACATCAATTTTTTCTTCGTCTGACCTTTTGAAGCAAGAATTTAACACACAAATTGTTCTCATAATGAAGATTGTGCGAAGTCCTTACAATCCCCATAGAAGAACGGCTTCATCGCAATCGTAGTTCCTGCCGCAAACCACGAAGCGGTTTAACTCTTGGAGATTTAATCCGCAATGCTACGCCGCGGAGAATCCAGACGTAATTCGATGGTCAATTTTTACAGTCACGACGGTATATCCTCGAAACAGGATTACGGATTAAACCCTATGCCAAGCCAAATGTGAAATCAGAGGTGTTTATAAAGTTATCTAAACTATCGGGGAAAGTGAGAGTTGCGAATGTAAAAGAACATTTGTTACCTTAATGTTATTCCTCAACTCAACATCAGCCTCTTACTTTTTCTTTTCATTGACGAAATATAGAAAAGAGGATATAATTAAACGGTCTTTGCTTTAGAGAGGTTTTATGATGAAATGTCCACGAGATAAGTCGGTTCTTGCATCACAAGTCTATGAGGGTGATGTTAAAGTTGATGTTTGTCCATCCTGCCAAGGTATGTGGCTGGATAAAGGAGAACTCGAGCAAATAGAGGAAATACAGGAACATGACTATTCTGAGGAATTGAAACGGATACCTGATCTGATTGGGCCGGCTTATGAAATGGCTCGTCAAAAAAGTCTTCCCGCGATATGTTGTCCAAAATGTGGTGCTGAAATGTCAAAGCATGAATATGCTTATTGCTCACAAGTCATGATAGATGTTTGCCCCAAATGCCAAGGCATTTGGCTTGACAAAAGTGAGATTGAGGGACTGGAAATATTCTTCGAGCGTTCACGAATGGACACAAGAGATATTCGCAGAGGTTTCTGGAGAAGCTTAATCACACTGTTTCAAGAATAAAGTCCCCCAACTAACCCCCGATATGTTCTTTCAGAATTTCGTATAACCATTCTCTCTCAGGTTCTGAAAGGGTTTCACCTATTTCAATTCTGTCAGCTTCATAATCGAAAGATAACCTTTGCTTTTCACCTACTCTTTCTAACTTCAGATTAGCTATTTTTGATGTCTCAATATTGAGGTTTCGTTTCCTATATTTCTTACACATCGTAATGGCTTCATTTAGGCTCCGGACATTGCGTAACTCCATATCGATTGAACTCTCGCTGAGTGTACCTACTTGATAGTGTATGCTCCCAGGAGAAAGAGTTAAAATATAAGGTTTAGGCCCCTTGAGTTTTGAATATATCAAAGACAAGTTAAATAATGCCATTAAGACACAAAATACAAACATCCCCCAGAGAAAATATGGGGGAGCTTCCTCTGAGCCAGATGTTAACTGATTCAATACGAAAAGACCAAAAAAAACTGCTCCACATACTATTAGAAGATGAAATATTACACGCTTAAATTTGGCAGAAGTACTCTCTTCATCTCTCCAACTGTACGTTGTACCCCGAAGAGTTTCTTCAACCTGGATTTTAAATCCTAGCGGTGGTTCATTTATCATCTATATATTCACTTTCTATATTATTATTTGTGTTCTCTTAGGAGGTTGTACAGCCATTCTCTCTCAGGTTCGGTAAGATTATCGCCGATTTCAACTCTTTCCCTCCCATAATCAAAGGTGAGCCTTTGTCTTTCACCGACCCTTTCCAATTTAAGGTTATCTATTTGTGAAGCTTCAAGGTCATATGTTTTATTCCTGCATATCTGAAAAAAAGCCATTGGATGCCTCATTTCATAATAAGCATTGAATGAACCTAAGGGGCGTGTGCCCGTCTCAAAATGAATCCTACCAGGTGACAAAGTTAATACTGAGGGTTTTTGAGGTCTTAATGCAAAATATAAAATACTAATAACCACCACTTCTCCTACGGCCCAGAACGTTAGCCAGGCAAACATAAACCATCTTTCTTCCTCTTCTTCAAAAGACTCACCAAAAATACGTATTAAAGCCATTAGGCCCCCAATTGTCCATCCACAGAGCCAGAAAAAAAGAAACGCGTACTGGAAGCTAAAACCCCTTTTAGCATTTTTCCAGATGTAGCTTGTTGAGTGTATATTTCTTTCTATCTCAATTCTCGAACCTTCAGGTGGATTATTTATCATTTCATGCTCACCTAATATGTTCCAAATGCTCTACTAATATGTTGTAGAGCCATTCTCTTTCGGGTTCTGTGAGAGTTTCACCTATTTCGATTCTTTCAACACCATGATCGAATGATAATCTTTGTTTTTCTCCTGTCCTTTCGAGCTTTAAAGTTTTCGCTTCGGACGCTCCTAAGCTAAAAGTTCTGTTCTTAAATTCTTTAGAGGAAAAAAGCCTCTTATAATATCTGCTCGGGGGCAGATTTGGAGCATGTGTTCCTGTTTCAAAAGTGATACCTCTGTTTGAAAGAGTTAGAACTGAGGGTCTCTGCGGTCTAAGTGCGTAATATAAGGTCTTAAAAACGACTATTTCACCGATAGTCCAAGCTCCCAGCCAAAACAATGCGAACAACGGTACAAAAAATGGAATTTTGCCTGTAAAAAAACCGACAGAAGTAATAAAAAGTAAAAAGACACCTGCAAAACCTCCTATTGTCCAACCACAGAACCAAAAAGACATAAAAGCCAAGACCAAATAATAACCTACACTCTTTTTTCCTTCGTGCCAGATGTATCTGGTTGAATCAATATCTCGCTCGATATTGATCTTTGAATCTTCTGGGGGCTTATACTCCATTCTTTTGGCCTCTGAAGCAATTAGTTTTATTTATTAAGAGCCACTCCTAATGTGTTCTTTTAGCACCTCGTAGAGCCATTCTCTTTCTGGCTCAGTTAGTGATTTACCAATCTCAACCCGCTGAGCACCATAATCAAATGAAAGCCTTTGCCTTTCTCCTATCCTTTCAAGCCTGAGGTTCTGCATGTTTGCATTTTCAACCTCGTAGACTTTATTACGAAACCCTTTGAAGAAATTAAAGGATTCCTTCCGTTGACGATAATCCCACATGAAAAAATCAAAAGGCTCTGTGCCAGTTTCATACCTGATGGATCCAGCGGATAATTTCAGAGAGGCTGGCTTTAAGGGTTTGACAAGATTATATATTAGATACATGATCACGATCCCGCCTATAGTCCAGCCTCCAAGCCAAAAAAGCGTAAACAATCTACCAAATAAAGGCATATCATCCTTCATTAGAGAATGAATGGCATGAATCTCACCCACGAACCAAAATCCCAAAAATACAAGAAAAAAGACAGCTATTAAATAACGAAGGACACTTGATTTACCATTGTACCAGCTGTAAACGCTGCTATAAATATCTCTATCAACTCTTATTGCCGATCCTTCTGGTGGTTCTCTACTCATTCCAACTTATCCTTAAGATAGTGTAAGAATGCGAACGATAAAGATTATATATCGAAAACCTGTGAATGCAAGCCATCCTGTCCTCAATAAACCGCCCCAAAGATTGTGGGAATTTTTTTAGACGCGGATTGCTTCAATGCTTAGACCCTTCGACAAGCTCCCTCCTTCGCCAAGGCTACGGCGGGACAAAATGGAGGACAAGACGACGGGGCAGGCAGGATTTTGGAGGATGACAATATGTGAATTTTTAAACCTCTCTGTTGCCTATGTAGCTGATTTATAATAAATTAAAGCTGAGAAATCTGTGGCGAAAATAAGGAACTTAAATTATGGATAAATT
>Ga0209636_10001795_pt1 | contig 21692 bp, 24 predicted proteins | sample DeeMarSWOR152_54_FD_187464 | JGI IMG/M metagenome (GOLD analysis project Ga0209636, IMG submission 187464) | Marine sediment microbial communities from White Oak River estuary, North Carolina - WOR-1-52-54 (SPAdes) (version 2) | ecosystem: Environmental > Aquatic > Marine > Intertidal zone >...
CCATGCTGGTGTATTTATGATAAATCACTGGAGTGCCGACCGTGGTGATGTTGCCATCGTCGAAATCCCACCTATAACTAACAATAGGCACCGGAGCTCCATTCCACCCCGGCTCCGAACCACCCGCATCAAATTCGGTTGTACCATTGACAAAAGGAATAGATGGGTAGGTGTAGAAACTAGCTATAGGTCCGCGGCCGAGCTCAATCTCTACCGTTTTTGACGTGGTGTTCCATAAGCCTTGCTGGTCGGTTACATTCAAAGTAACACTATAGCTGCCCATGCTGGTGTATTTATGATAAATCACTGGAGTGCCGACCGTGGTGATGTTGCCATCGTCGAAATCCCACCTATAACTAACAATAGGCACCGGAGCTCCATTCCACCCCGGCTCCGAACCACTCGCATCAAAGGTGATTGTCATGTTAATGTATGCCTCGGGGGCTATGTATGTGAATTTGGCTGTGGGTCCGTAGGCGGCTAGAACGGTTATTGGTTTTGATGTGGTGCACCACAGTCCTTCACTGTCGGTTACATTTAAGGTTACAGTGTACGTGTTCACCGTTGTGTAGGCGTGATAAATTATAGGACCGGTTACTGTGGTGACGTTTCCGTCGCCGAAGTCCCATTTGTAGCTGGTGATGGAGTCACCGTAGCCTTCGGCTGATGAGCCGGAGGCGTCGAATGTCACGATTTGAGTGGTCACTACTGGTGAGGGAGGTATGTACGTGAAGGAAGCTTGAGGGGGGTAGGCTGTATCGGCGACATTGAATGTTATGCTCCTGAGAGTGGGCAATGCTGGTGGGTATTCTGAGCTGACGTATACGCTATATTGACCCGGTCTTGGTGCAGGCGGCAGTCTGAAGGTTGCGTTGTAGGCCCCTGATACTTCCTTTATGCTGCTTCCGGTTAGGGATGTGTCGCTTATTTGTTCCTCTATGGCTGTTACCATGGCGCCCCTAACGATCTCGAATGATGCTGATTTCTCTTGGCAGTATGGTGTTCCGCCGTCTCGCGGGTTGTCGGTGAAGGCGCTGGTGTATGCGGTGCCGGTGCCGAGGTAAGCCCAATTTGGGAGGTCCACCGGCAGGTACAAGGTCGAGGTTGCGCCCCCGGCTATTGGGCTTGTTGCGGTTCCTGATCCTAGGGGGATGTTGGTGCCGTCGTAGACGTTGACGGCTAATGTTACGCTTTTCGAAGTTGGACCGTTGTTCTTCACGGTGGTCTTAAACCAAGCTTTTGTCCCTAGTTCAAATTTGTCTGTGGGGACGTAAACAAATAGTTCGGTTTCTATGCATGGAATTACACTAACGATGTTTACTTGATAGCTGTTTGGGGTGTAGCCTTCTGTTTGCACGGTTCTGACTACTAATGGGTTTTGTGGATCTTGTACTTCTAGGGCGATGAGGCTGTCGACGGGTGAGCCTCCACTTGTGAGGTTTCCGTAAATGTTGACGGGTTCTCTGAGGTAGTATGATTGCTTATTTGTTGATGCGGTGATGTTTAGGGCGGTTAGGGCGGGGGAGGCGTGCACTAATGATGGGATAACCATTGTTGCAAGGAAGATTAAAAAGGTATAGATGACAACTGTAAATTTAGTGTGAGTTTTCATCTGTCTTGTTCACCTGAACTGGGTATTGTCGTATGGATTATGTCTTTTAAACATTATTTCGAAATGAAGAGTCAAAAAAAGGGGAAAAAAAGGGAGGTTATGGATTTTCGGTTCCTGACCTCTCTGTTGCTTATGGCGCTGTGATGGAGAAGCCTGTTGACACTTCCTCGCACCATGGAACTCCGCAGTCTGATGGCAAGGCGGTGTATGCGTTGACGTAGATCCTTGCGTTCGGTCCGGCGTAGGCCCACTTAGGTATGGTTATGCAGTCAAGCTCGAGGACTTCTTCGTGTGGGTTGCAGAATTCGCCTCCTTCTATTGATGTTGCGTATATGACATATCCGATGGGTACTCCTAAGTCGTCGTACACGACGATGACTAGGGTTACGTTGCGAGAAAGCTGGGCTATGTTAATCAATGTAATGTTGAAGCTCATGTGGTCACCCTCTGGGTCATCGACCATCCATTCGAGCGCTGTTTCAACGCTTATGAGGTCGATGTAGTCGCCTACACTGAACCACAGTGTGTCATTGACCGGTTGTTTAGCTATGTCAGTCTTGGCGAGAACTTTCCATTTGCCCCAAGCGTGCTCCCTGTCACCGCAGACGGTTGCTATTCTGAAGGTTATTTCAGCGATGCCTGAAGCATTTGTCAAGGTTGTCCTAATTAGGACTAAATCGCCTTTACCGTTCCAAACTTGCCAAGCGACAAGTCGGTCCTGCAGTGGCCAGTCGTTGTGCACCACTATGGCGTACAAGGTTACGTTTTCGTCTATCTGGTATTCGTCAGCAGTCATGTTCGCACCCTCTCCGATTGAGCCTGCGGAGTAGCCGAAGGCGCGTTCAGTCTCAGTGAAGGCGTCAATGTAGTCGCCCTTCGGCACCGCCATCACGGTCTTCACATGTGTAATCGAGTTTGTCCTTCCGACTTCGTCAGTGACAGTCAAGTTCACAGTGAAAGACGTTGGGAGTAAAGCATCCGGAACGTAGTACACGTGTGTTGGGTTCTGAGCAGTGCTGGTGTCGCCGTCGCCAAACTTCCAGAACCAGCTGACGATGGGTATAGTGTGGGTGCCGTTGTTGCCGGCTTCTGAGGCGTCAGTGAAGCTGAACGTTGTCACATTCGCGTAGCCAACGGTAGCGTTTTCCGTGAACTTGGCCAGAGGCGGCTCCGGCTTAGGTGCGTAACTCCTGAAGTACGCGTTCTTTATCGGCATAGTTATGTCACGTTCCTCGGTCCAATCCAGCAGTCCCTCAACGTCGAGGACTATCCATGTCTTAGCACCTAACAAGGTGCTATCCACTCTAAAGCCAACTTGGGCTATGCATCCGTCGCCGGTTTGTCCTTCCCAAGTGTGGGCGGCACCGTACGCGCTGACTTTCCCTAGAACGTTGTTTATTGTTCCTGGAGCCTCCGTGACATTCGGATCTGGTCCGAAGAAGTCATAGATGTAGGTGAAGCCTGTGCAGAATAGAACATCTGGATCCCAGGACAATCCGATGGTCCAACCAACGACATCGTAGAAGTCCTCAACAGATACGTTGAGAGTGAATGTATCAAGGTATTCATAGTCGTCTGTTAAGTCCTGCTTGCCCGTTGCGGCATCAACCAAGTGGATCTTTGCGTTCTCCGACATGTCCGTTCTAAGGTCCTTATCGTCTAGCACTAGGCTGTGGTCTGTGTTGGTTACTCCGTTCGGAATCTCATCAGCTAGGTCGCCACCAGTAACATCAAAGACATCAGGCGGCACACCTGGCTTGAACGAGAACACAGAGACGCTCACAAACGTGAGGCTCGTCATACCGGCTGCTGAACGGTCAATGGCGAACTCGAAGGACCCGGTTGTGATGTTCTCAGCGATCAGTAAACCACTTGAAGAACCACCACGGTTCCAGTAAGCCAGAACGTTGAGTGAACTGTCAAGGACGAGCCCTTTCGCACCGTCGAAGTAAAGCATCTTCTCCCAACCAATCGCGCTGATGTCACACGCATTCAGGCCAGCTGAAGCTCCAGTAGTATGATCGTCATCAGTGTCGAAGTACATGTGATATAGGGAAGCGTTTCCAACACCGTAGTACCAGCCTGCGTATAGATCCAGCACATCAAGCCTGATGGAAATGTTGCCGGAATCTTGCAACCACATATAGAGGGCCTTAAGATCCCTAGCCTTATCATTGAAAGGAATGGCCGCGAGGGCAGCCTCCTTCTCTACCGGATCAGTAATTCCTTCAGTTATAATCGTCCCGTTGGTGGACCAATTTTCAGTGTCTCCCGTTGTCTCTAGTTCACCCGCACCGGGAACGCTAAGCGGCTGTATAGCATCCCAGTCCTCTATGTTTCCATCAACAACGATTGGAGGCCAACCAGGAGGAACATAAAGTTCCACTCCTGGAACAAGAGGCACACTCGCCATGATCATGCCAAAAGCCATAAGCGTGATGAGGAAGATGGACAATGATTTATTTCCTTTCATTGTTTCACCTCCCGTGCTGCTCTTTAGAAATGCTCAAGTACACTAAGCCTTTCTCCTTTCTCTCTATTTCTCAACCGCACATACCCAATTCAGATACATTACTAGAATATATCCGCTAATGGGTACACGCAATCTAATAATCCACCCTCGTTAATTTAAGCTTTTCTTCAATATATTATAGAACACAATTATAGAAAAAAGTTACATATTTACGGCTCCACATCAATACAGAAAGAGGCGTTCCTCCACCCAGCAACAAAAACAACACCACAAAAGGCTTTAAATCCTCAAAACATAACTTTATCCACGAAGCCGGTAAGGATGAGAAGCCATCCGAAGGCCCAATCCTTACTCATATTCATATAAAACACGGGGAACCCATGAATCTGTTGAGGGAAACGCTGTGGACCTCGGTTATTGGCCGTACGTAGCAGTTGTAGTAGGAGCCCTTTCAGCAGTTTTATTACTGTTTTTTGCCATGCGCTCCAGAAAGGAAAAAAGAAAGGAAGTTCCAGAACCTGAGGACAAGGAAAGATTACTTTTAGGTGCGGAACGCAGCATTACGTACACCGAGGCGAAAAGAGCACAAGACGAACTTAGATCATTGGAAGTTGAGAGGGAAATCCTCAGCTACGCCATCCGCCGCCTCTATGAAGCTGAAGCTGAAGGAAAAATAAATGAAGAGGAGCGGGAACGCCTAGGGAACACGTATAAAAAGAGAATGACGAAAATCAAGGACACAATAACTCGAAGCGAATCTTTGGTTGCATTACATGAGTTGGAGGGAATGCAAGAGGATCTCCTTAAGCTTTTCAGCGAAAAACTTGACGATCTAAACCAAAAAATCGAAGACCTCAGGTCCCACCTCGAAATTAAACAAGTGAAAGAAGTGCCTCTTCCTTCGCCCCCGCCAACTCCACCCTTAGCTCCTCCAAAGAGAGAAACAAAAAGACGAGCACGCCCATCAGCACCCCCTAAGACTGAGGCTGAAGAAAGAATCGAAAAAATCAGAGCGGAAATAGAGAAAGTCCTAGAAAGACTAGGACAAATCGAAACAGAGGCATAAGACGATGGCTTGGATAGAAAAAGCCAAGGAAAGAGCAGCCGCAGAAGCTGTGAAGCTTGTCGAAGACGGTTTTGTCATCGGATTGGGCAGCGGAAGCACAGTTGCTTATGCTATTCAAGAAATAGGGAGAAAAATCAAAACGGAAAAACTCAGAGTCTTAGGAGTGCCAACCTCCCACCAAGCCTCAATGCTGGCTGTAAAAAACGGCATTCCACTAACAACCTTAAATGAAAACCCTCAGGTTGACTTGGCGATAGATGGCGCGGACCAAATCGATAAGAAACTGAACTTAATCAAGGGCATGGGCGGAGCCCTAACACGCGAAAAGATCGTAGCCTCAGCGGCGAAGAAGGTTGTGATAGTAGCGGATGAAACGAAACTGGCGGAAAACCTCGGGGTAAATCAGCAGGTACCTGTTGAAGTGCTTCCTTTCGCCCTCACCGCGGTTATGCTGAAAATACGCAAGATCGAGGGCAAACCGGTCTTACGGGAGGCGAAGGGAAAAGTGGGTCCGGTGGTAACCGACAACGGCAACTTCATAGTCGACGTGGACTTCGGCTTAATCAAAGCGCCTAAACAGCTTGACTTACAGATCAAGAGGATGCCGGGCGTCATCGAAACAGGGTTGTTCATTGAAATGGCAGACACGGCTTACATAGGCACTAAAACCACTGTTGAAGAACATGAAAGGCCCCTCTAAGAACTGCTTAGCCTAGACCTTTTATAAATAAAATAGCGTAACAGATACTTATTCGACCTTGCGTGTGGCATGCATACTTATCGATTGGCAGTTTCTAGAGCGCTACGGTTTTTCAGCGACTATTTCAGCGAATCCAAGGATATCTTTTAGCGCTTCCCTTTCCTTTTTGAGCTTCTCCACTTCACTCTCTAAGGACTCAACTTTTTCGTCGGCTTTCTGTCTAAGTTCAGTTACCTCTTCCAAAAGACCGGCTCTTTCAGTCTCTAATTCTTCAATTCTTTTCCGCAAGCTCTTTAAGAGGACCATAAAACCTTCCCTGATACCTTCTATTCCTTCATCCATACTTTTAACACTTTCCTAACTGGCGATTCCTCCCCACCCAACTTTCTGAAACAACAGACCGCAACAATCAACGACATATAATATCAATCAATTCCAAATTTAAAATAAACGCTTAGCTTAGTTGATTAACTGAAAAAAAAGGGTTAAATTTACGCTGTGCAAAGTATAGTTGCAAGCCGGGGTAGCCTAGCCTGGTTAGGGCGCCAGACCCTTCAGGGGGTGCGACTCATAATCTGGAGGTCGCGGGATCAAATCCCGCCCCCGGCACCTTTTTCGGTTAAATCTGTATTTCTTCACTCTGCGCCTGTTTCCCAACTGCACAGAAAAGAGGGGGCTGTTAAAATTAATACTGACTCACAAACTTCACAATACAGACGGACAAAACATAAGGGGGAAAAAAAAGCAGGTGTGTTACGTCAGGTTGGTCAGCCTTTCTTCTGTCGCGTTCTTCCCCCAAATACTTGCAGGTTAGGCCTTTCTCCTTCCGCCCGTTCCCCAACACTTTACATGATTCTCTGAACACTATTTAAACGTCATTTCCAATTTGGACATGGCTATGCGCGTAATGCCTTTGGGGGCTATTGAAAGGCCGCAGAGTTTTTCTATAACTGAGTTACATAATTATGTTACATCGCACGGGTTGACGGAAATGCTGCTCAAATTGTTGGTGGTTCTATGGATTTTCCTTTGGATAATCTTAACCGTAGTCTTCTTCACTCTGGGATTTTTCCCACTCATCGGAGTTTTCAGCGTGATCATACAGGCAAACATTGAAGCAGCTACCAATCCAATAACGGAAATTGTCTTCTCATTGATTGAGGGGGCTGTATGGTCGAGTATCATCATCTCCATCGTTGGGATTGTCGTGAAAGTGGCGAAATCCTTGGTAGACTAGCGCCCGCAGATTTATTCTCCCAATATTTGCAGGATTATTTCCCTGTTTCTGCTTCTCGTGTCCAGTTCCACAAAGACGATTTGCTGCCAAGTTCCCAGCGTCAGCCTCTGACCCTGAAACGGCACTGTAAGGCTTGGACCGATCAACGAAGCCCTAACATGGGAATGCCCGTTTCCGTCATGCCACCGCATTTCATGCTCATAATACATTTTTTTGGGAGCCAACCTTTCAAGCATGGCAGGAAAATCATGCAGCAACCCGGGCTCATACTCTATGGTGGTGATGGCGCCGGTTGATCCAGCGACAAACACCGTGATAATCCCGTCTTTGACATCGGACGAATCTAAAGCCCTTTGAACGTCATCCGTCAAATCGATCATGTCGCCCTCATTTCTGCTTGAGATGCTAATCCGCTTTTGAACAACCTTCATCTTCGAATCCTCTCTGAGGTTCTATGCAGGTTGAACATAAATTAACGTTTTTGAATCACGTCATCGCCACTTAACCGTGAACCTCTAACGGGTAAACTTGACCAAAGCAACAGCTGATGAAAACCTGAAAACCTACACGAAATGCATAGAGCAAAGCACCCCGCTAAAAAAATGAAGCTTTTTATTCTCGAATCACAGTCAATGTAGAGCAAAGCAAAGGTTTTGAAGCACCTAATGAAGACTGTTGGCTTCATCGTTAACCCTATTGCCGGAATGGGAGGAGCAGTCGGCCTAAAAGGCACCGACGGAAAGGCAATTTTAGAGAGGGCCATAAGCCTTGGAGCTAAGCCTCTGGCTCCCTTAAGGGCAAGAGAATTTTTGTCTGAGTTGACAGCTGTGAAGGGCAAAATTCGATTAATCACCGGGGCTGGAAAGTTGGGTGAGGATGAAGCTTGCGACTGCGGCTTCAACTTTACTGTTTTAGGCGAAAGGAAGGAGGAAACTACGGCTGAAGACACCAAAAAGACGGCTAAAGAAATTAAGGATGCAGGGGCGGGGCTCCTCGTCTTCTGTGGCGGAGACGGAACCGCACGAGACGTACTGGACGCCGTCGGCACCGAGGTTCCTGTGTTAGGCGTTCCAACAGGAGTGAAGATGCACAGTGCCGTGTTTGCGGTTGATCCGCGGGCGGCTGCGAGGATAGCTATGGAGTTTCTTTGGGAGGAGTTGCCTTTGAAGGAGACGGAGGTCATGGATGTTGACGAGGAGGCTTTTAGAGATGGGAGGCTTTCAGCGCGGCTTTACGGTCATGTGCTGGCGCCGTTTGAGCCGCGTTTGATTCAGGGGGCGAAGGTGGCGAGTGCGATGACGGAGGGCGAGGTGCGTAACCAAGCAGCCTTGGCGGTTTACATCATCGAAGGGATGCAGCCCGACGTTGTTTACATCATCGGTCCTGGAACAACCACCCGCACCATTGTAGACCTCCTAAATGAGGAAAAGACGCTTTTGGGCGTGGACCTCCTCTGTAACAAGAAGCTCATAGCTAAGGACGTGAACGAGAAGCAAATCTTGAAGGCTATAAAAGGTAAACCCGCTAGGATCATCGTCACACCGATAGGAGGACAGGGCTTCATATTTGGGAGGGGCAACCAGCAGATAAGTCCAGCAGTGATCCGCAAAGTCGGCTTGGATAACATAATTGTAATCGCGACGAAGCATAAGATGTGGGGTTTGAAGACCTTGAGGGTTGACACCGGCGATTCTAGTCTTGACCGGGAACTCCGCGGGCAAATCAAGGTCGTAATCGACTACAGAGAAGCGGTGTTGGCGCCTTTGGAATGACCCCTAACGCTGTTAACGCCTCATAATTTTGAACAAAGTTTTAAAGTCTAAACGTGTCTCGAAAAAGTATTGTGCCCCGGTGGCTCAGCGGCTAGAGCAACGGCCTTGTATATTGAAGAAGGAAAGCCGTCGGTCGCGGGTTCAATTCCCGCCCGGGGCTCCACTCTAAAGTAAGGATTATTGAAGTTTGATTTGATCCCAGTGGTTGCAGATCAAAAGATGTGAGTGATTAGAATTCTCAGTCCTATAAAGATCAAGATGGCTCCGCCTACGACTTCTACGTATTTCCCGAAAAACCGACTGGACTTGGAGCCTAAAAACAAGCCGAAAAAGGTGAATAGAGCAGCTATCGCCCCGATTACTATGGCGGGATAGAGAACCGCGACATTCGTAAAGGCAAACGTTAACCCAACAGCTAAAGAGTCGATGCTTGTGGCAATTGAAAATATCAGAAGCTGCAGACCTCTAGTTGGATCTGACCTGTGGGTACCTGTTATGGTTCTAGTTCTGATCCCTTCAAGTATCATCTTACTGCCAATAACAACTAACAGTCCAAAGGCGACCCAGTGATCGTAGTCAGCGATTAAACTCGCTACAGTGGAGCCTGCCATCCAACCAACTATGGGCATGAAGAACTGGAAAAACCCGAAAGAGAAAGACAACCTGAATGCCTGTTTAGTAGAGAATTTCTTTAACACGAACCCAGCAACAGTAGCCACTGAAAAAGCATCCATTGCCAACCCGACGGCTATAAGCACAATCGACAGCGCATCCAAACGTTTCACTCCCATACACGGTCTTTAACCCATTAACCGAGGCATTTTCAACACTTTCTCTTTATTTAAATCTACCAGTAAACACGCAAAAAAGGTATAAGGGAAGCCCTGAAAAATAGTTTAAACCCTCGGAGGGGCCGTCGGCTAGCATGGTCTAGGCTTGATGGCTTGGGACCATCAGACCCCGGTTCAAATCCGGGCGGCCCCACCAAATCTAGAGTCATGTTTTTTCTTTTACATGCTCATCCGCCGATGTAGGTTGTTAGGCCTTCTAGGATGTAGCCTACGGCAATGGCCGCGATGAACATGGCTAGGATTCGCGCGATTGCTGTGGTGCCTGTTTTACCAAGGAACTTGTAGATAGGTTCGATGTAGCGCAGGATTACCCAGACTATTCCGAAGGTAATTATGACCGATGCTAATGTTACGAGTAAGCCGGAGGCTTGAAGGGTTAAAATGGTGGTTGTTATTGCTCCCGGTCCAACCAGCAGAGGAATGCCTATGGGGACGGCTCCGATGCTTTCAGCCGAAACCGCGGTTTCTTTCAACCCGCCTGAAATCAGAAGTTTTATAGCTATAATTAACAGAAGGATCCCGCCGGCGATCAAGAAACTGGGAAGTGTGATTCCAAAAAACCTGAATATCTCGTTGCCTGCTACGGCGAAGCATAGAAGCAGTATTAAGCCGACAAGAGTCGCTGTGCGAAAGGTTTTCCTTCTCTCCGTTGTGCTCATTTTCTTGGTTAAACTCATAAAAATCGGGAAGTTCCCTAGCGGGTCCACGATGATAAACAGAGCGATTACTCCCTTCAATATCTCTGTGGCAACGTCTCCAGCCAAGATAAAGCGCCTCGATTTAAGCCGAGTTACTTCAGTTCTTTCACGGCTTCTTTTACATCGTAGCCTTCGTGGACGATTTTTGCTATTGCCCTCGTCATTTTCGTCGGATCTGGAGCTTGGAAGATGTTTCTCCCTATCGAGGCACCTGCTCCTCCGGCCTGTACAGCCTCCCAAATCATTTGTAGAACGTCTCTGCTTGTTTTCATTTTTGGTCCGCCGGCAACCACCACGGGGGCTAGGCATCCCTTTACGACCTCTTTGAAAGTGTCTATCTCGCCTGTATAGTTTGTTTTAACGATGTCCGCTCCCAGTTCAGCGCCCACCCGCGCAGCCAGCTTCACAGCCTCCACATCATGCTCCGACTTTACTTTTTGCCCTCGGGGGTACATCATGGCAACAAGGGGCATGCCCCATTTCATACAGTCCTTGGAAACAGAGCCCAAAGTTTTGAACATCTCAGACTCGTTGTCCGCTCCGACATTTATGTGGATGCTCACCGCGTCGGCGCCCATTGTTAATGCTTCTTCAACGGTCATCACTAGGACTTTGTTGTTTGGGTCTGGGCTTAGAATGGAGCTTCCGGAGAGATGTAGGATTAACCCGATGTCTCTGCCGTATCTTCTGTGACCGTACATTGGGAGTCCTCTGTGACCGAGAACGGCGTTTGCTCCTCCCTCAGCGACTTTATCCACCATTTCAGCTAGGTTGATCAAGCCTTTTATGGGACCAACTGAAACCCCGTGATCCATAGGCACTATGACCGTCTTCTTGGTCTCCCGGTTCATTATCCTCTCAAGTCTCACTGATTTCCCGATTAGACTCAATTTTCATCCCTTCTCTGGTTTATTATTCTAAAAGACGCTCTGATTTAAACACTTATCCTAACTGATGGTGGAAGTAGCCCCTATAGTTTTATTTGCAGTCAAATAGGCTCCAAATATGCCTGCTCAGCGTTAGAGTTATATACTCAGAATGTCCTTTAGGACAGAATATTAGGGGAGCTGGGCGTACCCGGCTGAGAGGACGGTTGGATCGCCGTCGACCCTTAGAACCTGATCCAGATAATGCTGGCGGAGGGAAAAAATATGAGTAAAAGAAAGTTTCCGACTAAAATACTAGCCGAAACATCTGTTGTTGTTGCTTTGAGTTTTATTTTGAAAGACATTCTACCGCCAATCTATCATCTTCCGCAGGGAGGGTCCATCACCATAGCAGGTTTAGTGCCACTAATTTGGTTTGCTTTGAGACGAGGGTTCCGTTATGGGCTGTTTGCTGGTTTCGTCTATGGGTTGGTTCACATGGCGTTTGGCGGTTACGTAATCAATCCAGTTCAAGGCTTGCTAGACTATCCTATAGCTTTTGCTGCATTGGGCTTAGCTGGGCTTTTTAAGAAATACCAATTGGTCGGCGTGGCTGTTGGAATAATTGGAAGATTCATTTGTTCTTTCTTATCTGGTATTTTCTTTTTTACATCCGTTACTTTAGCAGGGGCACTAGCCTCAGCCTCGTACAATGGTCTCTACCTCATCGGCGAGTTCGTGATCAGCGCCATCGTAATTTACTTACTAATCAAGAGAAATGTGATCGATATCTACCTGTAAACAGCAACCTAAGAAATCCTTTGTTAGTACCTTACCCAGTATATAATCGTCCAAAGACGGTCGCTTCGGATTTACCTCTAGAAGTGACGGTTAGTGCGTCTTCGTTCTTGCAGTTTTCTGTGGAGCTGCTCCACTGTTTTTCTGTCGATGTAGCCTTTGTGGGGGCGGAAGCCTCCTGAAAAGCCATGCGGAATGTGCAGTAGCTCGTGGATTAGCGTCTTTTCTTTTTCTGTTTCGTCCATTTTATCGTAGAATTCAGAGACGACCTCGATCACATATGCGGGTGGAAGCCTTAGGGCTTCTTGCCAAATTTTTCCTAGGCTGTGGATGCGGGCGACTGTGCGCTTGGACTTGGAGCCTTTGCTGCGGAAGCAGAATACGAATTGGGGGACGATGTGGAACAGATTTAGGTTTTCTGTGATCTCGTCAACGAGCTTCTTCACGTCTGAAGCGTCAACATATTCTAGTACCATGGTTTATGAACTACTCCTAAGCATGATGCACTAAGAGTTGATCCGGCTGTGTTTATATTTAGTCGTGTTTTTCGAACTTTTTGTTTTGGGTTTCATCGTTTTTTCTCAGCCATTCGACGAGCATGGCGACGTGTTCTTTTTCTTCGTCCATATTGTGTTGGAGCAGTTTTCTCAGGGATTCGTCCTGCGTGGAGTCTATTCTTTCTTGATACCAGTTTATAGCCTGCAGCTCCTCGACGAGAGACTGCCTAGCCATAGCCAAGTCTTTACTCTTACCCATGTTAAACCATCTCTTCCTCAAATAATGCCTTTGACCACAAATAAAACCTACCACCCATTCTCCAGTCCCAGCTACTAACTGATAGCGGGTAGACCCCCTATAGATTTATTTGCCGTCAAATATGCCCACCGAGCAGAAGCCTCGTTTATCTTGCACGCGCACATTATAGTTATGCTTATTGTATTCTTATGCGCGCTTAGTGTTTCTCTTTCAAGGCTTCGCCCAGCAACAGGACTGTTACTGCAATTGCTCCGCCAAGCAGAGCCCCGATGGCTTGATAACCTCCAGGACCAGGCTGGTGTTCCAATAAAGCCCCCATTACCCAACCTATCATCACCGCAAGAATTATTCCTGCGATTGCAAACTCAACCTTCAAAGTCCATCCCTCCTAAGTTTTCTTCACTACCTTCAACAATTTCACAATTTTCTTTTTGTCAATCTCCTGCAGAGAATAAATCTTAATATGCTTCATTGTTTTCCCGCCGCCTTCAAAAAATTCCTTTTCTTTCTCGGATAAACCCTTTATTGAAAAACCCAGGTTAACATGGTCTTTAAGCGCAACAAGGTAATACTTCCCTTCATACCACGGCACACCTAACTTCATCTCCTCCTTGATGTTAGGAAAAGTCTCCAAAATAATTTTCCTTAGTTCCTGAATAATTTCCTTCTGTGGTGATTTTTGTTTTTCTGTATACTTATTAACTCCTTCATCCATTTAACCGCCTCCGCACTGTGAATCTCTATTTACAGCCTTTAAAACCCAACTGCGCAAAGATGGCGATATCCAATTTTTTCTGTTGGAGATACATTCGCCGAAGTATTTCCTAAACTGTGACAATAAAAACAGGGACTGTGATGATATGTTAAACCGCGCATCTTTTTTGTTAATTTTGTTAATGCTTTTGCGCGCGTGGGTAAACGATATCTTTTTCAACATGCTAAACGTATTTGATAACTATGGAAAGCCCATTATCTATATCGAGTACATTATCTGGATTGTTAGAGCGTTTGTACAATGCAATCACGAAGTATCAGAAAAAGAAAAGAACAAGAGAAAGTCTTCTTGCAGCATTAGCTTCTGAGATTGAAAGTTTTAGGGACGCCTTTAATGAATTAGAGACAATAGGTAGAACACAACTGATTCCTTTATTGGATTCAATAAAGATTTTCGTTACTCGATCTCAAATAAATGATATCGTCAAATGCGCATCCGATATTCAATCTGAATACGCTAAACTTCTAACTAGCTATGTAAAACTAGCGAAAGGTTGTGATGATGTTGCCTCCTATGAGGCGTTCATGGCGCATTTAGAAGAAGCCAGTGCTATGTTGCACGACTTCGTTTTGGCTATGAAAAATATGCTTGTTGCAGAGGATGAAATTAAAATCGATAATAGATTTTATCGCTTCTTAAAATTGTACGAACCTCAAATACTGAAAGGATTGAAAACCAATAATGAGGAAAATATTGAAGAACTTGACGCAAAAAGATATCTTAACATTGTAAAGAATAGAATAAAACCATCTTTCCATAAGCGTACACGTGCACGAATCAAGAGAAACGTTCTCAAATCGTACCTAAAAACATTCAATGAGCTAAACGATGCAGCTAAGAAAGTAAAAATACAAAAAACTAGCATAGTTGAGTTAAAGCCTAAGGTACCATCAAAATTGATTCCTCTTGTGACTTTAATTGAAGAGTTCTGCCCCCTATAGTCTGTGCACGCGCATTTTGAAACTTACAAAAATCGGATTCTGGTGCGGGGGGAGGGATTCGAACCCTCTCGTTAAGGGGCGCTGTAGCCCGCTTAATCTCGAACCCCTATGGGACGGGGTCCTGAACCCCGCGCCTTTAACCTGGCTTGGCGACCCCCGCTCTATTCTACTAGGAGTTGCTTTGTGTTTTAAAAACTGTTACTTCACATTTAAAACCAGACACAGCACAGTATTCCTAGGGGCGTTCAAAGGTTGGTTAACTGGCAAAGTTTGCTTATGGACTGCTCCAAGCGAATTAGAGCGGATGTCCTCAAGTTTTTCGGTTCACCTGAAGCTGGCTTAGGGTTCGGCGTGGGAGCCGGAGGAGACACCATGAAAAAAATCGATTTAGTAGCGGAAATAGCGTTAACCGACGTTCTAGAGAAAAATAATGTCTCATACACGCTCATCAGCGAAGAAACAGGCATCAAAAAAATCGGCGAAACCCCCGAAGCGTGGTACGTTACAGTTGACCCCGTGGACGGAAGCGCAAACGCTGTGCGCGGGCTACCCTTCATAGCCACATCCATCGCAGTGTCCAAAAGACCTTTCCTGCAGGACGTAGAAGCAGCCATCGTAACCGACCTGTACCGCAACATCGCCTACACCGCAATGGTAGGCAGAGGCGCCCTCCGAAACGGAAAAAAAATCACCCCCTCCAAGACAGCTTCGCTGGAAGAAGCAGTTATCGGCGTAGACTTCAAAGCCCTAAAAACAAAACCCCATCTAGACAGGTTGGCACCAATACTGGAAAAAGCAAAGCACATCCGCCACCTCGGAGCCAACGCCTTGGAAATATGCTATGTAGCAGACGGCACCGAAGACGCCTTCATCGACGTAAGAGGAAAACTGCGGGTCACCGACGCAGCCGCCGCCCACCTCATCCTGAAAGAGGCAGGAGGACTCATGGTTACGCCGGAAGGAAAAGAAATAAACGTGCCTTTAGCGCCCACTCAGAGGATTTCCTTTATTGCTGCCGGAAACAAGGCGATGTATGAAAAAATTGCGAAACTGTTAACTACTTAAACTTAAGCGCCGGGGAACAAGCGGCAACTCTTCGTTTTCGCATCTAATCGGTTATCGCCTCTAGAAGGCTCATCACGTTCCACAGCCGCACCCTCGTGTAAGGAGGCATGTTGGGATCCTGCAGAATTTCATCAAGGATTGAAACCGCGTTAGACGCCCTTACCGCATGAGTGTACTCTTTTAAATTAAGCGCACCCACCGCCTCCTTCGCAGCTCTCCTAATATTACGGGGAGTTGTACCATCCTCTGAAACCTGCCCAAGAACGACTAGAGCCTGCTTGACCCTGTCCTCGTACTCCTTCAACTTTTTTTTACTCACCATCAACAACCCCTCCGACATAAACATCATCAAACTCAATTGGTCAGCAGTTTATTGTCCGATCGCCAATTTATAGTCTTTGGCACCGAGGAGTTAATTAGTCGTTAACTAATAATTCTCTCTGAGGATTTCGAAAAATGGCTAAGAGATCAAAGGACATCAAAAACATGGCAGACCTCCTCCGCAGGGGCGCCACCCTCACGGAACGCATCTGCCCCGCGTGCTTCTCACCCCTGTTCAAACTGAAAAGCGGAGACTTATGGTGCGCCCAATGCGAAAAACGCGTCATCGTAGTAAAAGAAGGCGCCGAGCCCACGGAGGCAACCAGCCCCTTGCTCCTAAGCAGCTTAGAGACGACGATACTTACGAAGATACAAAAGGTTGAACAAAGGATCAGCGAGGAAACAGACATTGAACAACTGCAGAAGTTGAATGATGTGCTGTCCACGCTCTTGGAGAACCTCCAGAGAATAAGGAAGATGAAGAAAACATGAGTTATCGCCTGCTTGGACAATACGAAAACTTCCCCGAAAACGCCCACAGCACCGACCGATTCACACACGAAAACACTGCGGTAACTGCACTTCAACAAACAATCCTTCAAACCCTTCACAAAATAAACGAAGAAACTTGCGGCTTAACTGACGTAACGCTCTTTCCTTCGCAGGAGTGCCAAGTCAGCTTCGAAATTGGAGTGGCAGAAGGCATAACCTTCAATTATGTGGACAGCCGAGAGGCTGAAAGAATCAGGAAAGACATCAGTAAAAAGGAGTTGCCTTTGCTTGATTTTCTCTGTGTGGTTCGGTATCATGTGGTTAAGCAGCGGGAACGGAGGGCATTAAAGTTTGATTACTATTTGGTCCGTTTCAGATTCCAAGGAAAAATCTTAGAGTTGAAGGTTTTTCATGAACGAGGACCTAGACGCACTTCCCCGAAGGAACTCCTAAACTTCTTGGTAAAACGCGTAAACAAGGAACTGCAACGGAACCAACTGCGACCTTTAACCGCAAAAGAAACGGAGAGCCTCTAATTCTTCAAAATATCGAGGGCTAGGGCTAAAATTTCCCTAGAAACTACTTTTTTCGGTCGATTCCCGTCAACGAGCACCAATCGCCTGTCAGCCACCAGCGCCAAGTAAACCTCGCGGACCTTCTGCTGAGTCTGCAACGTCTCCATAACTGACCGGCGGCGCCTAATCCGCTTAACCACAACCTCCGGCGGAACATCAATGTAAATTGCCAAGTCTGGAGTGAGCGTCAAACGGTTGATCTCCTCAATCCAGTTTAAGTCCAGTCCAGTTGCTCCCTGATAGGCTAGAGAGGAGTAAACGTACCGGTCTGAGACGATGACTTTTCCTTCGTCCAATGCGGGCTTAATCCCAGTTTCCATATGGTCAACGCGGTCAACAGCGAAAAGAAGAGCCTCCACAACGGGCGGGACGCGGTTTCGCCTTTGAAGAACGCGTGTTCGGATGAACTGTCCGATTTCTCCTCGACTTGGCTCAGTGGTATATTCGGCGCTAAACCCTCTGCTTTGCAGTTCCCTAACGAGGATCTGGGATTGCGTGGTTTTTCCGCTGGCATCCAGCCCTTCAATACATATGAACCGCCCCTTTTTCCTCATCTGTCAGCCCCGTCTCATTTTGTAACCGAAGGCATAACTGCTTTTTATCGTCTCTTTTTATACTATAAGGGTCAGTTTAATAAGATTGTTAAAAGTTGAAGGTTTAGGGAGAGGCGGTTGTTGCGGCGGTATTGGGGCGAGATTAAGGATCCGGTGCATGGGTATGTTTACGTAACTGAGGCTGAAAAGAAGATTATTGATTGTTTTCCGGTTCAGAGGCTTCGCAGGTTGAGGCAGCTTGCAGGAGCAGAATTTGTTTATCCCGGTGCCAACCACACGCGGTTTGAACACTCCATAGGCGTCATGCACTTGGCAGGTGTCTTAACGCAGAACTCTAACCTTGCCCAGTTCTTAACGAAGGACGAAGCCCAGAAGATCAGAATCGCCGCTTTACTCCATGATGTGGGGCACGGTCCTTTCTCTCACGTCTTTGAACATCTCCTCGTGAAGTTTCTTAACAAGATTCATGAAGACATGACGGTTTGGATTATTCAGGAATCCGAGCTTAAGGACGTTATTAGCAACATTGGATATGACCCGAACGTCGTCGGGAAGCTGGCTGTTGGCGACTTGCATGAACCCGGCAAAGCTTTTATGGACCAGACGGTGCACAGCGCGGTGGATGTGGATAAGCTTGATTTCATCGTTCGGGACACGCACCACACGGGCGCCGAATACGGTTATATTGATATCTTCCGCCTGATCCACATGATGGACGTGCTAGGCGAAAACCTCGCAGTGGACCTCGGAGCCCTCTCAGCCCTCGAATCCTTCATACTAGCCCGAATAGAATCCTTCAAAAGCATATATTTCCACCGGGTTGCCCGAGCCGCCCAGATAATGCTTGCCACAGCGATGGAAAAAGCGAAGAACGAGCTAGGCTTAGTGGACTTCAAAACCCCTGAGGAATACTTGGCTCTCGACGACTACACCGTGTGGACTATGCTGAAGAAATGCGACAAATCGAAAGAAATCATCGACAACTTGGAGAGACGGCGAATCCTCAAGTGCGCCTACGACAAAACCTTCTATGTGCGGGACAAAGCCATATCAAGCATCTTCAGCGTCGAAGAAGTCCGAACGCAAATAAGAAACCAGATTGCCTCCGAAGCGGGTGTTAAGACAGAGTCAGTCTTCATCGACGTGCCCACTTTGCCGTCCGTGCCCTACAGACACTCCATACTTTTGGAACCCATGGAAATTCCAGTGTTCCGCAGAACGCGAAACGGAGAAAGAATCCCTCAGCGGCTGAGCGACATTTCCGGAATCTTTGATGTGCTCAAAGGATTCATTAACATCCTAAGGGTTTACACGGAGCAGAAACACCGCAAAAAAGTGGGCTTAGCCGCGGAAAAACTGCTCGGAAGCACGCCTTCTTCGATAAAGATTTCCTATTGAAAGGGAGGCGGGTTGAAGATCGTGGAGTTAGAGGGTCGCGGAGTTGTTTCGGGGCGCTGTCGAGGATCAGCTTTGGTTTCTATGAAGCCGATCAGCTTTCTCGGGGGTGTGGATTCCGAGACGGGGATTATCACTGAAAGAGATCATGATTTAAAGGGGGAGAATCTGAAAGGTCGGGTTCTTTGTTTTCCGCATGGTCACGGGTCCACGGTTGGCAGTTACGTCCTCTACTCGCTGGTTAAGAAGGGCTTAGGCCCTAAGGCAATCGTTAATGAATCGGCTGATCCGGTGGTTGTCGCCGGGGCGATTATCGCGGATATTCCGATGGTTGACCAAGTGGAAATAAGGCGGATAAAAACGGGCGACGAAGTTGAAGTCAACGGCAACAAAGGAACAGTCACAGTAATCAAGCAAGTTTAGTTACTTTTTGCACCATTTCTTGGAGGCTGTTAAAGTCTACTTCTACGTTGCATAGTTGCGGTGCGTAGTACGCCGCTTTTCCAGAGCTGGTTATTAGAGAGTCTACTCCGGCTTTCTTCAGCCAAGTGACTATAATGCAGGTGTCGCAGTAGACTTCTACGCCTGAAGCTTCAAGCCTCGCCGTTAGCCCTCTTTCGTCTGCTAAAGCCTTCACGTGACGCGAAGTGCACAACCAAAATCTTGCACCTTTCTTGATTTTTCTGTCTTGCATCAGTTGAGCGAGCTGTTCTATTTCGCTTAGAGAGCAGTGGGGACATCCTATGAAAGCTAAATCGGGAACATCGGTCTTGGAGGTTGTCAAGCTGGAGTAAGCATCATCCAACTGCTTCTGATCAACTATGATTGTTTCCTCAGGTTTTCCCTCACGCCACACACGTCCAGCCTTAGTTCCAACTGGGCATTCCGGTGTAACGCCTAAAATGTGATACATGGAAACTGCGCCGCTGGCTGCCATGCTTGCGCCCAAAGCCTTCAACCAGTCGCTTCTGCAGAGCTTGAGTCCCTTAAACACGGGAACTCTCATCTTCGCGCTTTGACCAACCAGATATCCTAAAGCGCCGTAGTCCGCAGCACTCTTTAGCGGAGCGTGCACATCCACTAGGAACTCGCCTTTCCTGTTCTCGTCGAGGTGAAAACCATAGCGAGGTGTTTTGCCGATTAGGGCGGCGGCGAGGGCGCTGGGTCCCCCTTCACGGTTTGTCCTCGCTCCGAGCAGAGAATTCGCATAGGAGATGGCGGAGGATTCAGCCCAAGCAAGATGCGCGTCTTTTCGCGGTTTTTTCAGGTAGTAGGGTGTGCACGTTAGAGTTGGGTTTACGCCTAAATTGGAGTACAGCTTAATTATGTGGAGTTGCGCGGTGTAGATTTTTTTTGAAACTGGCATTTCAGCCCATTTTTCGAGGTCGAGACTGCAGGGATTAATTGTCGCGGGCACCTGAGCTTTGGCGCCTTCTTCCTGAAGTTTTTCCAAGAAGTCAACGGCGTCCCCGAGGGTTTTGTGGCTGACCCCTGAGATGTGGGCGGATTCTATTGGGATTAACCGGTCGGCTTCGAAGATGTCTCCGAGGGCGACCAGAATCTTCATGGCAACCTGCTGGGCGTAGCCGCCTTCGCCGCTCAGAACCCGCTCCTCTTCTTTGGTCAGGTACACGCTTCTTCCCTTTTTCGCTTAATGATAGAAATGGCAGTAATAATAAACATTTTTTGGGTGAACACGAAGTCTACGAGTAGGTTTCTTTTAGTTTCTTAATTAGCTCAGTGATCCTTGGCGAAGTTGGGATTTTCACCTTCTCAAATTTTTCGCGCGGTTTATCCAGCGGACGCGTAGCGTCTACGCCGACTTTCGTGGTTAAGCCCGTTTCCTGATCAGCGGAGGGATCCAGCGATGACCCTCGGACGTTCGGGATAACCATCACGTCTTCGCTTGCTTGGAAGCGGGTTGCAATAGCCCACTCCACCTCCTCGAGGTTGAAGACATCGATGTCGGCGTCAACAACCACCGCGTGCTTCAAGCTCGGATGCGCAGAAAAAGCCGCCTTGAGCGCGTTTTTTCCGTCTTCTTCCTTCTTTTTTTCAATGGATAAAATGGCGTGAAGCCAACTGCAGCCGCCGATTGAGAGGTTAACCGCCTTCGCCTCAGGCACCACCTTTGACACGGACTCCCAGATCATGGTTTCCCGCGGTAACCCCATCAGCAACCTATGTTCAGTTCCCGACGGCAAAAGCGCCTGATAAACATAGTCTCTGCGGTGCATTACACTAAGCACTTCGATGACGGGCTGTTTCCTCTCGATATCGTAAGTTCCAGTTACGTCACCGAACGGACCCTCAACAACTCCCTCCCTCACGGACAACACCCCCTCCAACATCATCTCCGAATCCGCAGGACCATAACAATCCACGATTTCACCTTTCACCAAACGCAGTTTGCCTCCAAGCAAGGCGTTCGCTATGCCGAACTCGCTTACGCCGAAAGGAACAGATGAAGCCGCCGCCACTGAAACAGCTGGATGCAACCCGAGGGATATCGCAACCGGCAAATCCTCTCCTGCCTCTTTAGCGGCTTCCCAAAGTTTGAAGAGGTGCCTCGGAACCAAACGGAGGGTCAAGTGGCTGTCATCCAGCACCAAGAGACGGTGGAAAGACACGTTTTCAATTTTTCCATCTAGGCTTCTGGCAGAAACTATGGCGGAGGTCACGTAGGGTCCAGCGTCCTTCTCGAAGTGTGTTAAAATCGGGATTCTCGACAAGCGGGGTTTTTCA